>ERZ772948.1505-NODE-1505-length-13362-cov-4.114000_pt1 | contig 13362 bp, 14 predicted proteins | sample MGYA00511945_ERZ772948 | MGnify/ENA primary metagenome ERZ772948 (study PRJEB29015, sample SAMEA2737927) | human oral metagenome | biome: human oral; feature: human-associated habitat; material: dental | place: China | collected 2141 ... | reverse complement strand
TTAACAGCCAACTAGAAGTGACCGGGGTTATCCTGACTAAGATTGATGGCGATACACGTGGTGGTGCAGCCTTATCTGTCCGTCAAATTACTGGTAAACCAATCAAGTTCACTGGTACTGGTGAAAAAATTACCGATATTGAAACCTTCCACCCAGACAGAATGTCTAGCCGTATTTTGGGCATGGGAGATATGCTGACCTTGATTGAAAAAGCCTCTCAAGAGTATGATGAGCAGAAATCACTTGAGATGGCTGAAAAAATGAGAGAAAATACCTTTGATTTCAACGATTTCATTGACCAGCTAGATCAAGTACAAAATATGGGACCAATGGAAGACTTGTTAAAAATGATTCCTGGTATGGCTAACAATCCTGCTATGAAGAATTTTAAGGTAGATGAAAATGAAATCGCCCGCAAACGTGCCATTGTGTCATCTATGACACCTGCCGAACGGGAAAATCCCGACCTTCTTAATCCAAGTCGTCGCCGTCGGATTGCTGCAGGTTCTGGTAATAGCTTTGTCGAAGTCAACAAATTTATCAAAGACTTTAACCAAGCAAAGCAAGTCATGCAAGGTGTCATGTCTGGTGATATGAATAAAATGATGAAGCAGATGGGGCTCAACCCTAACAATTTACCAAAAAATATGCCAAATATGAACGGGATGGATATGTCAGCACTTCAAAACATGGATATGTCCGCTTTAGGGGGAGCTGGTAATCCTGATATGAGCCAGATGTTTGGTGGCGGACTTAAAGGAAAAATCAGCGAATTTGCAACCAAACAAGCCATGAAACGTATGGCAAATAAAATGAAAAAAGCTAAGAAAAAACGGAAATAAACATATTTTGTAGTAAATGATGATTGGAATAAAGCAGTTCAATTTGGTGGGCTGTTTTATTTTTTTGAAAAAACTATTGACATTTGATGATAAACGTGTAATTCGAGAAATTTCAGGAGGACAATTACAACGCGCAGGTATCTGTCGTGCGTCGTGCTATGATAAATCAACCGGAACTTTTATTTGCTGATGAACCTACAGGTGCTTTAAACTCAGAAATTAGCCAGAAAGTAATGGAAAGCTTTAAAGAAATCAAAAAAAGGGGTGACTATTGTTTTAGTCACTCATGATAGCAAGGTAGCAGCTTACGCCAACCGAATTGTTTTTATGAAAGATGGCAAAATACTTACTGAACTAGAAAATATAAAAAAACAAAACCAAGATATTCAAAACGATATTGATAATATAATAAGATCAGTTGGAATATAAAATTCAGTGATTCCAACTGATCTTATTTTGTATTGTGTATTATCTATTACAAAGTAAAGAAACGAATCTTTCAATAGACTCTTACATACATCTTTCCGAAAAACTATAATTTTCTTGAAAAAAACACAGGAGTGTGCTATACTTCTATTAATATAGAAATGATGGAGAATATCTTAATGAAACGTGAAATACTGTTAGAAAGAATTGAAAAACTAAAAGCTATCATGCCTTGGTATGTTTTGGAATACTATCAGTCTAAATTGACTGTTCCATACAGTTTTACAACCTTATATGAATATCTCAAAGAATATGATCGCTTTTTTCATTGGATTTTAGACTCTGGAATTGCTGATGGGTCACAGATTGCAGAAATTCCTCTGTCAGTATTGGAAAATATGACTAAAAAAGATATGGAAGCGTTTATTCTTTACTTACGGGAGCGTCCATTGCTGAATGCCAATACTACACAGAACGGGGTATCGCAAACCACCATTAATCGCACTCTTTCTGCTCTCTCTAGCCTTTATAAATATTTAACTGAAGAGGTGGAAAATGAGAATGGGGAGCCTTATTTCTATCGTAATGTCATGAAAAAAGTGTCTACTAAGAAAAAGAGAGAAACTTTAGCTGCGCGCGCTGAAAACATCAAACAAAAACTCTTTTTGGGCGAAGAAACTGAACAATTTTTGAATTATATTGATGAAGAATACCCTAAAAATTTATCAAATCGGGCTCTCTCCTCTTTTGAAAAAAATAAAGAGCGAGATTTGGCAATCATAGCACTGCTTCTTGCGTCTGGTGTTCGTCTATCCGAGGCAGTAAATCTTGATTTGAAAGACCTAAATCTCAAAATGATGGTCATTGAAGTTACTCGTAAGGGCGGGAAAAGAGATTCTGTCAATGTTGCAGCTTTTGCCAAAGCTTATTTGGAAAGGTATCTGGAGGTTCGCTCTAAACGTTACAAAGCTGAAAAATCAGACACTGCCCTCTTTTTGACAGAATATAGAGGTGTTCCTAACCGGATTGATGCTTCTAGTGTAGAAAAGATGGTTGCTAAGTATTCTGAAGATTTCAAAGTTCGAGTGACACCTCACAAACTCCGCCATACGCTGGCTACTCGACTTTATGATGCTACTAAATCTCAAGTTTTGGTCAGCCATCAGCTAGGACATGCCAGTACTCAAGTTACAGACCTCTACACCCATATTGTTAATGACGAACAAAAAAATGCATTGGATAATTTATAAAATAAAAAGTTTGCATACCTTAAATTATGCAAACTTTTTATTTGAATTGAGCTAAATACTGCTAGTTTGTGCCCATGCTCATAGTTTCTGGTAGGGTACTACCGCCGTCAATGACAATTTGAGATCCTGTAAGATAGGAGGATTCGTCACTACCTAAAAAGGCAAAGAGTTCCCCTACTTCTTGCGGTTTAGCTAATCTTTTCATTGGGACAGCGGCCGCAATATCTTGAATAGGAACTTCTGGATGTTCTGGGTTGGATTCCAGGGCCATTTTTTCGACCATCGGTGTCCGAGCATAGCCTAGCTGGCTGCAGTTAACTCGGATATTGCGATCGGCATATTCTACTGCCAAGGCCTTGGTTAAGCCGACCAGAGCTGCCTTGGTCATCGCGTAAGCTGCTTCTCCAGCATCAGAAACCAAATCGCCTGTTACAGATGATGCGATGACGATAGCGCCTGCTCTCTGTTTCAACATGGGCTTGATGGTTGCCTGACAAGTGTTCCAAACTCCCTTGATATTGACATTAATATGTTGATCCCGTATCTGGTCTGTCATTTCTTCAAAGGGCGCCAGCTTGCAGATACCAGCATTACAGCAGGCAATATCAAGATGCCCAAAGGCTTGGATAGTCTGAGAGACAGCCGCTTCCAAATCTTCTAGACGACTGACATCACCGATATAGCTGATAATATCTATTTGGTAGCTGTCACGAAGTTCTTGAGCAGTTGCTTCTACTTGAGGGTCTCGATCGAAAAGGCAGAGCTTGGCGCCATATTTAGCATAGACTGAGGCAATGCCCTGACCCAGACCGACAGCCGCTCCAGTAATCAAAGCAACTTTTCCATCTAATTTAGCCATAGTAACCATCCTTTCTAAAACGAAGAAGTTTGACAGATTTTTGTGACATTTTATGATGTATTTCTAACTTTAGTCTAGTACTTTTCTAGTTGCTTGTCAATATAATAATGAAGGAAAACCTCGCATTTGCTATGATGTTTCGTCCTCTTTATAAAAAATCTATCCAATAATTTCTGTAGGGTTCGATAATAAGGAACTTGCTCCAAAGCGGATATTCTCCAAGCGATTATTGGCTGTGGTGTATCCCAGAAGCATCTGAACATTCTGATAACCAACTTCTTCAAACTATAGAAAAAACATCCTTAGTTAAATAAATGTAAGAATGTTTTTATTTTGTTATAGTCTTGTGATTTAGCCAACCACTGCTTCTGCAATTTCTTCTTGGCTAATTCCAGCGAAATAGCGAGAAATATCCAGGTTTTCAAGAGCATTTAAAACATCTTCTCTTTCATATTTAACACCCTTGAGGACTTCTTCTACTGCTGCTACATCTTCGATTCCAAAAAAATCTCCGTAAATTTTGATGTTTTCGATTTTTGACTGAACAACATTGGCAAAGATTTCGACTTTACCACTAGTAAACTTGGTACCACGACGAACATTGTATGCTGGCGATTTGCCATAGTTCCAATCCCAAGTAGCAAATTTAGTTTCCTTGATATGGTTGATTTCAGCTAGTTCAGCATCGGAGAAGATATATTCTGTCATTGCTGGATATTCTTTCCTCATGTAGTCTAGCAGGAGGTCACGAAATTGCTCTACAGTAATCTTTTCAGGCAGCTCATCCACGATATTGGTCACGCGGGCACGGACAGATTTGACGCCTTTGGACTCAAACTTATCTTTGGAAACTTTTAAGGCATTCGCCAAGACAGATAACTCTACGTCAAACAGCAAGCAACCGTGGTGCATGATGCGGCCATTGATGTAAGCCTGAGCATTGCCACAGAATTTTTTCCCGTCAATTTCCAGATCGTTGCGCCCTGTAAATTCTGCTTTTACACCTAATTCTTCCAAAGTCTTGATGACTGGGATAGAGAAACTCTTAAAATCAAAGGCTTTGTTTTCAGATTCTTTGGAAATGATAGTATAGTTGAGATTGTTATAGTCATGATAAACAGCTCCACCTCCACTGATACGACGAACAACCTCAATGCCATGCTCTCGGACATAGTCACGATTGATTTCTTCAATAGTATTCTGATGACGTCCGACAATGATAGAGGGTTTATTGATCCAAAGCAAGAAAATCATATCTTCATCAAGGAGATGCTTGAAAGCATATTCCTCAAGTGCGATATTAAAAGCTGTATCATTACTGTTGTTAATAATGTATTTCATCTCAATAGTGCCTTTTATTTTTTCTTTGGAGCATGAATAGCCATGCCGAGTACGTCTGCAAATGCTTCGTACATAACTTCTGAGAATGTCGGATGACCGTGAATGGTCTTGAGCATTTCTTCCACCGTGATTTCCATTTCGATGATAGTAGAGGCTTCATTGATTAACTCGGCTGCAGCGGGACCGATGATGTGAACACCGAGAACTTCTCCGTATTTCTTATCAGCAATTACTTTGACAAATCCTTGAGCAGCATCAGATGCAATTGCTCGTCCGTTTGCTGCGAAGTTGAATTTGCCGATAGCTATATCATATTTTTCTCGAGCTTGTTCTTCTGTCAGACCGACTGCCGCAACTTCTGGCAAAGTGTAGATGGCTGCTGGAGTTAGATTTAATTTAGCAACTACGTGATTGCCTTTGAGAGCATTCTCTGCAGCTACTTCTCCCATACGAAAGGCTGCATGCGCCAACATCTTGGTACCGTTAATATCTCCAGGCGCGTAAATTCCTGAAACAGAAGTTTCCATATATTCATTGACCTTGATACGACCTCGGTCTAGTTCAAAGTCAACCTCGCCAATTCCCTCCAAATCAGGCACTCGTCCGATAGAAAGCAAAGCTTTATCAGCTATGATATCTTCCTTTCCTGCAACTTTGATGCGGAGCTTGCCATTTTCTTCGACAATTTCTTCCAACTTGGTCTCTGTCAAAATGGTCATGCCCTTGCGCTCAAGAATGAGTCGAAGGTTTTTAGAGACTTCTGCATCCATAGCTGGAACAATCCGATTCATCATTTCAACAACCGTCACCTTGCTACCAAAGGTCATGAAAGCCTGTCCTAGCTCAATACCAACAACGCCACCACCGATGATTACTAAACTTTCTGGAACTTCCTTCATATCCAGAATATCATCGCTAGTCATAACAAGTGATGATTCCATGCCTGGAACGTTAATCTTGCTGACTTTTGATCCACCAGCTAAGATAATCTTCTTGGTCTCAAGAAGTTCAGCACCATTCACCAAGACATTCTTATCTTTGGTAATGGTACCAATTCCTTTGTAAACATCAACGCCGTAGCTGCGAAGCAGACCTGCAACGCCTCCGACAAGTGTATTGACAACCTTGTTTTTGGTTTCCAAAACTTTATCCATATTGACAGTAAAGTTTGGATTTTCAATGATAATACCACGGTTTGCTGCATGGGCTAGACTTTCAATAATTTCCGCATTGTGAAGATAGGTCTTAGTCGGGATACAGCCACGGTTGAGGCAGGTTCCACCTAGTTCAGATTTTTCAACAAGGGCAATCTTGCCTCCTAATTGAGCTGCTTTAATCGCTGCCACATAGCCAGCTGGTCCGCCACCAATAACCACAATATCATAAGCACCATCACTCTTATTATCATCGTTAGAAGTTGTGGTTGCAGTTGGTGTTGAACTAGCATCTGAAGCAGCCACAGTAGTCGGAATATTTTCTCCTTCTTCGCCCAGATAACCGATAACTTCCGTTACAGGAACAGTCTCACCGTCTCCTTTCAAGATAGCAATCAAGTAGCCATCTTCCTCTGCTTCTAACTCCATGCTGACTTTATCTGTCATGATTTCCAGAAGGATTTCTCCTTCTTTTACAAATTCGCCAACTTTTTTATTCCATTGAACAATCTGTCCTTCTGTCATATCAACGCCGGCTTTTGGCATAATTACTTCTAAGGCCATGTTTTTATTTTCCTCTCATTTAAACTTTCTCTTATACCAACATTGAAATTGGGTCTTCAATCAGTTCTTTTAGGTCTTTCATGAATTTAGCACCTGCCATACCGTCCACGACTCGGTGATCAATGGTTAATCCAAGACTCATAATTGGTCGAATCACAATTTCTCCGTTTACTACGACTGGTTTTTCAACGGTTGAACTGACTCCCAAAATCGCCGAATTAGGCTGATTGATAATTGGTCCGAAGGATTGAACACCAAACATTCCTAGATTGCTAATCGTAAAAGTTGAGTTTTGCAGCTCACTTGGGGCTAATTTTCCATTTAAAGTCCGACCAATCACATCCTTAAAGGCAACGACTAACTCAGACAGACTCATTTTTTCGGCATTGTAAACCACCGGTGTCATAAGCCCGTTGTCCATACCAACAGCCATAGCCAGATTGACATAATTGTGCATGATAACAGTCTGCCCGTCTTCTGTCAGAGACGAATTGAGATAAGGGTGCTTCATTAAGATTTTAACAACTGCCATAGAAAGCAAGTCTGTGACCGTGATTTTCTTTCCTGTCGCTTCCATGATTGGCTCTAAAACCTTTTTACGCAGCGCCAGCAGCTCTGTCATATCTACATCATAATTGAGAGTGAAAGTTGGCGCTGTCAGGTAAGAATCAAGCATTCTTTGGGCAATGACTTTTCGCATTGGCGTCATTGGAAGGCGCTCAATTTCTCCATAAGGAGTGATGTTGTCAGATATTTCTTCCGCTTTCTCAATCTGAGCAGGTGACTTGATGCTGTCTGACTCAACATTTTCAGGCAGCAAAGCCAGAATATCCTTTTTCATAATCTTGCCGTGCACGCCTGTCCCTTGGATTTCCTGCCAAGCGATGTTATTTTCTTCTGCAATACGTTTTGCAAGGGGCGTAATTTTCACAATATTGAATTCTCGATAACTTTCAATATCTTCTTTGTGAATGCGTCCCTTTGCGCCAGTACCAGATACGTCATAGAGATTGATACCCAAATCATCTGCTAATTTTCTAGCAGCAGGGGTCGCTCTTAATTTTTTGTCATCCATGTTCTCTCTCATTCTTAAATAATTCATTGGTTGAGGCAATATTTGCCCTATTTCTTTGTTTTCACAAAGTTTCTACTGTTAATATTAGCAAAAATCAGGGATAAATTTTCAATCACTTTACATAATTAAAGTTATGAAAATCTAAATTTGCCGTTTATTTCCAGTTTACTCTTTATGATAAGTCTTACGGATAGCCTCTTTGATACTTTCAACTGTCGGAATCATGGCGTTTTCAAGATTTTGAGCATAGGGCATGGGAACATCTTCGCCAGCACAACGGCGAATTGGTGCATCCAAATAGTCAAATGCTTCTGATTCAGAAATAATAGCGGAAATTTCACCGATATAACCATTGGTTTTGTGGGCATCATTGACCAGAACGACTTTTCCTGTTTTTTTGACTGAGTTGATAATGATATCCTTGTCCAGAGGCACCAAAGTACGTGGATCCACCACTTCTACCGAAATGTCTTCTTCTGTCAATTCTTCAGCTGCTTGCATGACTCTACGAAGCATTTTCCCATAAGTCACAACTGTCACGTCCGTTCCCTCTTTTTTGATGTCACCAACACCGAGAGGAATTGTATAATCAGGGTCAAGTGGAACTTCTCCCTTTTGGTTGAATTCTGATTTGTACTCAAGGATAATAACAGGATTGTTGTCGCGGATAGAAGATTTTAACAAGCCTTTCATATCCGCAGGAGTTCCAGGTGCTACGACTTTGAGACCGGGAATATGGGTAAACCAAGATTCTAAAGATTGCGAGTGTTGAGCAGCTGAGCCGACACCATTTCCAGCTGCGCAGCGAATTGTCATCGGAACCTGACCTTTACCACCAAACATATAGCGAGTCTTAGCGGCTTGGTTGACAATTGCATCCATGGCAATGACAGAAAAATCCATAAAAGTCATATCTACAATTGGGCGTAGCCCAGTCATGGCTGCTCCTGCTGCTGCTCCAGAAATAGCTGCTTCCGAAATCGGACAGTCACGTACACGCTCTAGCCCGAACTCTTCCAGCACACCAACAGATGTTCCGAAATCTCCACCAAAGACTCCGACATCTTCTCCCATCAAGAGTACATTTTCATCGCGACGCATTTCCTCAGACATGGCAAGGATAATGGTATCACGAAAAGACATTGTTTTTGTTTCCATTTTATCTCCTCTCTTAGTCTGCGTAAATATCTTCAAAAGCTGATTCAAGCGGTGGAAATGGACTTTCCTCTGCAAATTTTACAGATGCTTCCACTGCTTCTTTAACCTCTGCTTGGATAGCTTCTAACTCTTCGTCGCTTGCAATCTGATTTGCTAGCAAGTATTTACGAAGATTTTCGATTGGGTCTTTTTTCTTCCACTCCTCTACTTCTTTGCGCGTTCGATACTTACCAGGGTCAGAAGAAGAATGTCCTAACCAGCGATAAGTAACACTTTCAATCAAGACAGGCCCTTTACCACTTCGAACGTATTTAACAGCTTTTTGAAAACCTTCATAGACCTCAATGACGTTGTTCCCGTCTGGGATAAAGATGCCAGGAATACCATAGGCAGCACTCCGCTCATGAATGTGCTCTATATTGGTCATTTTCTTAATATCCGCAGAAATACCATAGCCATTATTGATACAATAGAAAATCACTGGCAAATTCCAAATAGAAGCCATATTAACCGCTTCATGAAAAATACCTTCGTTCGTTGCTCCGTCACCAAAGAAGCAAATCACGATTTTATCTGTTTGGTGCATTTGCTGAGTGAGGGCGGCACCGACTGCAATTCCCATGCCTCCGCCAACAATACCATTTGCTCCTAAGTTTCCGGCATCCAAATCAGCAATGTGCATGGAGCCACCTTTTCCTTTGCAGGTTCCGTTATATTTGCCCATGATTTCTGCCATCATGCCGTTCAGATCAATTCCTTTGGCAATCGCCTGACCATGACCACGGTGGTTAGAAGTAATCAAATCATCAGGATTGAGGGCCAGCATAGCTCCAACGCTAGCTGCTTCTTCTCCAACAGAAAAGTGAGTCATTCCTGGAACTTTCCCCTTTTTTACGAGTTGGGCAATTTTTAAGTCCATCCGACGGATCTCTTCCATCTTACGAAACATCTCTAGCAAAAGATTTTTATCTAAAGTTGACATAGTCGAGCCTTTCTATGAGTGTAATTCTATAATTTCATTCTATCCAAACTAAAAAATACTGTCAAAATTTATGCTTGAACAATTTCACAAAGAAAAATCAGCTAACCTTACTGGCAAGCTGATTTGAATTGACTAAATGAAAATTTCACAAATAGATTTTTCTACTTTTTCCCAAAATCCTCTATCATTTGATCGATTTCCGAACGACTTGGTGTTGTCAAAATATAATGAACATCTCCTTGTAAGTCTGCAAATGCCTTTGGCATGATTTTGACTGCTTTTAATTTATCGCCGTACTTTGCACGCAATTCTTCTTCTGAATACACATAATTTGAGGTTGAACGGCGTGAAGTAACCAAGCCATATTGTGCTTCGACTTGAGGTTGTGGGAAAGGTTCGCCATTCACAATATCTGCATATCCACGATAAAGGTCAATGGAGTGAGCAAAGTTATACAAATCAATCGTAAAAGCACCTGCTGGACGATTATTGTATTCTATGGCAATATAATCATCTCCGTCACGGAAAAATTCAATATGGAAGAAACGTTCTTTCATGCCAAACGCTTTAATGATAGCTTCCCCATATTGACGTAACTTGGGATCCATGTCTTTTATAATATAATATGAGTTTTCATAATGATTCAAAACTAAGTCTAAAGGGGTATAAGCATAATCAAAAGTTGTTGAAAACACAATATTTCCTTTTGAATCCAGTAATCCGTCAAACGTACAAATTTGTCCAGAGTCAACGAATTTTTCAAAGAAATAAACGGTTTGCTTATCCCACTCTTGTTTAAATTGTTCAACATCTTCAGTGGTTTCCAATTTATAAGTTCCTGCTGCGCCAACTCCATTGTCTGGCTTCGCAATCATCGGAAGTCCAATTTTACTGACAGCCATGTCAACTGCCTGCAAGGTTTTTACAATTTGACCAGGAACGACAGGAACTCCAGCCTTTTTAAAGAGTTTCTTCATTTCAGACTTAAATTTTGTCTTTTTCAAGTCTTTTGGCTTTGGTCCTACAACATTAAATTGTTCACGCAATTTTGCGTCTTGGTCCAACCAATATTCATTGTGTGACTCAATGCGGTCAATTGGTCCGTGCTTGTAAAAAAGGAAGGCTACAGCACGTTTCACTTCATCAAGATTTTCTAAATTTTCCACACGAAAATATTCTGTTAAAGCATTTTTCAACGGTTGATCTAGTTGATCATAAGGTTCTTGCCCGATGCCCAAAACAGTAATTCCTTTATTTGCAAGTTCAACAGTAAATTGTTGAAAATTTTGCGGATAATAAGGTGAAATAACGATATAGTTCATAATAGTGTTTCCTTTCTAATCATAGGTTTAATTGATTGAGAAAATAAGGCATTTGCTTGCGCCACCAAATCCAGTCATGCGAAACATCATATCCCCATTCAGCAAACCATGCTGGAATGTTCTTATGTTCAAAGGCTTCTTTTAAGGTGTAGAAAGAAGGTAGTCCGTCCTGTTCCCATGCACCAAGTCCTGTACAGACAATGATATCAGCATTGCGATAGCGGTCAATAAACCAACCATCGTTTTGATTCCAAATGTAATCTGCTGGTGAATTTTGATAAATTGCTTCATCATCTAAACAGTCACCGACAAAGAAGCGGGCATCGTAAACTCCGCTGAGGGCGATGACCTTGTTAAAGACATCGGGGTGCTGGAGAAAGAAATTAACAGCGTGATAGGCTCCCATAGAACAACCTGTCGTCATCATTGGATCAAACCAACCTGTTTTATGCTTGATAAAAGGAATGGCTTCCTCAATAACATAGCGCTCATAAGCTCGGTGCATTTCCGCGCGGTCGTGAGGAGCTTTCCAATCAGCCAGCCAGCTTTCACTATCTACACTACTCAAAGTGAAGAATTGAATTTTTCCTGTTTCGATAAACCATGAACAAGCCTCAATCATACCAAAATCTGCATATTCATTGTGACTGCCTCCTGATGAAGCAAAAACGACTACAGGCATTCCAGCGTGCCCGTAACGATTCACATACATTTCACGATTTAAATGACCACTCCAATGACTTAAAAATTCAACGTGCATATAAATTCTCTCCTCATATTCTTAATTAATTTATTTACCATTTTTCGCTAAAGAAGCGAAGACAATCAGGTAAATGCTCAGCCCAGGCTACTTCATTGTGCTCTGCTCCAGCTTGGATATAAAACAATAGATTTTCCAAATCTAAACCGCCCGCAATTAACTGACGAAAGTAGGTTAATGACGAATCAATATAAGCTTGCTTGATATTACCAGCCATTAAGGTTTTATCGGTGTCATCTGCTTCTTCTGTTCCAACATAAATATAAATCCGCTGATCTGCTAATAAGTTATGGCGTTCTATATAACGATTGAACGCTTCCTGATGCAGCCAGTTTGCAGATGAGAAAATACCCAAGCATCCAATTTGCTCTTGGTATTCAATTCCCATAAACTGCGTAATGTTTCCGCCTAAAGAAGAACCAACCATAGCCGTGTGCGCTCGGTCTGACTTGGTACGATAATACTCGTCAACAAAGGGTTTAACAACTTCCATGACAAACTCCGCATACTCTGTTCCCTTGCCGCCAAATTGCATACCTGGAATAGTTGATTCTTGATATTTCCATGCAGAATACTCATTCATTCGATTAAAACCGTCATTGTCAATCGCCACCACAATCATTTTTTCAATGTCGGGATTTCTCTTAATCGTTGGAATGATTTTCCAAGAATGTCCACTAAAAGACTCTTTACTATAAAGGACATTTTGACCGTCATGAAAATAAACTACAGGATAGGATTTCTGAGTATCTTGCTCATAATTTCTAGGAAGTAGCACTCGAACACGGCGCTTTTGTTTGCTATAAGGCACTTCTAATGCATGTTCCCTTACTTCAAGGTAAAAATAGGATTGATTCATTGTCAGAAAACTTTCTATTTTCAAAATTTTTATCTATTATATCATAAAATATGCAAAAAAGTTAGGGAATTCCTAACTTTTTTAATACTTTTATAACAAATCATCATTATTTCTATCTTTTCCAAAAGAAAACTAGAGATTTTGATAATTTTTGATAGCTTGTAGCGCTCGTTTTGCTATTTTTTCATAGCGTTCTTTTTTGTCTCGAATGCGTGAACCGTCCAATTCTTTGATAATTCCAAAGTTGACATTCATCGGCTGGAAATGTTTGCTATCAGCATGCGTGATATAATGAGGTAAGCTTCCAATAGCAGTTGTTTCTGGAAAGACTAGAGCTTCTTCTCCATTGAAAAGTCTAGTTGCATTGATACCGGCTACCAGCCCAGATGCAGCGGATTCCACATACCCTTCTACACCGGTCATCTGACCTGCAAAAAAGATATTCTCTTGTTTTTTAGACTGGAACGTCTGTGTCAGGAGATTTGGTGAATCCATGTAAGAATTGCGGTGCATAACTCCATAGCGGACAAATTCTGCATTTTCTAATCCCGGAATCATCCGAAAAACGCGCTTCTGTTCACCCCATTTTAGGTGTGTTTGGAAACCAACAATATTATAAAGGCTTCCAGCTGCATTGTCTTGACGAAGCTGAACGACTGCATAGGGTGTCTTAAATCCACCGTCACGAGGTCCTTTATAGTCATCTGGGTATTCCAAACCAACTGGCTTCATCGGTCCATAAAGCATGGTTTTAATGCCTCTCTTAGCCA
>ERZ772948.1503-NODE-1503-length-13376-cov-2.961790_pt1 | contig 13376 bp, 8 predicted proteins | sample MGYA00511945_ERZ772948 | MGnify/ENA primary metagenome ERZ772948 (study PRJEB29015, sample SAMEA2737927) | human oral metagenome | biome: human oral; feature: human-associated habitat; material: dental | place: China | collected 2141 ... | reverse complement strand
CCGGGGGGACCTGACCGGCATCGGGGTGAACTCACGGGTGACGAACGCGCGCCTGCCCGGCATGCCCGGCGAGGAGGCCCCCGACTACACCCGCTCCGAAGGCGCCGGCGGGCGAATCGACGCCCGAGCCGGAGCGGACGGCCGGCCCGAGCCCCCGGATCCGAAGGCGAAGACTGACGGGGAGGCCGAAAGCCGAAAGCCGAAGGAGCCTGAGCGGGCCGGCGATGCGGAGAGGGCCGGGACGCCCGGGGAACCCCGAGCGTCCAAGGGGCCCGAAGTATCCGAGAGAGCCGAAGGATCCGAAACCTCCGAGGAGAAGTCCGGAGAATCCGGGAGGGCCGAAGGGGCCGGGCACTCCGGCGGGAAGGCGCCTGGAAGCTCCGGAAAGGCCAAGAAGTCCGGGGCCTCCGGCAAAAAGGGGTCCGGGGCTTCCGGCAAGAAGGGGTCAGGAGCCTCCAAGAAGAAGTCCGGGGGCTCTAAGAAGTCCGGGAAGGCGAGGAGGAAGAAGTGAACCTCATGTTCTACGTGGCTCTGGCCATGATTCTCTTCGCGATCGGCGGCGCGGCGGTCCTCCCCCGCCGCAATGCGATCATCGCCCTCCTCGGCGTGGAGATGATGCTCAACTCGTGCAACCTCGCCCTCGTGACCTTCTCCCGCATGTGGGGCAACGTCGAGGGGCAGGTCGTCTCCTTCTTCGTCATGGTCGTGGCGGCGGCGGAGGTCGTCGTGGGCCTGGCCGTCGTCGTCGCCGTCTTCCGAACCCACCGGTCCGCGTCTCTCGACGGCGCGAACCAGCTCAAGCACTGACCGGAGGTGTGACGTGACTTTTGGACTCCTCACCCACGTGGGCGCCGCGGCCGGAGCACTTGGAACCGGAACCGCCGGAGCGGTCGCAATCCCCGGCACCGGAGCCGCCGGCAGGCTTGAGGCCGGAGCGGCCGGAGCGCAGCGGGCGGCCGAGGCGACGGGAGCTGCCGGCCTCGTGTGGCTGTGCGTGGCCGTCCCCCTCGTGAGCGCCGGGATCCTCCTGGTCGCCGGCAGGGCTGCCGACAGGTGGGGCCACCTGCTCGCCGTCGCTGCGTCGGCGGTCTCCCTCGCGGTGGGCACCGCGGTCCTCGTCCAGCTGCTCGGGCTTCCCGGCGGGGCGCGCGTGCTCGACGCCCGCGTCTACCACTGGATCGGCGCGGGAGGGCTGTCCGTGGACGTGGGCATGCGCGTCGACCCGCTCTCCGTCACCTTCGTCATGCTCGTGACCTTCGTCGGCACGCTCATCCACGTCTACTCGGTGGGGTACATGGCGCACGATCCGGCCCGGCGCCGCTTCTTCGCCTACCTCAACTTTTTCGTCGCCTCGATGCTCCTGCTGGTGCTCGGCGACTCCTATCTGGTCATGTTCGTCGGCTGGGAGGGCGTGGGCCTGGCATCCTACCTGCTCATCTCCTTCTGGAATCAGGTCCCGGCCAACGCCGCCGCGGGCAAGAAGGCCTTCGTGATGAATCGCGTCGGGGACGTGGGCCTCATCCTCGCCATGATGGCGATGGTCGCCCACTTCGGGTCCGTCGACTTCGACCGGGTCCTCCCCGAGGCTTCCGGGGCCTCGACGGCGGTTCTGACCGCCGTCGGCGTCCTCCTCCTCGTCGGCGCCTGCGGGAAGTCCGCGCAGTTCCCTCTCCAGGCCTGGCTGGGCGACGCCATGGCCGGCCCCACTCCGGTCTCGGCCCTCATCCACGCGGCCACCATGGTCACCGCGGGCGTCTACCTCATGGTCCGTTCGGGCGCGATCTACGCCGGAACCGCCGCGGCTCAGCTAGTCGTGGCCGTCGTCGGCGCGATCACGCTCGTGTTCGGCGCCGTCGTGGGAGCGGTGAAGGACGACATGAAGAAGGTCCTAGCGGCTTCGACCATGTCCCAGATCGGCTATATGATGCTCGCGGCGGGCCTCGGCCCGGCGGGGGCGGCCTTCGCGATCTTCCACCTGGTCACGCACGGCTTCTTCAAAGCCAACATGTTCCTGGGGGCCGGCTCGGTGATGCACGCCATGGACGACGAAGTCGACATGCGCGGCTTCGGCGGCCTGCGCGCGTTCCTGCCGATCACGTGGATCACCTTCCTCTTCGGGTATCTGGCCATCATCGGCTTCCCGCTCCTGTCCGGGTACTTCTCGAAGGACAGGATCATCGAGGCGGCGTTCACCGGCCAGGGCGTCAAGCCGTGGGTCTTCGGATCTCTGGCGATGGCGGTCGCGGGCCTGACGGCCTTCTACATGTCGCGCCTGTACTTCATGATCTTCCACGGCGAGCGGCGTTTCCCGACCGCCGGGAAGGGAGCTCGGCATCCGCACGAGGCCCCCGCCTCCATGTACGTGCCGCAGATCGTCCTGGCGGTCGGCTCGGCCGTCCTGGGCCTAGCTCTCAACGCCGTCGGGTTCGTCGGCTGGCTGGAGCCGGTCGTCGGCCGGGCCGCCCACGGCGAGCCGGTCCTGCCGGTCCCGGTCATCACCGGCGGGACGCTCGTGCTCGTGGCCGCGGGGGTGGCGGTGGCCTGGCGCATGTACGCTGCCGGCGAGGTCCCCGCGACCGCTCCGCGGGCCAACGCCCTGGTCAGGGCGGCGCGCCGCGACCTGTATCAGGACGCCTTCAACGAGAACGCGGTCATGAAGCCCGGGATCGTCCTCACCGGCGCCGTCGCGGCTCTCGACTCCCACGTCGTGGACGGCGCAGCCGAGGGCGTGGCCAGCGGGACCGCGGGCGCCGGCCGCCTGCTCGTCCGGCTGCAGAACGGCTATGCGCGCTCCTACGCCGGATACATGATCGCCGGCGTGGTCGTCGCCCTGATCGTCGCCTTGGGCACGCGGCTGTGAGGGGGAGAGGAAAGCACCATGAACACGAATGAGGCTCAAGCGATGCAGGCGTCCTTCCCCTGGTTGACCGCCCTCATCCTCGTCGCCCTCCTCGGGGCGGTCGCCCTGTGGGCCGTCAAACCCGCCCGGAAGGCCGCCCTGCCCTTCGGCGTCAGCCTGTCGGCGCTCATCTTCTTCGCCTTCCTCGCCGCGGCCGCCTTCGACTTCGACATGGACACGGCCGGGACGGTCCAGCTGTCCGAGACCTACTCGTGGATTCCGCCGATCGGGGCGAGCATCGCCTGGGGCGTCAACGGCATGGGTCTGGTCATGATCGGCCTGGCGACCTTCCTCGTCCCGCTCGTCCTGCTCGCCGCCCGGGACGAGTTGAGCGATCAGGGCGAGGACCGCGCCGCCGGATACGTGGCGTGGATCCTGGCCCTGGAGGCGATCGTGATCGCCATCTTCGCGGCCCGCGACGTCTTCCTCTTCTACGTCCTGTTCGAGCTGATGATCCTCCCCGTCTACGTGCTCGTTGCCCGCTACGGGGGCGAGGGCAGGCACCGGGCGGCGATCAAGTTCGTCCTGTACTCGTTGTTCGGCGGGCTCGTCATGCTCGCCGGAGTGATCGGACTCGCGGTGACCGCCAGCTCGGACGTCAAGGGCTCCTCCCGGCTGTTCCTCGTCGACACCCTCGCGGGGCACGGCGCCGGCCCGCGGCTGTGGATCTTCGCTTCCTTCTTCCTGGCCTTCGCCATCAAGGCCCCGTTGTTCCCGGTGCACACCTGGCTTCCCGACACCGCCGAGCAGGCACCGCCGGGCACGTCCGCCCTGCTCGTGGGCGTGCTCGACAAGCTCGGCGTCTTCGGGATGATCTCCCTGTGCCTGCCGATCTTCCCGAAGGCGTCCCACGACGGCGCTCCGCTGATCATGTCCATCGCGGTCGTCTCGATCCTCTGGGGGGCGTTCATGGCGATCGCTTCGAAGGACCTCATGCGCCTGGTCGCCTACACGTCGGTCAGCCACTTCGGCTTCATCGTCCTGGGGGTTTTCTCGGGGAGCCACACCGCGATGACGGGGGCCATCGTCTACATGGTCGCCCACGGCGTGGCCACGAGCGCCCTGTTCCTGACGGTCGGCTTCCTCGGCCGGCGCGGGCCGGGGTACGCGATCGGAGACTACGGCGGATGGCAGCGGGCGACCCCGCTCATCGCGGGGGTGTTCCTCACCGCCGGCCTGGCGACGATAGCCCTTCCGGGCCTGTCCGGTTTCGTCCCCGAGTACCTCGTCCTGGTCGGAACCTTCGCGAGGCACCCGGTTCCGGCCTGCGCGGCCGTGCTGGCCGTCATCCTCGCGGCTGTCTACATCCTCCTGCCATACCAGAGGGTCTTCACGGGGCCGCCGCCGGAAGGCCCCGGCCCGCGCGACCTTGACGCCGGCGAGAAGACGGTCTCGGGGATCCTCGTGGCCGCCATGCTCGCCCTGGGCTTCGCGCCCGGCCTGGTCATCGACGCCGTCGACGACGTGGCGGGCGCGTCGTCGACGATCGTCGCCACCCTCGCCGAGGACAGCACCCCGGGGACTACGGGGGCGCACAGCAGCCCGGTGAAGACCGACGATGACGAAGGGAGCACGAAGTGACAACTCCTGCTATCGCGTGGGCGGCTCTCACACCGCTCCTCGTGGTCCTGGGCTCGGCCGTCGTCGGCGTTCTGTTCGAGGCCTTCCTTCCCCGGTCGGCGCGGCGCGGGGTGCAGATCGTCCTGTCCTTCGCGGCGGTCGCGGGGGCGCTGGGCGCGGTCGTGTGGCGCCTGGTCCACGTGCGCGGCGCAGGCCCGCGTTTCGTCGCGGTGGCCGGCGGCTCGTCCTCGGAGGTCTCCAAGGCGGCGGGCAAGGGCACGCCTCCGCTGATCGGCACTTTCGTGGAGGACGCCCCGGCGCTCGTCTTCCAGACGGTCATCCTGGTCTGCGCGCTCGTGGCGCTCTTCGTGATCGCCGACCGCACGGTTTCCCGCGAGGGCTCCTTCGCGGCTTCGGCGGCGACGCAGCCGGGCTCCCTGGAGGAGCGCGAGGCGACCGCGGCGGGCCTGGAGCAGACGGAGGTCTTCCCGCTCGCCCTCTTCGCGGTCGGGGGCATGCTGGCCTTCACGTCGGCGGGCGACCTGCTCACGCTCTTCATCGCCTTGGAGGTGCTCTCGCTTCCGCTGTACGTCCTGTGCGCGACGGCCCGGCGCCGGCGCGCGCTCTCGCAGGAGGCGGCGATGAAGTACTTCCTCCTGGGCGCCTTCTCCTCGGCCTTCTTCCTCATGGGCGTCGCGCTCCTCTACGGCTACGCGGGGTCGCTCAACTACGTCGCCATCGCCACGGCCCTCATCAACGTCACGGGCATGGACTATCTGCTGGTCGCCGGCGTGGTCCTCGTGCTCGTCGGCCTGCTGTTCAAGGTGGGCGCGGCCCCGTTCCACTCGTGGACGCCCGACGCCTACCAGGGGGCTCCGACCCCGATCACAGGGTTCATGGCGGCGGGCACGAAGATCGCCGCCTTCGCCGCGATGCTGCGCTTCCTCTACATCGTCGGCCGCGGCGTGGAGTGGGAGATCACACCGGCCCTGTGGACGATCGTCATCGTGACGATGCTCGTGGGCACGGTCGGCGGGATCGTCCAGTCGGACGTCAAGCGGATGCTCGCCTACTCGTCGATCGCCCATGCGGGCTTCGTGCTCATCGGAGTCTCGGCCTTCCACTCCGCGGCCATCGAGGCCGTCGCCTTCTACCTGCTCGCCTACGGGCTCGCGTCGGTGGGGGCCTTCGGCGTCGTCGCGCTCGTGCGCGAACGGGCCGAGGGCGCCGGGATCGTCGGGGAGGCCACGGCCCTCGACCGGTGGAGGGGCCTGGGCAGGAAGGACCCGTTCCTGGCCGGCGCCATGGCGATCTTCCTCCTGTCCTTCGCGGGCATCCCGCTGACGGGCGGCTTCATCGGGAAGTTCCAGGTCTTCGCGGCGGGCGTCGAGGGCGGGCTGGCGGTGCTCGTCGTCCTGGCCGTCTTGGCCTCGGCCGCGACCGCGTTTTTCTACTTCCGCCTCATCCTCATGATGTTCTTCCAGGAACCCGACGACTACGCCGTCCCCGTGGCCTCCGAGGGCTATTCGGCCGTCGCGATAGGCGTGTGCGCCGTGGGCACGCTCCTCCTGGGAATCGTGCCGGGCCCGTTGATGAACTTCCTCGGTGAGGCCAAGGCGTTTATGCTTTGAGCGTGAGTTTCGGGCAAGGAGCGCTGGCCGAGGGGCTGAACGCGCAGATGGGCGTGGTCGAGCGGATGCTGGCCGCCCAGGTCAGCTTCGACGATCTGCAGGTCGATCCGGCCACGTCGCATCTGGCGCAGGCCGGGGGCAAGAGGCTTAGGCCTCTGCTCGTCCTGCTGGCTGCGCAGCTCGGCCCCCGGCCCCAGGACCCCGCCGTCTACGACGCCGCCGTGGTGGTCGAGCTGACCCACCTGGCCTCCCTCTACCACGACGACGTCATGGACGAGGCTCCGATGCGCCGCGGCGTGCCGTCGGCTCAGGCGAAGTTCGGCAACTCGGTGGCGATCCTGGCCGGCGACGTCCTCTTCTCGCGGGCGTCGATCCTCATGGCGGGGCTCGGGCCGCGCGCCGTCCGCCTTCACGCACGGACCTTCGAGCGGCTGTGCCAAGGGCAGCTCCACGAGACCATAGGCGTCCGGCAGGGGCAGAGCCCGAAGGGCCACTACATCCGGGTGCTCCAGGACAAGACGGGGTCCCTCATAGCGGCCTCCGCCATGTACGGGGTGCTCTACTCTGGCGGCTCCGAGGAGCTGGCGAACGTCTTGGCGGCTTACGGCGAACGCGTGGGCGTGGCCTTCCAGATCGCCGACGACGTCATCGACATCCGCTCCGACGGCGCGACGACGGGCAAGACTCCGGGCACCGACCTGCGCGAGGGCGTCGACACGATGCCCGTCCTCCTCCTGCGCGAACAGCGGGAGGCGGGAAGCATCGACGCCGCGGGGGAGGAGATCCTCCGCGAGCTCGACCATGCCGATCTGAACTCCGACGCGGCGCTCGGCGAGGTCGTGGACCGGCTCCGCCGTCATCCCGTTCTGGAGCAGACGGAGAGGATGGCCCTCGCCTGGGTGGCCGACGCGGAGAACCATCTGGTCCGCGTGCCGCCCAGCGCGGTGCGCGACGCCCTCGTGGACTTCGCACGAATGGCCGTCAACCGCGCCTCCTAGCGGACGTCGGGCGAGCGACGGCTCCGAACAAACGGAGTCCGTTGTTGCATCCATCTGCGGGCAGGCCCGGCGGGCCGGACGATGTACGCGACCGAGGCAGCTGATCAAATCCTTTGCTCAATTCTGTATGGAATTCCAAATGTATATGCGGAAATGAAAACATATGCCAAAATCATGAAAATTATTCCTGAGTCTATTAATGGATGGGAAGCCCAGGATAAACTTCTTTCAGTGTTAAATAAGATGTAAAGCAGATGGAAGGATAATTCCAGAAAATTAAAGATAATTATAGGTTTTATTATAGATTTAATTCTATTTGCATACTTTATATGAGATCGAAAAATCGCATTCAATAGTAAAATGATGAAATAACTGACGAGAAGAGTCCATGCGAATATCACCGTAAAGGCGCCTGGACTGTAAGGCGACTCTTCATCGGCATGTTCGTTGAATGCGAAAAGATAGTCGCAGAAATTCAACGAAATTAGGATTTCAGAGTGCTCTGCATGTCGTTCGATGTGCTCATGAAGTGTCCATGTGGTGAATGTGCCTCCAATGAAGCAAATTATTGACGAATACAATAAAATATAACGTAAAGTTATGATTACTAAATCAATTTTATTTGCTACAGTAGAAATATATATTCTATTTGAAGTAGTCATGGTTCAAGGATAGCAGCCGCGATCTGATGGAACGGGTTTCTTTTACACGCTCCACCCTGCGTGCTTCTCGCGCAAAACTGTGTGTTTCCCGCCATGTCAATGGGCAACAATACCCGCCCCGGGATAGCGGCGTAGTTGCGGGGGTGTGTGGATGATTGACCGCTCTGATGTGATCAGGACTCGTGTGTCCCTTCAGATTCGTATGGGAGTTGCATAGACTGAGGCGTGTTCACATAACGACAGCGACGGATTCCTCAAGGAGGGGCGACGATGGCCGGTTGAATGCTCTTATTCAACGAACCGAATCATCCGAACCGACGGGGCTGGCAGACGATCTGCGGACGAGCCGCGATCGCCCCATAGGAAGCGGTCTTTCCCGTTGGGCTCTCGCCCTGGCCACTCGGCCGGGTGATGTGTGTTTGTCAATTGTTGTGTTCGCCGTTGGGCGAAGGGAATTCGGATGCCGGGGTTAGGTCCCGGGTACCGAGGATAAGTATGCTGGGTGGGCCGGGATTAGCATAAAAGGAGTGGATGTCGTGGATAGTTTGGTGTCGGGGGTGCGGGCGTTGCCTCAGCCGGAGAGGGTGACGTCCGTGGGGAGTGTTGCTGAGGCGTTGCATCATACCGCTGGGGCGATGAGTGATACTCAGGTGATGACGGTGGGTGAGAGCATTGTGGGGTGGATCGGTCAGAGTGCGGGGGCGTTTGCTCATGAGGCGCGTCATATTCAAGCTGCTGTGCGGAAGGTGCAGGGGGCGATCGCGAATGTGATCGCGGCGTTGAATGAGTATCAGTCGGTGTGCAACGGTCTGACACAGCAGATCAGGAGCCACCAGCAGAATTGGGATAGCAATATCGCCTGGTATAAGAAGGAGGTGTCTGAGATTCAGTCGCGGGTTGGTGCGGCTAGTGGTGGGCAGTTTCCGTTGCTGGATGCGGTGGACGGGGTTGAGGTGGCTAAGGCGGCGTTGAGGGCGCGGTTGGATGAGCGTCAGGCGGATGAGGCGCGGGCGTATAATAAGACGGTGGAGGCGGTGGATGCGGCGGCGGCCTCCACGGCCGGTAAGCTCAGGGCGGCGCTCGATGGGGTGGTTCCGGGGGTCACGGGGCCTGATGGGGCGCGTGGTGTTCCGTCGCGGGCGGCTGTGGGTCTGGCTCTGTTCGGGGGGACGAAGGGGATTTTGGCGGCGCAGAGCCGGTGGGCTGCTGCTCAGGCGGATGCTCCGGCTGCGGCGGCGCTGATCGACCGGACCGATGGTAAGACCAAACTGCCTAGCCAGGTGGCGCTGCGCCAGTTCAACGCGACCTATGGGGCTCGCCTGGCCAGCGACCCGTATTTCGCGACCATGCTCATGAGGGAAATCGGAGCAGAAAAACTCTGCTCTATTGGTTCGCGTATTGCCGGTAGGGCGGACCTGTCGGATTCTCATAAGGCGCAGTTGAAGGCCTTCACGGCTAATATGGGGGCGGGTCTGATCCTGGCCACCGGCGGCAGCTCGACAACGGACACCGACACCACCACCGGGTTCAAAGCCCTGGACAAGGCCCTGACGGTGGACGGCACGAAAACCATCCGCCAATGGCGCTCAGACTTCCAAGCAGCACTCAACACATACGGACAGACGAGTTACGATTATGAAGGGAATGTGATTTCCGCTCGTAATGGAGTGAAGATGAGTCTTTTTGGTTATGAAGTATTCGGTCAGTACCTTGGTCAGGGAGCGAGGGCGCATCCTGAGCTTTCTGTTGGCGATCACTTCCTCAACGGTGTTGATGGGAAGAATTCTGTGGCGAAAGCTATGGTCAAATGGGATGCTGAAAATCCTGTCAATTTCAGATTGAATAATGTGACAACTGGATCGGGCTATGGTGGAGGGAAGTCTGAGGATTCCGGGATGTTTAAGGATGGTTTGTCATGGGATTATCTCCAGAATATGTATGAAGCCATGGATAACGCGCCGGACAAGGCTCCAGTTCGGACTTTCATGAATTCCAAGCTTGAATGGGTGGATAAGTGGCCGAATAATGAGCCGGGTGAGCCTCATTATAGAGAAATGAATATGACGCGGTATCTGGTTGGGAATCGAACTCAGGTTGGGAAAGTTGGTTCTGCTGCGCTTTACTGGGCAGAGGATAAGGGTGAGGCGTTAGGTACTCTTGTTGAGGATATTTCGGGTGATACATCTAAGTTGGATTCTGTTGATATTGCGCGTGAGTTCATTAAAGGATATAACGATGGTTTGGATAGGAATTATGATGGTTGGCAGATAGGCAATCAGGATAAGGAAAAGGGACAGGATGTTTTCGGGTACAAGAATTCCGCTCTGCGCTCACATATCGGAGGAATCCTAAAAGAATATACCGGTGATTTAGCTCATGAATTAAACGATTATACGGGAGTGAAAAATGGACCTGGCGCAAGCTGGGATCCTAGAGACAAAAGATACCATCTAGTTCTCGACAAAGACCTTTATGAAAAGTTAGATTCATCTGATAGTAAATTTTTCACGGATATAGCTGCTGATAAGCATGTTTTGAAAACTATGACTATTGAAACTATGAATAAATTGGCTAACGAATATAATCAAGCACTGAATGCAAAAGGAGATACAGATGCTGTTCTAAAGACCAAGGAGAACATAGTAAGCGATTATAAAGGTTTTCTCACAAATTTAGATAATGGTCAATTGAAAAGTGATATAAATGCAATGAAAGCGCATAATAGCAGCATTCGTACAGCGGGAAAGCTAGTTCTTCCATTTAAGGCCTCTTTAGTGGGTGGCATAATAGATTATGCCGCTGAACACATAGGAAGTGACGACGGAATAAACAAATCACAAAAGCACGGCATTGCCCCATTTATAAAAGATGGTGTCAATTTTGTTCTTGGTCTTAGTGTAACAGATAAAGAAGCGGAAGCTAAGTCCTTGCATATCCGTGATGGAGTTAATCGGACCGCTAAGCTTAATGAAGCATTAACAGAGTTTAGAAGAAACTTTAAATCTGGAATCGTCAATAACGATATTGTAGTTGATCGTGCACCTACTGTTGACAATGGTGAGGAATATAAAACGAAATTACAAGACTATAATAGTAAGTTACCCGATGATGAAAAGTTTCTTGATAGTGGTGGTAAGTTGCCTGTGGATCCGGCAACTCAGAGGGTGAAATTCGATAGTCTGGCGAAAGAGCAGGCGTATAAGCGCTTTAATTTGGATATGTGGACGGGACAGGGTGGTGCTAGTGAAACTCCCGGTACCGGACCCGACAATTAAAAATATAGAAAGTGAGCTGTCATATGCTTAACGTGTGGAAAAAAGCAATAGTTTCACTTGTTTTTATTTGCAGTGCATGCGGAGTGAAATCTTCCACTCCGCAGGATTCCCAATCTGCTGATGAAATAATATCGCCATCAATCGATATGAAAGGAGATCCATGTACTTATTATACGGCTGAAAGCGTAGTACGGAAAAAAGTGACGTTCCCTATGACGATACGCCATGCCTACGGCCGAACCACTATACGGAAAAAGCCCAAACGCGTCGCCACAGTGGGATGGCAAAGTCAGGACATTCCCCTCGCCCTCGGCGTGGTACCGGTTGGAATGCCGGGAAATATAAGTAAGTTGGAAAAGGAAAACGGCGGTGTCACACCCTGGGTTAAGGATAAATTCGCTCTATTGAGAGAGAGAACAGATGCAATCTATTCTGATGGCGCTCCTTATCAAGAAATCAAAGCTGTTAAGCCAGATGTTATTTTGGCAGTCACACCCGGTTTAAAATCTGAGCAATATTTTCGTTTGTCGTCGATTGCCCCTGTTATTGTCTATTCTCGCTCAAATTGGGAGATACCTATAGATTGTTCTATTCGTATGACTGCCAGGGTCTTAGATATGTCAAAGCAAGGTGAAAATCTTATTAGCAACCTTCATTCATTGCTTAGTCAAACTTTAACGAAGCATCCCGGTCTTACGGGAAAGAAGATTCTCTTTAAAGTTAGTGATATAAATTTTGACACGATTACATTGTACACAGATAAAAGTTCACGTATGAGACTTTTTACTGAGCTTGGTCTTCCTGTTCCGTTGATCGTTAGAAAATATTCTGCTGATGCTTATGATTTTACTCCTGTTGTGAGGCCTGAGGATATTAAGTATCTATCCGATGTCGACTTGATGATATCGTATGGCCCTACCGAAAATGACCCCGCCGCAGTGGCAGCCCTGCAGAACAGCTCCACCTACGGGCAGATCCCCGCCGTGAAGAAGGGACGCGTCGCGGTGCTAGGCGATAAAACCCCACTGAGCGACCTCTCCAGCCCCACCCCACTGTCCATCCCATGGGGAATCGACCGCTACTTCGACCTGCTCGAAAAGGCAGCCAAAAAATGACCGCACACCCACCTCTGGCTCGGACGCGCCGGCCGGATCTGCGCCGTCGGGTGGCCGAGAGGCTGCCGCGCGATTCATCCCCGGGCGTAGCGCATGCGATGCCGTATGCGGGGGAACTCGCCTAGAATGTATGCGGCATGTCCACACGCGGGAGGCCGCGCAACACATTAGGAGAAACCCTCGTGGGAAAACTGCTCAATAAGATCCTCCGCGCCGGTGAGGGGCGAACTCTCAAGAAACTCAAGGTGATCACCGAACAGGTCAACGCCCTGGAGTCGTCGTTCGAGGATATGACGGATGAGGAACTGCGCGCGCAAACGGACGAGTTCAAGGAGCGCCTGGCCGACGGCGAGAGCCTCGACGACCTGCTCCCCGAGGCCTTCGCGACCGTGCGCGAAGCCGCCCGGCGCACCATCGGGCAGCGCCCCTACGACGTGCAGATCATGGGAGGCGCCGCCCTCCACCTCGGCAACATCGCCGAGATGAAGACGGGAGAGGGCAAGACCCTCGTCGCGACGCTGCCCTCCTATCTCAACGCGCTCACCGGCGAAGGCGTGCACGTCGTGACGGTCAACGACTACCTGGCCGAATACCAGTCCGAGCTCATGGGTCGCATCCACCGATTCCTCGGCCTGACCACCGGCTGCATCCTCACCGGCCAAACCCCCGACGAACGCCGCAAAGAATACGAGGCCGACATCACCTACGGGACGAACAACGAATTCGGCTTCGACTACCTGCGCGACAACATGGCCTGGCAGACGAGCGACTGCGTCCAGCGGGGCCACAACTTCGTGATCGTCGACGAGGTCGACTCGATCCTCATCGACGAAGCCCGTACTCCGCTGATCATCTCCGGCCCCGCGGACGGCGACGCCAACAAGTGGTACCTCGAATTCGCCCGGCTCGCCGTGAACATGCGCAAGGAGACCGACTACGAGGTGGACGAGAAGAAGCGCACGGTCGGCATCCTGGAGCCCGGCATCGACAAGGTCGAGGACCTTCTGGGAATCGACAACCTCTACGAGTCCCTCAACACGCCGCTCATCGGCTACATCAACAACGCGATCAAGGCCAAGGAGCTCTTCGAACGGGACAAGGACTATATCGTCCGCGACGGCGAGGTCCTCATCGTCGACGAGCACACCGGGCGCGTCCTGCCTGGGCGCCGGTACAACGAGGGCATGCACCAGGCCATCGAGGCCAAGGAGGGCGTGGAGATCAAGGCCGAGAACC
>ERZ772948.1502-NODE-1502-length-13379-cov-3.796683_pt1 | contig 13379 bp, 9 predicted proteins | sample MGYA00511945_ERZ772948 | MGnify/ENA primary metagenome ERZ772948 (study PRJEB29015, sample SAMEA2737927) | human oral metagenome | biome: human oral; feature: human-associated habitat; material: dental | place: China | collected 2141 ... | reverse complement strand
CCACCATCAGCGGCAACGGCTTTAGCACCGCCAACAACGCCGCCGTGAGCAGCAGCGGTAACTTCTACGGCAATAATGTAATGCGGCGGAGTTGGGCGGCATCTTCACCGACAGCAGCCAGAACATCGCCGGCGCCTTCGGCGGCCACAAGCAATAGGCTTTAGAAACTCACCAATTTAATTAAGGAGCATTGATGAACGACGCCCAACAAATCTACGGCGCCTGGACGGCCATGTGGAACGGCGACTTGGCCCGGGCCGACGAAATTCTGACCGCGGACTTTCGCGCCCATCTCACCGCCGATTCCACCAAACCGCCGGCGCCGGTAACGGACATTGCCAGCGCCAAGGCCTGGATTAGCACCATTCGCGCGAAGGCCCACCTGCACTATGAAATTGTGCTCGGCCCCTTCCGCGACGGCGACATGATTTCCGCCTACTGGAAAGTTACCGCCACCATCGGCGACCGCAGCACCGTTAAGGTGGGCACGGACTTTCTCAAAATCCGCGCCGGCAAAATCAGCGACTGCTGGACCATGAACAACAACGCGCTGTAGCTTTTAGGAAAAGTGGGGCCGGCTCTTTGGTTTAAACATACGGACGGGCGCTTTAGATGTATGTTTAAACGCCCCATTTACAAACAGGGGAAGCGCGTAGCGCGTGAGCCGACCTGGGCGCAAACAACCGCCCCGTTGCATGTGAGAGGGAAAAGGCCGTGCGGCATCAGGGCTGGAAACAGGATGGAGAGCAGTGCTGAAATCAGTGCCAAAAAGGCCGTTTGTCCCCGTGGAATCTGCGCAGGCAGCTATCAAATTTGAAGTGAATGGGGCTTTGCGCCAGCCATGCGCGGCCTCACCGCCGCAGCAGCGCACGGGCCGCTGCCGCCACTTTTTCCGCTCCCGCGCGCGACTCGTCTTCCAGCGCGGGCGCGTAGCCCACGGGAATGCGGGGCGCGCCCAGGCGGGCGACTTTGGCGCCGGTGTGTTCAGCCACCGTGGCGGCCACTTCGGCGCCAAAGCCGGCAACCTGCACGGCCTCATGGGTGACGAGCACGCGGCCCGTGCGGGCGGCGGCTTCGAGCACGGCGCCCTGGTCCCAGGGCCAAAGGGTGCGCAAGTCCAGCACTTCGGCGTGTATGCCTTGCTGCGCCAGTTGCTGCGCGGCTTCTTGCGCCACAAGGGCCTGGCGCGACCAGGCGACGATGAGCAAGTCCTGCCCTTCGTGCAGGCGGGCGGCCTTGCCCAGCGGCACGGCATGGCCTGCGGGCACTTCGCCCTGGCGGCTCCAGAGCTCCTTGTGCTCCATGTAAACCACGGGGTCGCCGCTGGCCAGCGCCGCGTGCAGCAGGCCGTAGTTGTCGGCGGGCGTGGCGGGGGTGATGACGGTCAGGCCCGGTATGTGCGCGAACCACGCTTCCAGCGACTGCGAGTGCTGCGCGGCGGAGGCGCTCCACAGCCCGATGGGCATGCGCATGACAAGCGGCACGCGGCCCTGGCCGCCGAACATGAAGCGGTTTTTGGCGGCCTGGTTCACCACTTCGTCGATGGCGCACAGCGCGAAATCAACCACGCGCAGCTCCACCACGGGGCGCAGGCCTGCCAGGGCCATGCCCACGCCTGCGCCGACGATGGCGGCCTCCGAAATGGGCGTGTCCATGATGCGTTCGGAGCCAAAGCGTTTCACCAGCGGCTGGCCGTTCGGATCGTCCGGATCGCGGTACTGGCCGAACACGCCGCCCCGGCCCAGGTCTTCGCCCAAGGCGAGCACGCGCTCATCGGCCTGCATGGCTTCAGCCAGCGCCAGCGCGGCGGCCTGCGCGTAGGTGAGGGTGCGCGCTTGCGTCATTTCCAGACTCCTTCGCCGGTGTTGGCGATTTCCTGATAGGCCGCCTCGCGGGCGGGGAAAGGGGCGGCTTCGGCGGCGGCCAGGGCGGCGTCAATTTCGGCCCTGGCCTCGCGCTCGATGGCATCGGCCTGCGCGGCCAGGCCCTGCCGCTCCAGCGCGGCGCGGGCGCGGCGGATGGGGTCGTCCGCCAGGGCGCGCTCCACGTCCTGCGGCTTGCGGTAGGCGGCTTTATCGACGGAGACGTGGCCCTTTTGCCGCTCGGTCATGGCGTGCAGCAGGCGCGGGCCGCTGCCGCCGCGCACTTCGGCAATCAGGCGGCCCGCTTCGCGGCAGACGGCCTGCACGTCATTGCCGTCCACCTTCACGCCAGGCACGCCCAGCGCGGCGGCGCGCCCGCTCGCGCCTTCGCCGCCTGTCATGGGGGCCGATTCAGTGGTGGCGGAAATGCGGTTGTCCTCGCACACGAAGAGCACGGGCAGCCCGTACACCACGGCCCAGTTCAGCGCCTCCAGAAAGGGGCCGCGATTGATGGCCCCGTCGCCAAAAAAGCTCACGGCCACCTCGCCCCGCCCGCGCCGCTTGAGCGCGTGCGCAGCGCCTGCCGCTATGGCCAGGCCCGCAGCCACCACGCCGTTGGCGCCCAGCATGCCCACGGAAAAATCGGCAATGTGCATGGAGCCGCCCTTGCCCTGGTTGTAGCCCGTGGCGCGGCCAAACAGCTCGGCCATCATGCGCGCCGGATCGGCCCCTTTGGCCAGTGTGTGGCCGTGGCCGCGATGGGTGGACGTGATGAGGTCCGAAGGGCGCAAATGCGCGCATACCCCCGCCGGCACGGCCTCCTGCCCCGTGGACAGATGCAGCGGCCCGCGCACCAGCGCCGGCTTGGCCGAGGCGCTCAGGCCCCAGGCCTGCACGCCGCCCTGGCTGGCCTCTTCGGCGGCATCTTCAAAAGCGCGTATGCGCACCATCGTGCGATACAGCGAAAGCAAATCGGTCATGAAAAAGACTTTGGTGGCAAAGCGGCAAATTATCCTGGCCAGACCTGCCGCGCAAAGGGCCGCTTCAGACTGTTTGCTCATATGTTTATGGCCGCGCGGCAAGGCGGCCGGCCGGGGCCGCGCCTGCGTCGCAGCGGCTGATGAGCCGCCCGCGCGCTTTTTAACGCTTTTGCCGGAAAAGGCATTTCTGAAAATACATTCGCCCGGATTTGTGTTCTTGCAATAAATACCTGGCAAATATCTTTCCGTTTATGGTTGCGCGAATGAAATACAAATAAGCCGCTCGCGCCGGAGGCATTCGCAATAGAATATTTCTCGAATAATGCAATTCACGCAAAACCATCCTTTCCACCCGCTTTGCTCCATCATGACTTACACCGTTTTGATTCCCGCCCGCCTGGCTTCCACGCGCCTGCCGAACAAACCTCTGGCTGATGTGGCGGGCAAGCCCCTGGTGGTGCGCGTGGCCGAGCGCGCCTTGCAAAGCCGTGCCGCGCAAGTGGTGGTGGCGGCGGACGCGCCGGAAATCCTGGCCGCCTGCGCCGCGCACGGCGTGCGGGCCGTGGGCACCCGCGCCGGCCACCCCAGCGGCAGCGACCGGCTGGCCGAAGCCTGCGCCCTGCTGGGGCTGGATGGCGATGACGTGGTGGTGAACGTGCAAGGCGACGAGCCGCTGATCGACCCCGCGCTGATCGACGCCGTGGCCGCCCTGCTGCCCGCCATGCCCGCAGCGCAAATGGGCACCGCCGCGCATGCCATCGACAGCGTGGCCGATTTCGTGAACCCCAATGTGGTGAAAGTGGCAACCGACGCGCAGGGCCTGGCGCTGACCTTCAGCCGCGCCCCGCTGCCCTGGTGGCGCGATGGCTTTGCCAGCGGCATTCACGCGCTGCCGCAGCCTGCGCCGCTGCGCCACATTGGCATCTACAGCTACCGGGCGGCGTTTCTGCGCGGTTTTCCGCAAATGCCGCCCGCGCCCATTGAGCAGACGGAATCGCTGGAGCAATTGCGCGCGCTCTGGCACGGCCACCGCATTGCCGTGCACGTGACTGCCAGTGCGCCCGGCGCGGGAGTGGACACGCCAGAAGACCTGGCCCGCGTGCGGGCCGTTTTCGCGCGCCAGCCGCAGGAGCAGCGCGGCTGACGGATGAAGCGGAGCTTTCAGCGCGGCCCCGCCCGCCGACAGTACGCCAAAAACAGGAGCAAATCCAGGGGGGTCGAAATACCGTCTCGCGCAATATCCACTAAGACATCATGCTATGGATATGGGAGCGAAAAACTGGTAAGTCTCTGCGGCCTGCCGGGCAAACGCTTTCCACAGAACCTGTTCACTGTCTGGGCGCGAGAGGCGCAAATCGGAGTCGGGAGGGCGATAAGGCGCAAGCCGCAGCCCGGCGAGATGTTCGCAACGCCCACAAACGCTTGAGGCCGTGCTTTTCGTTCGCGCTTTTTGTTCTCACAAACAGACTGCGGATCAGGCTTGCGGGCTTTCAGTAGCGGTAGCTCACGCGCAGCCAGAAGGCGCGGCCCGGCTCGTTCAGGCGCGATAGCGGCTCGACCAGCGAGCGGGGCGTGCCTGGAGCGGCGCCTGCGGACAGATGCTCGCTGTATTGGCGGTTGAACAGGTTGTCGATGCCTGCGCTGAACGTCAGGCCGCGCTGGATTTGCCAGCTTGCGTCGAGCGACACCGTGGCATGGCCGGGCGTGGGGCCTTGGTCGAAGCCGTCCACGCCGCCCGTGCCGTAGTCGATGTGCTTTTGGCGCATGGCCGCCAGCAGCTTCACGCCTGCCGACAGGCCGCCTTGCGCGTAGCGCGCCTCCAGCGTGGCCGTCAGCGGCGGGCGCTGGGGCAAGCTGGTGTGGCGCGTGAGGTTGAAGCCGCGCACCCAGGCCAGCGAGGCGCCGGCCGACCAGGCGGGCGTGATTTGCGCGTGCGCCTGGGCTTCCAGTCCGAACTGGCGGGCATCGATGTTTTCCACAAAGATGGCAGGCCGCCAGTGAAACAGCAGGTAGTCCCTGGAGCGGCCATAAAAGCCCGACACCTGGGCGCTCCAGCGCCCGCGCTGCATGGCAAAGCCCGCGTCCAGCTGCGTGAGCCGCTCGGGCCGCAGGCTGGCATAGCTGGCGCCGCCCACGCGTTCGTTGATCCACATGTATTCCCAGTAGTCGGGAAAACGCTGGCTGTGCCCCAGGCCCGCGTAGAAGCTGCCCCACTGCGGCACGTCGCGCTCGTAGCGCACAAAGCCGCTGCGCAGCGTGCGCCGCGAAGCGGCTTTCACTGAAGGCATTTCCATTTCCACGCGGTCCAGCCGCGCGCCGCCTGCCAGGCGCTGCGTGTTGGCTGCGTCCAGCGGCCACAAAAGCTCGGTGAAAGCGCCGGTCTTGGTCACGTCGTGGTACTTCTGCAATTCAATGCGGCGGTAATCGGTGGTGTTGCGCTCAACCACATCCGGCGGCAGGCCCGGCACGCCCACCAGCGCGGGGTAGAACATGGCCATGCGGTTGAAGGTGCGCACGCGCTGGCGGTCCAGCCCCAGCGTCCAGATCACGTTTTTCGCCGGCTCCAAATCCACGCTCAAGCGCCCCTGATCCAGCTTGTTTTGCGGGTTCATCACCATCAGGATGCCTTCCCACGAAGGGTGGATGGTGCGCATGCTGTAGTTGTCCATCACGTGATCGGCGTGGCTGTGGTGGATGAAGGCGTCAATGCGCTTGACCCAGGGCGAGACGGCCTGTTTTTCCAGCTTCAGTTTCCACCAGGCGCGGTGCAGGCGCGTGGCGTCGGAGTGGCGGGCGGCATAGTCCGCCTGCCCGTCGCTGGCGCCGCCCGCCAGCTCCAGCAGCGTGCGCGCGTCAGGCGTCCAGCCCAGCGCCGCATCGCCGCTCCAGCGCCGCCAGGCCGAATGCACCCGCAGGCCCGCGCCGTCTTTGTACGACTGGCTCTCCGAGCGCGTGGCGCCCACGCGCCCATACCACTGCGCATCGCCTGCCAGCACTTCGGCCATCTGGTCATTGCGCCCGAAGCTGCCTGCCAGCGCCGCGCCGTCAAAGCGGATGCCGGGCTGCTCGAAAACGGGCCTGCGCCGCTTGAATTCCACCACGCCTGCCGACATGCCCGCGCCGTGCGACACGCTTTGCGGCCCCTTGATGAGCGTGACTTGCTCGTAGGCATCAGGGTAGATGTACGACAGCGGCGAATCCATGCGCTGCCAGCAGCTGCCGTACAGCTCCACGCCATCGGCCAGGATGCCCAGCCGCGAGCCAGACATGCCGCGCAGCACCGCCTCCGAATTGCCGCCGCCCTTGCGCAGCGCCGCAAAGCCCGGCATGCGCGTCAGAAAGCGCGCCGCATCGGCGCTTTGCAGCGGCTGCCCGGCCGAACGCGTTTCAACCTGCGTTTGCAAAGCAGGCGTCTCGCGCCGGCCCTGCACCACCACCGTCGCCAGCTGCGGCGCGGCGTCTTCCTCATCCGCCGTGCGTTTGTGCGCCGCGCTCCCTTCTTCAGCCCACGCCGCCTGAAAGCCTTGAACGAGCAGCGGCAATAGGGCACAGAAAATGGCTTTTTTCATTTACGAAATCCTTTTCAACTGCAATTTCGACCCGTAAGCGGATAATAACCGCTTAAACCATTTTCAAGCAGGCGGCGGCAATATAAAAAGGCAAAACATGATTTGATATTGATTGATTTTTCTCGGAAAATGAATTGATATTTGTGAATTCATTCATCTGTGCGTCAAAACCATTTGCCATAAATCAATCATCTCCGCCAGCAGCGCCGCTTCCGTCAAGCACCATGCAAACCATGCAAGCGGCGCCTGCGGACAGATGCTGTACCACGCTGCCGCCGCCATAGCCGGCCGCGAGACAAGCGCTCCAGACCAGTGCAGAAAAAGAGAGCGAATTTAGCGGCCCAAAATAGGCGCCTGCGCTCATTTCACTAGGACCTGATGCTATGGATACGAGAGCGAATTCAGCCCTATCCATTCCTTCCGCTGCCCCTTGATTCTTGGCTCTTTGCCTCCCGGCCCCTGTTCAGCGTCTGGCCATGAGCAGGGCCGGGGGCTGCCGCCGGTGTGCTAGAGTCCGCCGCCTATGACTTTCAGCCGCGCTTTCTGGTTTTGGTTCTGGTTTTCTCTGTCCCCGGCGGACGAGAGGCTGGCCTGTTGCTGAAAGCGCGCCGCAAAGCTTCCCGATCACATTCACCCGAAACCGCCGGAGCCTCACAAGCCCGGCGGTTTTTTCATGTCCATTTCATCCATTCATGTCTTGCAAGGAGAACCACGATGCCCCGCAATGCCCCGTCCTGGCGTTTGCCCTACGAGAAAACCGGCCCGACTGACGACGAACGCATCAAGGACATTGCCATGCTGCCCCCGCCCGAACACCTGATCCGCTTTTTCCCCATCAACGGCACGCACGCCGAAACCCTGGTGGCCGCCACGCGCGAGCGCACGCGCCGCATCATGCAGGGCGCGGATGACCGGCTGCTCGTGGTCATCGGCCCCTGCTCCATTCACGACCCCGCCGCCGCGCTGGACTACGCCCGCCGCCTCCAGCCGCTGCGCGAGCGCCACGCTGGCGCGCTGGAAATCGTGATGCGCGTGTACTTTGAAAAGCCGCGCACCACCGTCGGCTGGAAAGGACTGATCAACGACCCGTATCTGGACGAGAGCTGCCGCATCGACGAGGGCCTGCGCATTGCGCGCCAGCTGCTGCTGGACATCAACCGCCTGGGCATGCCCGCCGCCAGCGAGTTCCTGGACGTGATTTCGCCGCAATACATTGGCGATCTCATCAGCTGGGGCGCCATTGGCGCGCGCACCACCGAAAGCCAGGTGCATCGCGAGCTGGCCAGCGGCCTTTCGGCACCCATCGGCTTCAAGAACGGCACTGACGGCAACGTGAAAATCGCCATCGACGCCGTGCAGGCCGCCTCGCGCGGGCACCACTTTCTTTCCGTAGGCAAGAGCGGGCAGGTCGCCATCGTGCACACCCAGGGCAACCCCGACTGCCACCTCATCCTGCGCGGCGGCAAGCAGCCCAACTACGACGACGCCAGCGTGCAGGCCGCCTGCCAGCAGCTGGCCGCCGCCGGCCTGCCCGAAACGCTCATGGTCGATTGCAGCCACGCCAACAGCAGCAAGCAGTACGAAAAGCAGCTGGATGTGGCGCACGACCTGGCCCGCCAGATCAGCGCAGGCTCGCGCCGCATCAGCGGCGTGATGCTGGAAAGCAACCTGCGCGCTGGCGCGCAGAAATTCACTCCCGGCCAGGACGACCCCGCCACCCTCGAATACGGCCAGAGCATCACCGACGCCTGCCTGGGCTGGGACGATTCCGAGGCGCTCATCAACGTGCTGGCCGAAGCCGTGCAGGCGCGGCGCGCGCGGGCCTGAAAGAGGTGCAGCAGCTCCAAAAAGAGAAGCGGATTCAAGCCAAGAAAAACGCCTTCTGCGCCCGTACTGCCAGGACCTCATGCTATTGACAAGGGAGCAAGATACCCTTGCCCGTCTGCCAACAGCCTGCGCTGGCTTGCCATGAAGCGCCGGGGCGCCTAGCCGGGCGCTCCGCCGGGTTCTGGCGGCTCTGGCACGTCTTCCCCGCCGCCGGGCCGCACCTGCGAAGGCAGGCAGCCGTGCGCCAGGCGGAAGGCGCGGGCGAAGTGGCTTTTGTTGCGGTAGCCCACGTGGCGCGCTACCTCATGCACCGGCTGGCAGCCCTGCTCCAGCAGCGCCAGCGCCTGCTCCATGCGCTGCTGGCGCACGTAGGCGGCAATGCCCATGCCCGTGCATTCGCGAAAACCGCTTTTGAGATAGCACTCGTTCAGGCCCACGCGCCGCGCCAGCGCGCTGATGGAAAAGTCATCCGCCGGATGGGCGCGGATGAGGTCGATGGCGTCATGCACCGCGCGGCGATGGCGGCCTTGCGGCCCGCCTGCCGGCCTTTCATGCGGCATGTCCAGCCACGCACCCAGTATCGCCAGCGCCAGCCCCTCGATTTGCAGGCGCTGCGCCAGCGCGGGCGGCTGCGTGGTCAGCAGCGCCTGAAGCCGTATGGCCGCGCGCGTGACAAAGCCTGACAGGCGGCTGGCCCGGTAACCCTCCGCCTGATGGCGGGCCAGCAGGTAGCCCTCGATGCGCCGCGCCGCCATGCTGCCGGGCGCATCGGCCAGCCAGCGCTCCAGCAAGGCGGCGCTGGCCGCAACATGGCATTGCGAGACCGCGCCCGCCAGCAGGGTGCTTTGCCGCCACTGGATCGGGCCGTTCTGGCTCCATACCTTGCCCTGTGCGCCGCTATCGTGCCGCCGCCCGCACCCGTCCACCCATGAAAAGCCGCCTGCCAGCTGCGCGTTCAGGCCCAGGCAGGGGGCGTATTTCTCGTCTTGCCGGTTGTGGCGCGTGATGCTCTGGCGCAGCTGCCCCTGCATCGCGCAGGCCAGCAGTCCGCCGCCAAAACTCTGGGCGGCTACCGTGCCGCTGTCTATCGCGGGCGAGGCGCAGCGCGCGCCAATGTGCAGGCGCTGCCTGTCAATCTGAACAGCGCCAGATGCCTGGCCTGCGCCGGTCCACGCCGCCGCGTGGCGCGTGAAGGTGTCGAAAAGTTCTTTTCCTGAAGAGCTGGCTGTCATTGCCTGTAAAGCCTTTGGTTTGCGGGTGATTTTTGTCAGGAGGCGCGCCGCAAAAATTTCCGGAACGGGGCCGTGATTCCTGAATGGAGCCTGGCAATTCAACAAGAATCGCTTGCATTGTGCGCAAAGGAGTATCCGCCCATGTCATTTGCTTTCAATTTCTGCCGTGACAACCCGATGGCGCCACGCCGGCTGGCGCTGGCGGCCTGCCTGGCCTGCGCAGCCGTGGCGGCGCAGGCTGCCGAGGCCGCCGCTGGCGAAAGGCGCAAGACCGCGCCCGCCGCCGAAGCGGCCACGCTGCCCGCCGTGACGGTGCAGGCGCGGCGTGAGGAAGAAAAGGCCAAGGATCTGCCCTTTACCGTCAATGTCATCAACGATGCGGCGCTGGAAGAGCGGCGCCTGAGCAGCCTGGAAGACGTGCTGCGCGGCACGCCGGGCGTGGAGGTCAATTCCTGGGGCGGCGCGGGAAGCGCCAATGTGCGCATACGCGGCGTCGGCTCGCTTTACCAGTCGGGCGTGGATGACAGCTCGGTGGTAGTGAACGTGGACGGCGTTTCCGCCAGCGTGAGCCATGCGGGGCTGGGCACGCTGGATGTGGAGCAGGTGGAGGTTCTCAAAGGCCCGCAGGGCACGCTCTTTGGCCGCAGCAGCGCGGCCGGAGCCATCAACATCCGCACCCACCGTCCTGAACTGGGCCGCTGGACGGGCAGCGCGCGCGCCGAGGCGGGCAGCGACCACCAGCATCTGGCCGAAGGCGCGCTGAATGTTCCAATGGGAGAAACGCTGGCCGCGCGCCTGGCGCTGCGCCATAACGCGCAGGACTACGGCTACGACAACCGCCTGACGGGCAAGCCGGTTTCGCGCCCGGCGGATTCAGCCTGGCGCGCCAGCCTGCTGTGGCAGCCGCAGGCGGCCACTCACGTGCTGCTGCGCGCGGGGCGGCACGATGCGCGGCGCTACCAGAGCGTGATGCTGCTGCGTCCCTACGGCGAGCGCCCGGGGCAGGAGCTGGACAGCGCCGACCCGCTGGCGGGCAACCATTTCGTGATCGAGCAGCAGGCGCTGGAAGCGCAGCACGATCTGCCTTGGGCGCGGCTGACTTCCGTCACCAGCCGCCAGCGCCACCGCCTCAGCGAAAACAACTACACGGGCCGTGAGGTCATGCGCGCCTGGATGGGTATGGACGTCACCTTCCCTCTGGCCAAGCGCGAGCATGGCCACAACTGGAACCAGGAGCTGCGTCTGGCTTCCCTGCCCGGCAGCGCCGTCTTCTGGGTGGCGGGGCTGGACGTGTATCGCGCCAAATGGGGCAATGTCCAGAACCAGATGGGGCAGGGCAACGGTCATGACCTGACACACAACGCCGACGCCGCGTTTGGCGAAGCCACCTGGCCGCTGGGCGCAAGCGGCCTGAAGCTCACAGCGGGCCTGCGCCACTCGCGCGAGCGCAAGAGCTACGCGGGCGCCTATTCGGGCACAGCTCCGTCCGATGCGCGCAGCCTGAGCGAGCGCCACACCACGGGCCGCGCAGGCCTGTCATGGGCGCTCACGCCGCAAACCAGCCTCTACGCCACGCTGGCGCGCGGCAGCAAGGCAGGCGGCTTCAATGAAAACGCCACGCAACCCGCCGACAGCGCGCCCTACCGCCCCGGCAAGGTGGACAGCCTGGAGCTGGGCGCCAAGCACGAGGGCGCCGATGGCCGCCTGCGGCTGGAAGCCGCGCTGTTTTCCAACCGCGTCAAAGACGACCATCTGCTGGCTTTTGACCCCGGCACCCACGCCAGCTGGATGATCAACGCCAACACCCGCAGCCACGGTCTGGAGCTGAACGGCCACTGGCGCGCGGGCGCGGGCCTGACCTTCAGCGGCGGGCTGGCGTGGATCAGCGGCTCCATCCGCAGCCACGCCGTCACCAACGTGCCCGCAGGCGACGTGAACGTGGGCAACCGCCTGCCCGACGTGCCGCGCCTGTCGGCCCTGCTGGCCGTGCAGTGGCAGCGCGCGCTGCCCGCCTTCTGGGGCCTGGCCTCGCCCACGCTCAACGCGCGCCTGTCGGTGCGCCACGTGGGCAAGCGCGCCAACGACCCGCAAAACAGCTTTGATCTGGACAGCTACCGCAAAGTGGACTTGCGCGTGGGCATCGCCAGCGGCAACGCCGAGTTCTACATATGGGGCGACAACCTGGCGAACAAGCAGTACGACCTCTACGGCTACTACCTCACGCATGGGCTGGTGATCGGCGCGCCCGCGCGGGGCCGCAGCTTCGGGCTGGGGCTGGCCTACCGCTTCTGAGCGCACGAAAGAATCGCGCATGCCCGCAGCCGCTCCCGCGCCCGCCACGCCGCCGCTCACGCTACAGGAATGGGCGCTGCTCGCCAGCGCCTATCTCAGTCAATTCGTGGCTTCTGGCTTTTTCTTCATGGCAATGACGGCCATCCTGCGCGACCGGGGCGTGCCGCTGGAGCAGATTGGCTGGCTCTACATGCTGGGCATGGCGCCCGGCCTGAAGTTCTTGTGGGCGCCGCTGCTGGACCGCTATGGCTTTGGCGAGCGTGGCCACTACGGCACGTGGCTGGCGCTCATGCAGGCGCTGCTGCTGGCGACGCTGCTGTGGCTGGCAGCGCTGCCCATGCGCGAGAGCGATCCGGCGCCGCTGGCCGCCTTGCTGACAGGTTGCGCGCTCGTGTCGATATTGACTTCATGGCAGGACATCGCGGCCGACGGCCTTTCATGCCGCCTGCTCGGCCCCGCCCAGCGCGGCCTGGGCAACGCCATGCAAATGGCCTGCGGCATGCTGGGCTTTGCCGCCGGCGGCGGCGGCGTGCTGATGGCCTACGAGCGCTGGGGCTGGCAGAGCGCCATCCTGGGTCTGGCGCTGCTCAACGCCGTCACGCTGGCGCAGGCCCTGCTGTACCGCGAGCCGCCCCATGCGCGCCCGGCGCCGGAAGCGCGGCCCAGCCTGGGCGCGCAGTGGCTGCGCCTGTGGCGCTTCTGGCGGCAGCCGGGCACGGGCTGGCGCTGGGCCGCGCTGATCGCCACGGCCAATAGCGGCGTGTGCATGGCCTACATGCTGCTCACGCCCATGCTGGTGGACGCAGGCTGGAGCATGAGCAAGATCGGCGAGGTGGTGAACGTGTACGGCACGCTCATCGGATCGGCCTCCATGCTGGCTCTGGGCGCATTCATCCGGCGCTGGAGCGCGGCGCGCGCCATGCCCTGGGTGATGGCCGTGCAGGCGCTGGCCGTGGCCGCACTGGCGGCGGCGCTGCTGTTGGCGCTGGGCGATGACAGATGGGTGCTGGCGGGCGTGGCCGCCTACATGGCGCTCTACACCCCGCTGGACGTGCTGATGCCCACGCTGATGATGGGCCGCGCCAGCGCCGGTACGCCCGCCACTGATTTCTCGATGCAGCACGGCATCTACACCAGCATGGGCCTGTTCGTGGCGGGCGCGCTGGCCATGCAGGCGGCCGCTGCCTACGGTTACGGCGCGGCGCTGGTCCTGTCGCTGGCCGCCAGCGTGCTGGCGGGGCTGGCCGCGCCCTGGTTGTGGCGCAGCGCCAATGAACGGCAGGCGCGGGCGGAAAAGGCGGCAGAAGGAGCAGCCTCATGACGCCTCGGGAAAAACGGTCAAAAACGCCGCCAACGCCTGTGAAATGGGCGCTGGCAGCTATTTGTTTCATAGCGGCGGGCGGCCTTCGGGCCATGAGCGGCTCCACGGCCCGCCCGTCAGGGAGCCTGCGCGCATGAGCACACAAGACGTTTCCACGGCATCGTCCAATCCTTTGCCCAATCCTTCGCCCGGTTCATCGACCGCTGCCGCGCCGGACAACCCCTGGCGCATCATGGATCCCGTGCGCGGCCGCATCCGCTTTGCGATGGGGCTGGCTTGCGCCTCGGCGGCGCTGT
>ERZ772948.1499-NODE-1499-length-13407-cov-7.922409_pt1 | contig 13407 bp, 7 predicted proteins | sample MGYA00511945_ERZ772948 | MGnify/ENA primary metagenome ERZ772948 (study PRJEB29015, sample SAMEA2737927) | human oral metagenome | biome: human oral; feature: human-associated habitat; material: dental | place: China | collected 2141 ... | reverse complement strand
AAAAAAAGCAATTCATCTCCCACTTATAGAAGTCGGAGACTTCTTGCTATCTTTTTGTTAAAAATTATTTTATAAGGAGTATTAATTAGTTTTAGTACTATAATTTTATAGCTACAAATATTATTTAGCAAGGGGTCAAGACCCCTTGTTTAAAAAAATATTATTTTTGAGATTTGATATTAGAAATTAAGATAGGATAATTAGTTCCTTGTTGCTCTTATTTAATACTTCTCTTCCATCTTTTTTAACTACTACATCATCTTCAATTCTGACTCCGCCCCATCCGTCAAAATAAAGCCCAGGTTCAGAAGTAACGACCATATTTTCCTTTAACTCAATTTGAGAAGCAGAAGATAAGTAAGGCAATTCGTGAATTTCAGCACCAATTCCATGTCCTAATCCGTGTCCAAAATATTTGCCGTATCCTTTTTCATTAAAGAAATTTCTGACAACTTTATCAACTTCATCTGACATTACACCTTCTTTTATTGTTTCTATTCCCAGTAATTGAGCTTCTAGAACAGTATTGTAAATTTCCTTATGTCTATCTGTAATATTATTTCCATAATAAATAGTTCTTGTTATATCTGACACATATCCTTCATAATATGCTCCAAAATCCATTGTAATAAATTCTTCCTTTTGAATTTTTTTGTCAGAAGCAACTCCATGGGGCATAGCTGAACGGTAACCGCTGGCAAAAATTGTTGTAAATGAACGGTCATCAGCTCCTAATTTTCTTTGAATGTATTCCATATATGAAGAAACTTCCTTTTCAGAAACACCTTCCTTTATAATTTTTAAGGCTTCTGAAAATGCCACATCACTAATTTCTACAGCTTTTTTTATAAGGGCAATTTCTTCATCAGATTTTACCATTCTTTCCATTATAAGTTTATTTCCAACAGGAACTAATTCCACTTTGAAAATATCTTTAATTGTCTGATAAAGCGAGAATGAAACGTTAATATCTTCAAATCCGACATTTTTTAGTCCAAATTTCTTTATATATTCTCCAACTGTCTGAAGCGAACCACGAGAAACTTCCACAAATTCAAATCCCATTTCAGTAACTTGCTTAGTGGCTTGTGCTTTATATCTAAAATCTGAAAAGAAAAAGTTTCCATTTTTTGTCGCAAGAGCAACTCCAGTAGTCCCTGTAAATCCAGTAAAATATCGAATATTATACAAATCTGTAATAAATAATCCGTCAATATTCAGTTCATTTAAAATTCTTGATAATTTTTCAGTTCTTTTTTCCATATTTTTCCCTCTTTTTTATTAAAATTTTTTACTTTTAAAGTGTAACATAAATTAGAAGTTTTTTCTATTTATTTTTTTACTTTTTCTTTTTTATTCACATTTAAATAGTGAATTAATTATGAATTTTTGGCAAAAGTTAAAAATAGCAAGCAATCTAAAATATAATTTTTGTTTTTTAAATGAGATTTAGTAGTTTATAATTTATCTGAATTTGTGAAAATAATTTAAAGTAAAAATAAAAAATAGCCAAAAAGATCTGTTCAATAACTTAATTTTTTTTACTTAACAAAAGGTCAAGATCCCTTGCTTTAGAATATTTATTTTGTTAAATTCTAAATTGAACAAGTCTAATGACTAATTTTTATTTTATAATAGATTATGATTTTTGCGATTATTATCATAAAAATTAGAGAAGTTTAAATTCTAAAATTTATGTGTATATCCAACTGTGAATACATTTACATTTTTATCATATTTTACTTTTGATTTATCAATAGTAATTCCTGGAAGTGAAGTTTTTTCACGTTTTCCGTTGGCAGAATTGAAATTTACGTGCGCTAGTCCAAATTTCCATTCTGAAGATTCTGTTGGCTTGTAGGTAAGTCCAGTTGCATAAATTTGTGAATTTATTGCATATTCCACGTCAGAGAATGATTCTTTTTTGGCTCCAGTATCTGCATAGTTGAATCCAGCATGCCAAGTAAATTTGTCATTAATTCTGTAATCTGCTCCAAAATTTACTTCATATCCGTCATTATATTTAAATCTGTCTATTTTTGCAGCTTTGTTGAAGTAATGTGTGTATCCGCCAGAAAAAGTCCATTTGTTTACATCTTTTGAAACTCCTAATGCCAGAACTCCTGGCAAGTCACGTCTTGAATGAACTCCATCTGCATATTCCGGATAAAAGAATGAAATTCCCAAAGGTCGTCCTGCAAGCAGCATTTTATTGTTTTCCTGAGCTTTTGACTTAAATTTTAATTTTACAGGTGTTTCATATTTTACTGCAAAATTCAAAGTATCAGTAGGTTTATAGTCAAATCCAATAATTCCTCCAATTCCTTCGGCATTACGTTTTGAATTCATTGATAAATAATTTTTATTAAGACCAATAGCTGCTCCCACAAGCGGATTATAATCATATTGAGCTTCTCCATCTAATTTTCTGTGGGCATAAACGTATTTAAGACCACCTGACATTGAGAAAGTATCATTGAATTTATAGGCACTTCCAAGCATTAGCTGATAGTAACGGTTTTGTCCTGTAAAACGGTTTTTTGTAACTTTTGCTCCAAGCCTTCCTCCTGTAATATTGTTAAAAGTTTCTCCAGCCAGTTCAATTCCAGCAACTCCATCGTTATAACGAAGAGTAGCACCGCCTGCGATAACGCTTAGATTCCCAAAAAGTGAGTAATTATTCTTTTTGTATAAAAGGTTAAATGAAGGCGCTCCTGCATATCTATGTGATTTTAATTTTTTTCCATTTAATGTCATTGATTCATCAATCATTGAATTTTGTAAATTTGCATTAATGTAAGTTCCATCATCTAAAAAAGCGGTTCCTGCTGGATTATAAAAGGCGCCTTCTACAGAAATTTTTCCTGTTTGAGATGGGTTTTGAAAGTATGAGGCTGAATTATTTGACAAATAGTCAATACTTGCTGCATTTGCAAAAATTGCAGTTAAAACTGATAAAATGGCTATTTTTAATTTCATAATTTTCTCCTTATCTTTATTTTATAGTTATTTATAAAATTTAAATAATATACATTTCTAAATTTCAATTTTTTCTCATTTTTTTATAAATAATCTATAAATGTTATTATTTTGTTTTTATAATTTTTACTTTTAAAATTTTAAGTATAGATAATATAACATGTGTTATATAAAAAGTCAATAGATTTATTTTGGAAATAAAAGTTTTTTCTTAAAATAGCAAATATATTTAATATTTATTTTTTTTTATAATTGAGTTAGAAAAATAGGCTATATTGGCAAGTTTAGTTTTTTCTAAGTGAAAAAATCGTATATAATAATAGATTTTTATGCAAATTTATGCTAAAATAAAAAAGATGTTTTCCTTTGAACATAAAATTTGAACATAAGAAAAAAATAAAGAAAACGTAAATGGAAATTAGGACAATGAAAATAATTATCCTTTTCAAAAAATAAAGAGAAGAGGAGGTAAAAAACGTGAGATGAAATACATAAAGAGATCTTTGATTGTATTTATTTTTCTTCTAATGTCTTTATTTGCGCTAAAGTTTTATATTTCAACTAAAAACTTTAGGGGCGTGCTGACTTCGATTTTGAAGAGCAGCGGACTGAATGTGGAATTTAGGAATGTCAAGTTGATTGGATTTAATAAAATTCAGATTGACAACTTAAAAGTTAAAGATCTTGCAGGAAATGTAGTTATTGATGCTAAAAAGACTACGGCTGGAATTAGTCTTCTTATGCCGACTAGGCTTAATAGAATTGATGTGTATAATGGAACTGTAAATTTGGAACGTAGAAAAAATGAAGATTTTAATATTTTTCACGTAATAAAAAAAGATCCAAAGAAACCTAAGACATTTGACACGACAAGCAGAATTGGGAAAATGCATATTCATAACTCAATTTTAAATTTTACAGATACAACTTATAGCAAGAAAATAAGAAAAACATTGAAAAAAGTAAGTGGAAGGCTAGAAGTAGCAAAATCACGTGGTTTTTCACTTTTTGCGAAAGGTTCTGGAAATAAGAATGAAGATGGAACGACTGAAATTCTAAAGGTTGAATTGAAGCAATTGATAAAGTCTAAGCAATCGATTTACTCAATGTTTGATAAAATAAAAAATAGTGATATAAGAAGGAAGGATGCACGTCTTAATTTTGGTTTTGAGAATGTCAGAATAACTGAGGAACTGGGACAATATGCACAGGTTGATATGATAAAGGCAAAAGGCGGAATACTTACAGGTGCATTGAAAATGGAGCAGAATAAAATTGAAAAGAAAATACATGCTCTAGGAAGCCTGAAAATTAAAAATGGAAAGTTGTCTTATGTTGATTTTGACGGTGATATTGAAGGCGTTAATGCTGTAGTTGATATGAAAAAGGACAAAATTACAGTTAATGCAAATACTAAATTGAGTGAAAGTCCAGTAACTTTGACAATGGCATATTTCATACAGACTCAAAAAATGAATTTGAAATTAGTTGCAGATAAACTTCCGTTTGATCAAGTTGCACGTTACAAAATAATTAAAGATGCAAAAATTGAAGCTGAAGGTGCAGTTTCAGGAAATCTTGAATTAAATATCGATACAAAGAGTAAAAAGGGAACGCTTGACGGTAAGTTTTCTTCAGATAATATAAGAATTTCAAACTCTGATTTTCAAAATGTAAAGACTAATATGAAAATTACAAATGAAAAGCTGACTTTAAGTGATACATCATTTATATTTAATCAAGAGTTTTCAGGGTTCAAAGTAAATGAGGATGTTAAAATTGGAAAATTTGTGTATGACCTGAAAAAGAAAACTGGGTCAGGAGATTATGTATTAAATAATCTTGGGTCTGATTTTGACATCAAAAAGATCACAGGAAGTGCAAAAATTTCTCCCAAAAATATTATAACAGGTACAGTAAGATCTAATGTTCTGAGAGGAAATTATACAGTAAATCCAAAAACTCAGACAGCTGTAGTTAATGCAAGAAGCAGAGGATACTTCAATGTAAATTATGGTGGAAAATCTTATAAAATTAGTCCTGATGTTGACAATTTAGTTGCGAAGTTTAACAGTAAAAATGTACTTCGTTCTGGAATAATTAAGGCAAGAGTAAAGGATCTGTCAGTTCCTTTTATAAAAGCTATAAAGGTCAAGGTAAGAATTCGTAATGGAAATTACAGAATAAGCGGGACAGCAGGAATGAATGGCGGAGGAGTATTGAATATAAACGGGACAACAACTTCCGATATGAAACATTCATACTCCCTTAATCTGCCAAAAGAAGTTGATATTGCAAAGTTATTAAGGGCTAATGGATATAACTTTAACGGGCTTGACAAGGCAAAATTGCCTGCAACTGCAGAAGCCAGGGTTCATGGTGTAAATAATAAGTTTTCTGGAACTTATGAAATCCATAGCCCTTATGGCGAATATATGGGAAAGTATAAAAATTTGCATGCTAACGGTAAAATTAATGACTTGGCAAATTTGGATATGACAGTTAATGCAAAAGCAAGTGAATTACAGTTTGAAAATCAGCGTTTAAGAAATGTAACAGGTAATCTTGAAATAAAAGACAATGTTGTCAATATCGCAAGTATAAGAAGTGAAAATTTGAATGCAAGTGGTAGATATGACATTAAATCTGGTAAAATGGATATAAATGCAAGATTAAAAAATTACATGTTTACTGATAATAATCTACCATCTAAAATGAATGTAAAAATTGGAACATTAAATGCCAATTTGACAGGAACGGCAGATAAACTTTCTGGAAATTATGAACTTTATAGTCCTTATGGAGAATACGTAGTAGAATACGAGAAATTACATGCCAATGGTAAAATTAATAATTTATCAAAGCTGGATTTGACAGCCAATGCAAAAATGGATGAATTATGGCTTAATTATCAACGTTTGAAGGATGTAACGGCTAATCTTGAAGTAAAGGACAATGTTGTGAATATTTTAAGCATTAAAAATGAGAATCTGAATGCAAGCGGTAATTACAATCTTAAAACCGGCAATATGAATATAAATGCAGGGTTAAAGGATTATATGCTTTATGACACTTCTCCATATAAAGTCAATTTAAAAGTTAAGAATTTGGATGCAAACTTAAAAGGAACAGTGAATAAACTTTCTGGAAATATAACAATACCATCTGCACCTACAACAATAAAATCAACTTATGTAGGGGATACAAATGCACATATCAGCATAAAAGATGGAATTATGAGATTTGATGATGTAACTTTGCGTGATAATAGATTAAGCGGAACTTATAATTTGGCTACAGGAATTTCAGATATTGGACTTGCTTTAAATGAGCCGGATATTCCAAAACTTTTAGAAATGAAGGATTTAACTTTCGGAACAAAATCAAATCTTAATCTTAAAGGAGATCTAAATAACTTTAATCTTGAAGGACAAATAGCTTTTGGAAATATGAGCTTTAAGACTTACAAGATACCGCATATTGTTGCAGATATTAAATATTCTAACGGAAATATTGACAAGCTGTTTAAATATGGGACATTTGATTTGCAAAAATTAAGATTTATTGGAGATAATCAGGAAACTTTGTTTGAAACGCAGACTAAATTCGATTTGGCAAATGTAAATATTGATTATCAGCTGGAAAAACAGAAATTTTCGCTTGATTCAATACAAGATCTGAAGGACAAGGGATACAGCGGAGATATAGACTTTGGATTTATGTATCGTGGAAGTTTTGATAAATTTATATCTGGAGTTAAAATAAAGGCGGATTCGATTAAACTTAGCGGATTTCCAGTGAAAAATGTGGATATTGATTTGCAGGCTAATGAGAAGTCTTTGAATATTGGGCAGTTTTATCTGGAATATGAAAATAATCCACTTCTTTTAAATGGATATGTTCAATTTACTCCAGTAAAATATAATGTTTCTATGCTTGCCAAGGACTTTAACCTGGATTTTCTGGGAATTGATAAAAATATAGCGCAGGCAGGAGGAATTGCGAATGTAGATGCGATTTTCTCTAATGAGGCTACAACAGGTCATATTTTGCTTAATAACTTTAATTATAAGACAAAAGACCAGTTGACGCTTGTAGATAATGTAAATGCCAATATCGATCTGAAAAATAGTAAACTTATAGTAAACCGTTTGGATGGAGGATATAACGGTGGAACTTTTAAAGTGACTGGAGATCTGGATGTTCCGACAATTCCTGCAGATTTTATGAAAACTAAACGATTAGAACTTGGAAAATTTGAATTAAATGCGGATCTTAATAATGTTGGACTTCATTATGGAACTGGAATAGATTTTGCACTTAGCGGAAATGCAATATTTACAGAAAATAGATTATTTGGAGATCTTGTGGTAAATAATGCTCAAATACGTGAAATTCCAGATTTTAATTCATCAAAAGCTAATACAACGGAATCGCAAAAGGCTAAGAAGGAGCAAGACAAGTCAATTGTAGAAGGAATTGTAGAAGAGGTAATTGACAAAATAATGAAGCAGTATACGATTAATATAGGTGTACAAGCTGGAAATAATGTAAAAATTAATATTCCAAATGTAAGTCTTGTAAAAAATATAAAGGGTACAGTAAAAGGTTCATCTGAAATTACTTATGATGATGGTCAAATTGGGATAGATGGAGAGTATGGAATTACAAAAGGGTCATTTTCAGTAAATGGAAATGATTTTAAGATTGATGGGGCAGAAATAAGATTTGTACCGTCAATTAATGGTGTTACAGCTTCTGTATCAGATCCATTTGTAGTTTTTGATGCCAGTACAAAAGTAGATGGCGACAGAATAGAGATAAATGTAAGTGGAAATGTAAGCAATCCTGAAATAAGATTTTCATCTTCTTCTGGAAAAACAAGAGAGGAAATAATATCATTACTTGCACTTAATACTTTAGTTGGAAATAGTGGAAAACCTGGTGAAAATGGAGATAATTCAGTAGATGGGCTGGTAGTGGCAGGATCTTTGGTTAATACTGCATTAAACGAGCTTTTTCTTTCATCAGTGACTGGAAAGATCAAGGATGCATTGGGAATGTCCAAGTTTGCTGTTTCTACAAATGTTGACCGTTCTAATAAGACAGGAGAATATAGTGCCGCAACTACGCTTACATTACAGGATAATTTATACAAGGATAAGCTATTTTGGAATGCCGCATTTAAATTTCCATATCAGACTTCTAAAAGTGATGAAAAAAATCCAATTGGATATAATGCATGGCTAAGTTACAGTGTTTCAAATGGACTAGACTTGAGAGCTGGAGGAGAAAGTTTTAAAAGATCCAGTTCTAGCGCAAGCATGGGTAACGGTTCAAGGATAAACTATTACTTTGGAGTTGATTTTTCAACAAAAGCTGATACATTCGGAGATATTCTGAAAAAGATATTCAAGAAGAAAAAATTAGATACACTAAAAAAATAGGAGGAAAAATGTCAAAACGAAAGGTAAAAAATAAAATTTATGCTTTGATTATTGTGGTAACGTTGTTTGCGTCTGTAAATAACTTATCGCAAGCTGAAGAAAAAAGCACAGTAGCTGGAATGATGCTGGCGGATAATGCAGGTAGAATATCTACTAAGCAGGAACTGGATGACGAAGGGCTTTCAGATATTAAGAGCAGATATTCTGCTGAAGAAGTGGAAATAGGTAATGAACCTGGAAGCAAAAGAGTTAAAAGAAACAGAAAAAATGCAGCACGTCAAGCAGCAAGAGGAAAAGGTAAAACAAATAATGTATTTGAAGCTGACAGAGAAACAAGAGATGATTTAAAAGTTGGTTCAATTGAATTTTCAAACTTAAAGGAATTATCTCCAGACTACCTGTTATCAAAAATAACTGTAAAATCAGGAGATAAATATACAAATAAAGATCTTAGTGATATTTATCTTGAATTAAAGAGAACAGGATATGTGGCAGATGCGAATGTTTATCCGAAAATTCGAGGAAATACTGTAAATATTACGGTTGAAGTTTCAGAAGTTGAAAATGCCGCAGCGCTTATGCAAAGAAAACAAATGCAGGAAGAAATGAAAAAGGAAACAGAATATACTGTAACAAGTGTTGATATTGAAGGGCTGCAAGCTCGTAGTAAAGATAAGGAAAAATATTTAAAGAGTTTGCCAATTAAGCCGGGAGATATTTTCATACCACAAAAAGCAGTTGATGGAGGACAAAAAATATTTGACACCGGGTATTTCTCATCAGTTGAACCAAAAACTGACAGAAAAGCTGATAATACTATTTCAATAGTTTATGAAGTAAAGGAAAATCCAGTTGTTCAAAACATAACTTTTGAAGGAAATACACTTTACAAGGATGCAGAGCTGGAAAAAGCCTTAGGTATAAAAAGAGGCGAAATCTTAAACGGTAACTTGTTAAATCCTGATGAAAATGGAATATTAAAATTATATAACAAAAATGGATATACTGTCGCAAGGATTGAATCAATAAATGTTTCAAATGAAGGGAATATAAAAATAGGATTATCGGAAGGAGTTGTAGATTCTGTAGAATTTGAAAAAGCTTCTACTAGAAAAGACAATGAAAGACAATCTGAAAGACGTTCTGTTTTAAGAACAAAACCTTATATATTTGAAAGAGTTCAAAAAATAAAACCTGGACAAATTTTCCAAACTAAAAATATAAAGGAAACAGTGGAGGAACTTTATAGAACAGGAATGTTCACTTCAATAGAGCCAGTTCTTGAAGGAAAAGAAGATGATCCAAATGCAAGAGTTGTAAAATTGCTTGTTGAAGAACGTCCAACTACAACAATCAATGGAAGTATTTCTTACGGAACTTCAGTTGGTCTAGTAGGAGAACTTAAATTATCAGATTCAAACTTCTTGGGAAGAGGACAAGATGCCGCAATTACTTTATCAGCATCAAATAAAGGAGATAAAACATTTGATATTAGCTGGTTTGATCCTTGGTTAAGAGGAACTGAACGTGTTCAATTGGGAGGAACAGCCTACTGGAATGTGTCAGTTGATGATAATGCTGATCCAGATGAAGTGGAAAAAGTTAAGAAGATTGGAACTCGTTGGACAATTGGTAAAGGGCTTAACAGTGACCTTTATGTAAGAATGGCAGCAAGATATGACCATTATGAAGAATTGTTCTCAAATAAAAAAGTAAATGATAAGTATAACTTATTTGCAATAGGACCATCATTAATTTATGATACAAGAAATAATCAATATAGTCCTACAAAAGGAATCTATACTACACTTTCTTACGAAAGAGGAGAACTTCTAAGAGATCCTAGAAGTTATGACCAGTTTGAAGCAGATTTAAGAGCTTACCATAAAACATTCTTTGGCGATAAAAACGTAATGGCATATAGAGTAGCTTGGGGATCAACAGGAAGTGGAACTCCAGAAGCTTTAAGATTTAGTATTGGTGGAGCAGAATCAGTTCGTGGATATGATTATGGAGCATTTGATGGATATGACAAATTCCATGCAACTATTGAAAATAGAACCAAAATTAATGATACATTACAGTTAGTGGCATTCTTTGATATTGGTAACGCTTGGCAGAATGAGTCAAGAGATCCGATTACTGGTAAAAAAATCTATAAGCCAAACAGAAAGGCGGCACATGACTTTAAAGATCTTAAAAAAGGTTATGGAGTTGGGGTAAGATTGAATACGCCAATTGGACCGTTAAGATTTGATTATGGTTGGCCTATGGATCCTGAGAAAAAAGGTGAGAAAAAAGATAAGGGTAAATTCTACTTTAGTTTCGGGCAATCATTCTAATTTTTTCAGACAAGTAAAAATAGATCTATTCGATAACTATGCAAACTTCAGGTTTAATAAAATAAATATCCTGAAGCAAAGAGTCTTACCCTTGTGTGAGAAAAAAATTTAAAAATAATTATGTGGGATGATTGATTTCATCCCTATAATTTTATAAAAATTTTATAAATTTTTGTAAATGGCTATATAGGAGGTATTCAAAATGTATAATATAAAAGAAGTTGCAGAATTAATTAGTGGAAAAATAGTTGGAAATGAGAATTTAATTTTTAAAAGATTAGCTCCATTTTTTTATGCGACAGAAGATGAGTTGACTTTTGCAGCAGATGAAAAAATGTTGAAAAGTATTGATAAATGTACTGCTGGTGCAATAATTGTTCCACCGTTGGAAAATTTGCCAAAAGATAGAACGTATATTGTGGTTGAAAAAAATCCGAGAGAATTGATGCCAATTTTGCTTAACTTTTTTAAACCGAAAGTGAAACCATTTGAAAAACCGATAGAAGATTCAGCAATAATTGATGAAACAGCGAGTGTCTCAAAAATTAATACATACATTGGACATAATGTAAAAATTGGGAAAAATGTTGTAATTTATCCAAATGTTTCGATTTTTGAAGGGACAGAAATAGGAGATGGGACAATTGTTTATTCGAATGTTACGATTAGAGAGTTTTCTAAGATTGGGAAAAAATGTATTTTTCAGCCAGGTGCAGTTATTGGGTCTGATGGATTTGGATACATAAAAGTGAAAGGTGATAATGTGAAAATCGAGCAAATTGGACATGTTATCTTGGAAGATGAAGTGGAAATAGGAGCAAATACTTGCGTTGATAGAGGAGCGATTGGAGATACAATTATAAAAAGAGGTACGAAAATTGATAATTTGGTTCATATTGCTCATAATGATGTGATTGGTTCTAATTGCTTTATTATCGCACAAGTCGGAATTTCTGGAAGCGTGGAAGTTGGAGATAATACGACTCTTGCAGGACAAGTCGGAGTAGCTGGACACTTGAAAATTGGAAATAATGTTGTAATTGCTGCAAAATCAGGTGTTACAAATGATGTTCCTGATGGAAAACAAATGTCAGGATTTCCTTTGAGAGACCACATGGATGATTTGAGAGTGAAAATGTCGATGGGAAAAGTGCCTGAACTTGTAAAAAGAGTTAAAAAATTAGAAAAAAAATTGGAAAATCAGGAAAAATAAAAAATAATAATGAATTTCTGTCACTATTCACTAAAATTTCAAAACTCCCTTGACTTATTAATTCAAATGATGTAGAATAAATAATAAAGAACAAAGTAATATTATAAATAGAAAGAGAAGGGAGTTATAGATGAAAAAATTACTGTTAGGGATGCTTATGCTTTTATGTTTAGTTAGTTGCGGATCAGGGCCTAATGACACAGTTTCAAAATTTATTAATAATATAAAGGCTGGTAAGCCAAAAGAGGCGGCAAAATATGCTATTGATGATGGTTTTGAAGGAAATTTGGAAATGACTTATACTAATAAGACTCAAGAATTGCTTTTTAAAACATTATTGAAAAATCTTGAATATAAAATAATCGGGACAGAAAAACAGGATAATGATACTACTATCGTAACTGTAGAAGTAACAAATTTAGATGTACAAAAAGTATTTTTACAAGTTTTTCAAAAAATGTCACAAGAAGTTTTTACAAACAAAGATTCTAAACCACTTTCAGCTGAAGAAAGATTTAAACAGGAACTTGAAGCCAAAGATAAGCCAAAAACAAAAAATACAACTAAATTTGTAGTTAAGAAGACTCCGCAAGGGGAAAAAGTAGTTGTTACAGCTGAAAATATTGATGTATTGCTTGGTAAACTTAACACAACATTATTAAATCTGGGAAATCTTGGGAAAACTGAAAATGAAACAGCAGTAGAATTACCAGAAACAGGACCTTCAACAGGAGTATCACAAAAGCCTGAAGAACTTAGAAATCAAAACAAATAATTAAAAAACAATCTTTCTTTTACTGTTTAAAAGTTAGGTTGTTTTTTTGTTTTTCAAAGATAAAAATAAATATATATAAAAATTTCTGATGGCACTACCAACCATATTAAAAATTTCAAAACGATAATTTTCCAGTTTGTTGGAGCAGATATTGTCTCTATTTCTACCTTTTTTAAAACCCATTTGGCTCCGACAAAAATATAAACTATACATATTAATGTATCTATCATATATATTCCTTCCGCCTTTCTAATCGATTTCTTCCTGCATATTCTTTATCTCTTTTATCCTTTTCCTCATATGTTATCGGCAGGGAGGAGTTTCATGGATACGTCAGAGGAGCTGACGCATTTCATTTGTTCCAGCCCCTGCTCCAGGCGGCGGATGTTCAGGATGTCTCCTTCTTTGATGGGAAATGCGTTTTTCCATGGGATGAGGGCGCTGTTTTTGCTGTAGATGATTTTATGCAGCCTGCCGAACTTTTCTCCCTGCCCCGATAAAATAATTTCGTTTATTCTAAATACTGGCTCAAGGGCAGCACCTTGCGTCTCTTCTTTTTCATTCAGGCTGCTTCCTATATTTTCTACACGGGGCATGCACAGCCGTTCCTGCCGCGCTTCTTCGAGCCTCTCCTCTCCTGTGTAATTTAAA
>ERZ772948.1498-NODE-1498-length-13413-cov-2.618880_pt1 | contig 13413 bp, 8 predicted proteins | sample MGYA00511945_ERZ772948 | MGnify/ENA primary metagenome ERZ772948 (study PRJEB29015, sample SAMEA2737927) | human oral metagenome | biome: human oral; feature: human-associated habitat; material: dental | place: China | collected 2141 ... | reverse complement strand
TAAAGCCTTGGTGCATAACGCTCCAAGGCTTTTTTATTATCCTATTTTATCCTATCCATTCCAACCTAATCCAACGATTTTAGTAACACCGATAGTAACACTATGATAAAACAACTTAAGCCGATGTTACTACAAGCATTAAGAGTCTTATGCTACAAGGCTTTTACCGCTTTTTATATTTCTTAAATGACAGGTGATTCCGCACTGACCTCAAGGGCTTTTTTATACCCTAAGCGTTCCTATCCAATCCTATAAACTCCCTGAGTTTGTGTTATTTGTTTCATGCATTTTTCTGATTTCGCCATTGTTCAAAATTTTCTGCCTTTTCTTTATCCTGCCTTGTGTTTTCAGTATAATGAGGCGTATTTTTAACCTTTCAATTTATAGAATCAATTATGACAAAATTTAATGTAAAAACTTTCCAAGGCATGATTCTTGCCTTACAAGAATACTGGGCGAACCAAGGCTGCACTATTGTGCAACCCTTTGATATGGAAGTGGGCGCGGGGACTTCTCACCCGATGACCGCATTACGCGCGTTAGGCCCTGAGCCGATGGCATTTGCTTATGTACAACCTTCCCGCCGTCCGACTGATGGTCGCTATGGCGAAAACCCGAACCGTTTACAGCATTACTACCAATTCCAAGTGGTGATTAAACCTTCTCCGGACAATATTCAAGAATTGTATTTAGGTTCTCTTGAAATGCTTGGCTTTGACCCGACCAAAAACGACATTCGTTTCGTGGAAGATAACTGGGAAAACCCAACCTTAGGTGCTTGGGGCTTGGGCTGGGAAGTGTGGTTAAACGGCATGGAAGTGACCCAATTTACCTATTTCCAACAAGTGGGCGGCTTAGAATGTAAACCGGTTACCGGCGAGGTGACTTACGGTTTAGAGCGTTTGGCGATGTACATTCAAGGCGTAGATTCCGTGTATGACTTAATTTGGTCTGACGGCCCGCTGGGTAAAACCACTTATGGCGATGTATTCCATCAAAACGAAGTGGAACAATCCACCTATAACTTTGAATATGCGGATACTGATTTCTTATTCCAGTGCTTCGATCAATATGAAAAAGAAGCGAAAAGTTTATTGGCATTAGAACGTCCTCTGCCATTGCCGGCTTACGAGCGAATTTTAAAAGCGGCACACAGCTTTAACTTGTTAGACGCACGCAAAGCCATTTCCGTTACTGAACGCCAACGCTACATTTTACGCATTCGTGCGTTAACCAAAGGTGTGGCGGAAGCCTATTATGCCAGCCGTGAAGCCTTGGGTTTCCCGGGCTGTAAAAAATAAAGCGAAAAGTCACCGCACTTTATGTTTCAACACAACGATATAAGGAGAGCATCATGACCGATTTTCAATATCCGAACGATATTTACACCGAAGCGGAACCGGATGTAAACACGCTGGCAAATTTAGGGCCTTTAGCGCCGATGGCTGGCATTTGGGAGGGCAAGCGCGGTTTGGATATCAATCCAAAGGCGGAAGGGCCGGAGAAAGATCCTTATATCGAACATTACGAGTTGCAACCGATTGATGCACAAACTAATGGTCCACAACTGTATTACGGCTTACGTTATCACACGCGGATTGTACAGCCGGATGAAGTGGAAACCTTTCACGATCAAGTGGGCTATTGGCTATGGGAACCGGCAACCGGCACGATTTCTTTGTCGTTAAGTATTCCACGTGGACAAAGCCTCATTGCCACCGGTCATGCCGCACCGGATGCGAAAGAATTTACGCTAAAAGCTGTGCGTGGCTCGCTGACGAACGGTATTATCTCAAATCCGTTTATTGAACAATCTTTCACTACAGAAAGCTATGAGATTACGGTGAAAATTCATGAGGATGGCACGTGGTCTTACGATCAAATTACCACAATGATTATCCCAAATTACGACGAACCATTTGAGCATCGTGATCGTAACCGCCTAACCAAAATCGGCGAACCAACACCAAATCCGACCGCACTTGCTGTGGAAAATAAAGGATAAGGAGCTGTGATGAAACCTATTCTTTATTATGCTGAGCAATGCCCTGATACTGCACCGTTTGTGGCGGAGTTAAAACGTTTGGATGTGGAATATGAGGAAGTGGAAGTATTGTCTTCTATCCCTAATTTGAAACAATGGTTGCGTTTACGTGATCGTCATCCTGCGTTTGATGAGGCGAAAGCACAAGGTTATGCCGGTTTCCCAGCGTTATTGTTAGATGATGATCGTGTTATTTTGGATCAAACCCAATTAAAAACCGTTTTTGCTTGAGATTAGCCCCATACTTAAATTCGGTGAATTTTGATAAACCTCGTTCAATTTTATTAAATCCATTTTATGAAAAAGAGATATTCTCAACCTACATTCATTGCGCTTTTTGTGGCGTTAAACGTAACCCCGGCGGCTTTTGCCGGACATGTCTATTCCGGTGTGGATTATCAATATTTTCGTGATTTTGCCGAGAATAAAGGTAAGTTTACGCCCGGTGCGCAAAATATTGCGGTGGTGAATAAAAAAGGCGAATCTATCGGCACCATGATGCAAAATGCACCGATGATAGATTTCTCGGTGGTTAGCCGTAATGGTGTGGCGGCGCTAGTGGGCGATCAATATATCGTCAGCGTGGCACATAACGTGGGCTATCGAAATGTTGATTTCGGCATGGAAGGCAATAACCCCGATCAGCATCGATTCAGTTATAACATCGTAAAACGAAATAATTATAAAAACGATCCCACTCACCCTTACATGACGGACTACCATACCCCTCGATTAACCAAATTTGTCACAGAAGCTGCCCCTATAGAAATGGGGTCAAATATGCAGGGCAGCACCTATAGCGATTTAGACAAGTATCCAATGCGGGTGCGAATTGGTAGCGGTTGGCAATTTTTGCGTGATGATAATGACAATGGCAATCATATTGCCATGGCGTATAACTATCTCACCGCAGGCAATACCTTTATGCAAGGTTGGGCGAACAATGGTGAGGTTAGTTTAAGTGGTGATGTACGTCATCCGAATCAATATGGTCCGTTACCGATTTCCGGTTCTAGCGGTGACAGTGGTTCCCCGATGTTTATTTACGATAAAACTGCGAGGAAATGGCTGTTAAATGGCGTATTGCGTAGTGGCCACCCTTATCAAGGCAAAGAGAATACCTACCAAATTGCACGTAAGAATTATTTGGATGAAATCATTGCAAGAGATTTGGTCACAGTATTTGAACCTACAGCAGCGTCTTATGAATGGATTGCAGGCGGCAATGGCAGTGGCACTCTAACCAAGGGCAATCGTGTTGTTGCGACTACGCCACTTGCTAATTACAACCTGCCGTCTTCCGATAGAGATGAATTCTTTGGATATGGTGGTCCAAACCCTTATATGCCGGCACAGCATCACGGTAAGAACATTTACTTTGGAAATATGCAAAGTGGCACGATAACCCTGAAAAATAATATTGATCAGGGGGCTGGCGGACTGACCTTTGAAGGGGATTTTGTAGTGCAGCCTACCACCGATGAAACCTGGAAAGGTGCTGGTGTTTCAGTAAGTGAAGGTAGTACGGTGACGTGGAAAGTCAAAAATCCGGCAGGCGATCGTTTGTCTAAAATTGGGCAAGGCACGTTATTGGTCAACGGTAAAGGCGAAAACCTTGGTGATATCAGTGTAGGGGATGGTGTTGTCGTATTAAATCAACAAGCGGATGAACAAGGTAAAAAACAAGCCTTCAAGCAATTAGGTATTGTGAGCGGTCGCCCAACGGTGAAATTAGAAAGTGCCGATCAAGTCAATCCAAATAATATTTATTTCGGCTTCCGCGGTGGTCGTTTAGATCTCAACGGTTATTCGCTTACCTTTAATCGCATTCAAAATACCGATGAAGGCGCACAAATTGTCAACCACAACAAAGATAAAGACGCCACAGTCACGATTTTGGGTAATACGCAAATTGATAATGAAAAAGACATTAATCAATCCAAAGCGACAGCATTTAACGGTTGGTTTGGTGAAACCAATACCGCACTTCACAATGGTCGATTAAATCTAAATTATCAACCTACACACGCAGACAGTGTCTTTTTATTGTCGGGTGGCTCTAATTTAAACGGCAATATTACGCAAGAAAACGGTACTTTGGTCTTTAGTGGTCGCCCAACACCTCACGCCTATAACCATCAAAACCGACCGGCATTAATTGGTCGCCCGCAAGGGGAAGTGGTGATTGACGATGACTGGCTAAGCCGTACCTTTAAAGCGGAAAAATACATTATTAACGGTGGAAGTGCGGTCGTTTCTCGAAATGTTTCTGCGATAAACGGCGATTGGCAATTAAGCAACAACGCCAATGCCACATTAGGTGTGACCGACAAACAAGCGAATTTCATTTGTGCGCGTTCTGACTGGACAGGGCTGACGAAATGCGCCAACCAAACCTTATCCGATAAAGTTTTTGCCGGCATTGAACGCAGCAAAATCAATGGTAATTGTGTCCTTAACGACAGTGCGAAATTATCGGTTGTAGGACTTGCAGATGTTATGGGTAATGTGGTGTTAAACGGACAAAGTCAATATCACTTGGCACATAAAGCTACCCAAACCGGTGCCCTTTCACTTAATAACCAAGCCTCAGCAACGGTTGAAAATGCGACTTTGACGGGCAACGCAACGCTTTCTGATCTAGCAAAATTAAACTTCGTTAATGCTCGTTTCGATCATCAAATTCAGGGAAGCAAAGAGACATTGGTTTCTTTGTCAGACAATGCAAACTGGATGTTACCGAACAGTACAACAATAGGGAATTTAAGCCTCAATAACGGGCAAGTAACTCTCGGTACGGATATTGCATCTCAAGCGAATGATCATATTTAAGACACTTACGGTGCTAGGTGATTTAAGCGGAAAGGGAACGTTTAGTTACCCTACTCATTTGCAAGAAAATAAAGGCGCACATGTGACAGTGAATGGTTTGGCAACGGGTGATTTTGTGTTAAACGTACGCAATACCGGCGTAGAGCCTCAAACCTTGCAGCAGCTCAGTTTATTGACTCTGACAAATGCTGCTCAAACCGATAACGTTAAGGTTTCTTTGGCAAATGGCAAAGTCGATGTAGGGACATACCGCTATGAGCTAAAAAATGATAATCACGATTACCGTTTATACAATCCGAAAAAAGAACTGGAATTGGCAGAACAGGCTCGTTTAGAGGAAGAGAAGCGCAAAGCGGAAGAAGCACGAATCGCCGAAGAGAAACGTAAAGCAGAAGAAAAACGACTTGCTGAGGAGAGACGCAAGGCAGAAGAAGCGGCAAAAACTGCTGAAGAGAAACGTAAGCTAGAGGAAGCACTTCGAATCGCGGAAGAAAAGCGTAAAGCAGAAGAAGCTCGAATTGCTGAAAATAAACGTAAGGCAGAGGAAGCTGCACGAATTGAGGCAGACAAACGTAAAGCCGAACAAAAACGCAAAGCAGATGCGCAAAAGCAAAAAGAGATGATCAGCCGTTATTCAAATAGCGCCTTATCTGAGTTATCTGCAAGTGTGAATGGCGCTTTGCTCATTATCGATGAATTAAGTAAACATCTTGTTGGAGAGAGCCAATCTCATGTATGGGCAAATATGGTTCGTGCTTCTCGTCGTTATGAGGCAGATGAATTCCGTGGTTACAAGCAAGAAAGCTATTTAACCCAGTTAGGGACACAACATATTGGTGACAACTACCGCGTCGGTTTATTGTTCTCTCATGCCCGAGCGAAGAATACTTTTGATGACAATATCCGAAACAAAAATCGCCTGATGATGCTATCGGCTTTCGGCAAATATGATTTTGCTAACGGCTTGAACATCACAGCAGACATGAGTTATGGCTCAAGTGCGGGTGAAATTCGAGGTGAATTGCAAGATGCGCATATTCAACGCCATATTGTCGCTTTAGGCGCAGGGGTGGGGTATCAAATCAATTTAGGCAAACTTGCTGTTAAACCAAATATGAGTCTTCATCGCTACCACATTTCCGGCGAAAATTACCAATACGAGCGATCAGAAATTCATGTGCCGGCGGCGAATTTTAATGTTTACCAAGCGGGAGTGACGGTGGATTATTCATTTATGCCATGGCAAGGCGTAACCCTTCGTCCATCACTTAGCGTAAATTATGTGGATGCTTCCGATTCCAAACTCACTGTGCAGTTAAATCAGGCACCATTGATGCAACGTTTTGACCGTTATTGGCAGCAAGAAATTGGCTTAAGTGCTGATTTAGGCGGTTGGCAGGTTAGCACCTATGCTGCCCAATCTCGCGGCAAACAGTTGGATAAACAACATCAGTTTGGTTTGAAAGTCGGGTATCGTTGGTAAAGCCGTTGAACCCGACAAATACAAACATGAAAGAGGATAGCATTGTGCGGTTATCGAATTATTCTTATTTAGAAAGGTAAAAAAGATGAAAAAAACACCTCAAATTCTGACCGCACTTTTGCTGGGTTTTGCCTTTGCGGGCGGTGTATTTGCCGCGGAACATCGCCCAGATATACCGAGTGCAGAGTATGAACTTGAGAAAGTCTTGATTTTTAGTCGTCATGGATTGCGCTCGCCAGTGGAAAAAGATCCACAAGAGATGGCAAAATATTCCCCCTATGCGTGGGCGAAATGGGATGTGCCATCCGGTTATCTCACGGCAAAAGGCACTGTGCTAGAAACCTATTTCGGGCAATATTTAGGGCAATGGCTTGCGGATAAGGGGTTATTAACGACAGAACGTTGTGCATCGGGCGAAGGTATTTTCGCTTATGCCAATGGGGTACAACGCACCATTGCAACAGGGCAAGCCATTGTGGCCGGTGCATTTGCGGGCTGTAATGTTCAACTGCAACATCATGGTAAAATTGGTTCAGAAAAAGATCCGATTTTTAACACGCAGGCGCACAATCCAAGTCAAGCCTTGATTGAATCGGCAAAAAATAACGTTGATTTAACCGCTTTACAACAAAAATTAGCGCCGAATTATGCCCTATTAAGTGAAATCATCGATTACAAAAACTCACCAAATTGCTTACAAAAAGGCGAATGTGATTTAGGTGGAAAAGTCGGTGAATACAGTATTAAAGACGGCAAGTCGGTCAAAATTACGGGTTCTATCAGCACCGGGAAGAAAATTGTCAGTGCATTATTGCTTGCACATTATGTGGGCAAACCTGATGCAGAAATCGCAAACGGTCGTGTGGATAGCCAAGAAAAATGGCGTGCAATTAACGAAATTAAAAACGAATATTACCGCACTTTATTTAAAAACAACGAAGCATTGGCACAGAATGTCTCATATCCGTTGTTAGCATTTATTCAGCAACAGCTAAACAGTGAAAATAAAATTAGCTTGTTGGTTGGACACGATTCCAATATTGTTGCGTTGCTTGCGGCACTAGGCGTTGAGCCTTATGAGTTGAATGATTCATTGGAAAATATCCCAATTGGCGGCAAGTTGCTATTTGAAGTGTGGAAGCACAAACCGAGCGGTAAGCTTAAATTTAAGTTGGATTATGTGTATCAAACCACCGAACAGCTGATTAACATCACGCCACTAAGCTTAGCGACACCACCAAACCAAACAGCATTAACCCTTAAAGGCTGTGAAAAGGATGAACATGGTTTTTGTGATTACGAGCGGTTTCAACAGGTGTTGAGGGAGAGCATTGGAAACGGTAAGAAGTAGTTGATTATCTAGAAAAAAGACGCATTGAGAGATACAGAATTAAATTCTCAGGGGTTTATTGTGAGAGATATCTAGCGAAGGTTAAAGTAATAGATGAAGTGTAAGCGGTTAAATGTGGAGTACTATGATGGCTTTAAAGGTGTCGCAGAATAGTAATGAAGTAATAATTAAAATTCCTTTGGAAAATGAAGATAACAAGACAGAAGTACCTCTTTCTAGAAAGGATTATTTTTTACAATTAACAAGTAAATCATTAGAAGCTCTAAGGAATTTTTCAGTATTTATTCTTTGTTTTGCTATTGCAAAGCAATTTGATTATGAGAAAAATTTTAATTTTGCCTATTATTTTTTTATTGCTGTAGCTATTTTTTCAGGTGTGTTGAATTTTTCTAAATTCTTTATTGAGTTAATTGATTTGCATAGAGGGTATAGGTCTTATAATAAATCTAAAATTATATTCTCAATGTTTGTCATAGTAATTTTTATAGCATTGGTTGAAATAGGTACAATTTTTATATTTTTTAAGGAGTTTTTTTTTAAATAGATAAGTATTCTATTTGAATTTTAACTTCGTATAAGGATTTTTATATCATAATATAACTGCATAATTTTTTAATAATATAGTGCAATGTAGTGAATTTTATAACAGAGAAACAAAATGACAACCCAAAACTTCCTAGTAGAAATCGGCACGGAAGAGCTGCCACCAAAAGCTCTCAAAACATTAGCGACCTCTTTTGCGGATAACGTTGAAGCGGAATTGAACCAAGTGGGCTTAACCTTCGACAAGATCGAATGGTTTGCGGCGCCGCGTCGTTTGGCGGTGAAAGTGTTGAACTTAGCCACACAACAGCCAAGCAAAGAAATTGAAAAACGCGGGCCGGCAGTGTCAGCCGCTTTTGATGCGGAAGGCAAACCGACCAAAGCGGCAGAAGGCTGGGCGCGTGGTTGTGGCATTACCGTTGAGCAAGCAGAACGCATTGCGACTGATAAAGGAGAATGGCTTGTTCACCGTGCAAAAATTGAAGGTCAACCGACCAAAAACTTGCTTAACGGCATTGTGACAAACGCGTTAGCAAAATTGCCAATTCCAAAACCAATGCGTTGGGCAGACAAAACCGTGCAATTTATCCGTCCGGTTCATACCGTGACCATGCTGTTAGGTGATGAGTTAATCGAAGGCGAAATTTTAGGTGTAGCAAGCGCACGCACCATTCGCGGTCACCGTTTCTTAGGCGAGAAAGAATTTGAAATTCAACATGCAGATCAATATCCGCAATTATTGCGTGAAAAAGGGTCTGTAGTAGCCGATTTCAACGAGCGTAAAGCAGAAATTTTGGCAAAATCTCAAGCAAAAGCGACCGCACTTGGCGGCGTGGCTGATATTGAAGAAAGCTTGCTTGAAGAAGTCACTTCCTTGGTGGAATATCCAAACGTCTTAGCGGCGAAATTTGAAGAACGCTTCTTAGCGGTGCCTGCGGAAGCCTTGGTTTACACCATGAAAGGCGACCAAAAATATTTCCCAATTTATGATAAAGACGGCAAATTATTACCGCACTTTATTTTTGTCTCGAACATCAACCCGGAAGATCCAACTGCGATTATCGAAGGGAATGAAAAAGTGGTTCGCCCACGTTTAACTGATGCGGAATTCTTCTTCAAAACTGACTTAAAACAAAAACTGGTTGATCGTTTACCACGCTTAGAAACCGTATTGTTCCAACAACAATTGGGTACATTGAAAGATAAAACTGATCGCATTGAGCAACTTGCAGGCGAAATTGCAAAACAAATTGGTGCAGATGAAGCGAAAGCAAAACGTGCCGGCTTATTGTCAAAATGTGACTTGATGACCAACATGGTATTTGAATTCACTGACACCCAAGGCGTAATGGGGATGCACTATGCGCGTCATGACGGTGAAGATGAAGAAGTCGCAGTAGCATTAAATGAGCAATATATGCCACGCTTTGCGGGTGATGAGTTACCAAAATCGTTGGTGGCAAGTGCGGTCGCTTTAGCCGATAAATTTGACACCTTAACGGGTATCTTTGGCATTGGACAAGCACCAAAAGGCAGTGCAGACCCATTTGCATTGCGTCGTGCGGCATTAGGTGCATTACGTATTATCGTAGAGAAAAACTTGCCACTTGATTTAGAGGATTTAGTGAAAAAATCAGCCACACTTTTCGGTGATAAACTCACTAATCAAAACGTGGTCGCCGATGTGGTGGACTTTATGCTTGGTCGTTTCCGTGCGTGGTATCAAGATGAAGGCATTGCGGTGGATGTGATTCAAGCGGTATTGGCGCGTCGTCCAACCCGTCCGGCAGACTTTGATGCGCGTGTGCGTGCGGTTTCACATTTCCGTACCCTTGATTCTGCGGAAGCTTTGGCGGCCGCCAATAAACGTGTAGCGAATATTTTGGCGAAAGCAGAAGGCGACATTGGCACAATTGATGTGGCGTTATGCGTTGAACCGGCAGAACAAGTACTTGCGCAAAGCGTGTTAAGTTTGGCAAAAGAAGTTCAGCCGTTAATCGCACAAGGCGAATACACGGCGGTGTTGGATAAACTCGCCGGCTTGCGTCAACCGGTAGATAACTTCTTTGATAATGTGATGGTGAATGCAGAGGATGCCAAATTGCGTCAAAACCGTTTAGCTATTTTGAACACGTTGCAAGGCTTGTTCTTACAGGTGGCGGATATTTCGTTGTTGCAATAACGCCTGTGCTTTATGGCAGAGTTGCCGATTAAATGGCGTTTTGCCGAATGTTAAGAAACGCTCGCAGAGGCTTGATTCTGCGGGTGTTTTGTTTTCATACGCTTATCGCAAAGCATTATATGCGATTCCGCTGATAACCCGTGATATCGGGCGATTTCTTCCCAATTAATCCAACAATAGTGCTAACCTTATGATGTCAAAAGAAAATTTCGAACAGCATACGCCGATGATGAAACAATATCTGCAACTCAAAGCGGAGAATCCGGATATTTTGTTGTTTTATCGCATGGGCGATTTTTACGAGCTGTTTTATGACGATGCAAAACGCGCCTCCACACTGTTGGATATTTCGCTGACCAAACGCGGACAATCTGCAGGGCAGCCAATTCCCATGGCAGGCGTGCCTTATCATGCAGTGGAAGGCTATTTAGCGAAGTTAGTACAGTTAGGAGAGTCCGTCGCCATTTGCGAACAAATTGGTGATCCGAATGCGGCGAAAGGCCCTGTTGAACGCCAAATTGTGCGCATTGTCACTCCGGGCACGGTGAGTGATGAAGCGTTGTTACCGGAACGGCAAGACAACCTCATTGCCGCGGTGTATCAGGAAAACGATCACTTTGGTTTGGCGACATTAGACATGACGTCCGGTCGTTTTCAGCTATGCGAACCGCAATCCAAAGCGGATTTGCAAACGGAATTACAACGCATCGCGCCGGTGGAATTGCTCTATTGCGAAGATTTTGCCGATTTTCAGTTAATCGAACACGCTAAAGGTTTGCGTCGTCGTCCTATTTGGGAATTCGAGCTAAAAACCGCCATTCAACAGCTTTGCCATCAATTTAATACCAAAGACTTGCGCGGATTCGGTGTAGAAAAAGCGATTCTGGGCTTATGTGCCGCCGGTTGTTTATTGCAATACGCACGCGAAACGCAACGTACCGCCTTGCCACATATTCAAAGCATTCATCTCATTCAACATAGCGAAAATATTCAGTTAGACGCCGCAACCCGTCGCAATCTAGAGCTCACTCAAAATCTGGCGGGGGGGACGGAAAACACGTTGGCGGCGGTATTAGATAAATGCGTCACCCCGATGGGCAGTCGCTTGCTCAAACGTTGGATTCACCAACCGATTTGCGATGTAGAAAAACTCACGCAACGCCAACAAGCCATTGGAGCTATTTTAGAACAGGATTTAGTAGCGGATTTGCAACCTTATTTGCAACAAGTGGGTGACATGGAGCGCATTTTAGCGCGCGTGGCGTTACGCACCGCCCGTCCGCGTGATTTAACTCGCTTGCGTACCGCTTTAGAGCAGATTCCTTATATAAAAAATCGGTTGGTTGAAAAAACGTCCGCCAAAATGACCGCACTTTACCAACAACTGGGCGATTTTTCCGTACAATTTGACCTGTTACAACGAGCGATTATTGACAGCCCACCGGTGTTAATTCGTGATGGCGGTGTCATTGCGGCAGGCTACAACGCCGAATTGGATGAATGGCGTGAATTAGCCGACGGTGCCACCCGCTATTTGGAAGAACTGGAACAGCGGGAACGGGAAAACACCGGCATTGATACCTTAAAAATAGGCTTCAATGCGGTGCACGGCTATTACATTCAAATTAGCCAGGGGCAAGCCCATAAAGCGCCGATTCATTATGTACGTCGTCAAACCTTAAAAAATGCCGAACGTTATATCATTCCTGAATTGAAAACCTATGAAGATAAGGTGTTGAAAGCAAAAGGCGCTTCTTTGGCGCTGGAAAAGCAGCTATACGATGAAATTTTCGACCAATTATTACCGCACTTGGGTGACTTACAGCTTGCCGGTTTGGCATTAGCCGAATTGGATGTGCTCACCAATTTAGCGGAGCGGGCGGAAAGCCTGAATTATGTGGCGCCGACCTTCTCGGAAAAAACGGGCATTCATATTCAAAACGGCCGTCACCCCGTGGTGGAGCAAGTGTTGAAGGAACCGTTTATTGCCAACCCAACAGAGCTTACCGAACAGCAACATTTCCTCATTATCACCGGCCCGAATATGGGCGGTAAAAGTACCTATATGCGCCAAACGGCGCTGATTACCTTAATGGCGTACATGGGCAGTTTTGTGCCGGCAGACAGTGCGATAATTGGCCCTGTTGATCGTATTTTTACCCGTATCGGTGCTTCTGATGATCTCGCTTCAGGGCGCTCAACCTTTATGGTGGAAATGACGGAAATGGCGAATATTCTGCATCAAGCAACGGATAAAAGTTTGGTGTTAATTGATGAAATCGGCCGTGGAACCTCCACTTATGACGGTTTGTCCCTCGCTTGGGCTTGCGCCGAATGGTTAGCGAAGAAAATTCGTTCTTTAACTTTATTCGCCACCCACTATTTTGAGCTCACGGTGCTACCGGAACAGGTGCAGGGCATCGGTAATATTCATTTAGATGCCATTGAGCATAATGACACTATCGCTTTCATGCACGCCGTGCAAAAAGGTGCTGCCAGTAAAAGCTACGGTCTTGCGGTCGCTGCCTTGGCGGGCGTGCCACAACAAGTCATCAAGCTCGCTAAACAAAAACTGGCGCAATTAGAAAAATTGTCACAGCAAAACGCCAACCAACAGATTCAGGATCTGCGTTTATTAAATCAACGCCAAGGTGAATTAGCATTTGATCAGGCGGAAGATGAAAATAAGGAGATGTTATTGAATATGTTACAAGAATTAGATCCGGATGAATTAAGTCCAAAACAGGCATTGGCCTATTTGTATCAGTTAAAGAAAATGGTAAAGCAGTAAAATAGGAAAGAAAAAAACCGCACTTTAGATAAAAAATCTAAGTGCGGTTTTTCTTATCTTTTATCTCTAACCGTTATGCTAACTTAGGTTCCACTCTAAAATATTCCGCTTTGCTTTATTTTTTCCCACACTCCCCCAAAGCAAAAACCCCCGATGCTCTCACATCAGGGGTTCCTATTAGGCTTGG
>ERZ772948.1497-NODE-1497-length-13416-cov-10.391587_pt1 | contig 13416 bp, 12 predicted proteins | sample MGYA00511945_ERZ772948 | MGnify/ENA primary metagenome ERZ772948 (study PRJEB29015, sample SAMEA2737927) | human oral metagenome | biome: human oral; feature: human-associated habitat; material: dental | place: China | collected 2141 ... | reverse complement strand
GGCTTTGCTGCCGACGCCCTGGTGGTGGTGGCGATGGGCGGTCAGTGAGGGGGCGGGAGGGACTCAGGCGTGCGTGTCCGTCCGATTGAAGTAGCGCGCTGTCGCGAGAACGCAGAGCACGCTCAGCGCGACGGACAGAACGACGGTGAGGGTGGCCGACTGGATCGTGAGCGCCGACGCGTCCGCCCCGGAGCCCCCTCCGAATGCCGAGCCTGATCCGAGCTGAGTGGTATGGGCCAGGAGGCAGTAGGGGTAGATCAGGGCCGCCCTGACCTTCATGGCGAGGAGAACGGCACCGACGCACGTGAGCACGAACCCGATCACGACGGGAAGGACGAACGAGCGGGACCTCGCTGACAGAGCGGACTGCGCCGCGCAGACGGGCACGCTGGCCACGACCACGAGGGCACTGACGGCGTAGTAGCGAGCCGGGAGCCAAGCGGGCAGGTGGAACACCACCTTTCCCAGGAAGAGCACGGTCAGGAGGAGGACTGCCTGCATGAAGGTCGCGAGGAGGGCGAGCGCGAGAACCTTGGCGGAGGCCAGCCTCCAGGCGGCCACCGGTTGGGCGGCCATGGCGTTCCAGTTGTTCCCGGTGTGCTCAGCGCGCCAGACGAGGGAGGCCAGGACGGACAGTCCGACGCCGAGCATCAGCATCCCGTAGAGGCCGATCGATCGGATCCACAGGGTGTTCCAGCCATCCTCGAAGCCGCCAGAGGTCCAGGCTCCCATGGCGCTGGCCACGGCAGTGACGGAAGGGACGAGTGCGGCGAGAATCCACGCCGCTGAGCGCCGGATCTTGATCAGCTCCGCAATGAAGACTCCCATGTCCTACACCTCCTTGCGGTCGAGACGAGTGGTGATGACGGTGAAGGCGACGGCGCCCGCGATGGCGAGCACCAGCGCCCCGGGGAAGGGCGCGTCCAGGTACACGGGATCGGATCCCGTGAACGTCATGGGCGCAACGAGGGAGAAATAGGTCCAGGGGGTGAGGTATTGCGCCCAGGTGGGCGCCATAACGCCGATCAAGCTCAGGAGCACTCCCAGCATTCCGGCTCCTACTGCCAGCAGCTGGTTGTCCGATGCCAAGGAGATGAGGAGCTGGAGCGCGAGAATGACAAGACTGATGACGCACACCGAGGCGGTGTACGCGACGATCCTGCCGGTGGGCACTGGGGCGGGGACGCCAAGCAGTGCCCCCCACACCGGCACGCACAGTCCCCACAGCACGCAGACGGCTGCCAGCGGCGCACCCAGGGCGAGGAACTTCGCACGGCACAGCTGCCCAGGTGTTGTTCCCGACGCCGCAAAGAGAAGCCATCCATTGCCTGCACGCTCGATCTCCGTCACCCTGCTGGCGATGACCGCGATGAGGAGCGTGGCGGCGCCCGGGAAGAGGATCTTGGGCTTGGATTCGGTGGACGAGGCGGTGGATTCACTGGCTTGTGTCAGGGCCGTCATAGGGTCTCCGTGGATTGCTCCGGCGACACGGAGGCGGGCTCCGCGCCGAAGTGTGTGCAACACATCACTATGATGGTACCCTGGCTTCCTCGTTTCGGCGGGCTTTCGCGCAGGGTTCTTCAGGTCCGTCGCCTGCGGCGATCCTTCCCCCGCTCCTGACACCACTGCGCGACGGCGAGGCTGCTCAAGCCGTAGAGACCCAGCACGTACATCGACGTCGTCAGCAGAGCCGGGAAGGACAGGCTGCCCGGCGGCAGCGCGATCCACTGCCACAGCTGCCCCATCACCTGCAGACACACCGCACCCATCAGCGTGAAACGACTCTGACCGATGCCGCGGAAGGTGAGAGCGATCAGGGCCGCCAGGACCAGGTAGACTGCGGTCAGGACGCCCCAGATGACGCCATCGAGCCGCCCGGCGGCGTGCAGGTCGTTGAGTTCGGTGCTCGTCAGAGCGGCCAGGCGGGAGATGTGCGGGAGATAGCTCACCGTGTCCAGGGCGATGCCCACCGCGATGGCCAGCAGACCGCCGACCAGCCCTATGGGACGGGCGGCCGCTCGTTGCGCCGCCTTCGTCGTCGCCACCATCAGGTCGTCGTCGGGAGCCGGTGCTCCAGCGTCCGCACTCGGGCCGACGGAGGCGGGCAGGTCGTCGAGGTCGGTCTCCTCGAGCTCGAGGATCGGCAGGCTGCCGTCCGTGGTGATGGCATCTCCACCGCCGTTGCGCGAATGGTATCCGGTGGAGAAGCGTTTCAGCGTCGTGACGCCGACCGCGGGGACGGCGCGCCGTACGGTGGACAGCACGTGGTCCCGTTCGACGTCAGTATCGGCGGCGACCTTGTGAGTGACCTGCCCCGTGAACAGTGACAGGCCGACGGCGCGGTCGTAGGTGCCGGCCGCGAGCCAGTCGACAGGCGTTCCGCCGGGCAGGAGCCAGCCGTCGGGCACCGGCCAGAATCGGATGTGGTGGCGGCGGGAGGGGTTCCCCGCCACCTGCTGCTCGTAGGCGAAGGCCTGCGGTCGGCCGAAGAGCATGAGTGTGCTCACCGGCGCCGCCGGATACGAACGCCTGGCTAGGGCCGCGTGCACGATCCGCACCGAGGTATCCAGGCGCAGAGGGTCGGCCCGGGTCCAGCTCGCCGCCTGCATGACCCGGTGCACATCGTTCTCACTGCCGCGCGCGGCGAGATTGATCGGGTCGCCGAGCATGCCATCGGTGGTGCGAGCTCGACCGATGAAGTAGTCGGGCACGTAGATCGCGGTGAGGATGCGGTGCACCCGGGGCAGGGCGAGGTAGGACGTCAGCAGCCAGAAACCCACGAGGTAGATGAGCTGAGGCGCCAGCCGCCACCCCTGGCGAGCCAGCGCGAGCGCGAGCAGCGTCACGCACACCAGCGCGATGCCGAAGAAGACCAGATCCAGACTGTGCGAGGTCAGCAGCCGTCGCTGTACGGGGCGCAGGACCGGTGCGGGGCCGTCTCGCACCGGTGGGGACGAGCTCATCGGCGGGACCTCCCAACAGGCGACTCGATGCTGACCGGCCTCAGGTTATCGGGCGGAACATCGCCGCGCAGGGCGGGAACCGCGATCGTGAGCGCGACTGCGGTCCGCTGGGGGCGTGACGACCGATGAGTCTTTTCTCATCGATCAGAGCCCTCACCCTCTCGCTGAGACCGGTTCTCTACGCTACCCTGTTGAATGGTCGCCGGTCGGTAGCAGGCCGGCGACCGGAAGTCCGCGGACATCGACACATCCTGAGAACCGTCCTGTCGACACCCGAGCGCGGTGCGGCGACCGGAAGGCGCAATGCAAGCACACCCTGACAACGACTCTTCGACCACTCCTTCACCTGACCCTGGCATCTTCTCCGGCACCCCTACGGCCGATGAGGGGACCGCGCGGGCGAGTGCCGATGCGCACGCCGAGGGCGCGGACAGGGAGGAAGCGGGCTCCACTCGGCGCCGTGGCATCTTATGGTTGACCGGTGCCGCCGCCCTCGGCGCCGTCGGCACCGCGGCGAGCGCCCTGAACGGCGGGATCGGGGGCGGTGCGCGCGGATCCGCTGGCGCGCCCGGCCCCTCCGCGTCCGCCGCCGGCATCGCGTCCGGACCCGGGGCGCTCTCCTCGCCGGCCTCCGCGCAGCAGGTCGCCTCCTCGCAGGCGCCCTCGCCCCGGGTCGTAGGAACCTCGGAGGGCGATACCGGCGCGATGGCACCGGACCCTTCCGCCGACGGGATCAACGTGGCTGAGCGGACCGGCGGTTTCGCGGATGGCACCGACGGCACGGGGTCGTCGTCCGGCGACTCGCAGGGGGACGCCGCCGCGGCGACACCCGCGCCTCCCGAGGTCTACAGTCATGCGCCTCAGCAGGCCTCCTTGACCGCCACCACCGATCTGGCGCCCGGCGTTACCCTCAGGACCTCACCGGCGTGGCATCTGGCCCGGCGCGCCTCGGATGCGGCGACCGCCGAGATCGCGGCCGACATCGAGAGCATGGGGGTCGAGGCGTGGCTCGACGCCCAATTGGCACCCGAGAGCATCGACGACTCCCGCGCCGAGGACATCGTCTCCACTTATTTCCCCTGGTCGCAGATGACCACGCCCGAACTCGTCGGCCCCACGAACGGAGCGGTCTACAAGGCCTCGCCGAGCGTGACCAACGCGATCCTGGCCCGACTGCGCTTCTCCAACAGGGTCCTGGCCGAGTCCATCGTCGAGATGCTCGCCGATCACGTTTACGTGCCCCTGCGAGGCAAGGGCGAGTCCTTCATCACCGGCTTCGACATCGCTCTGCGCAAGCACGCCCTGGGGCGCTACGCCGATTTCCTGCACGCCGCCCTGACCGATGTCGCCCTGCTGGAGGAGCTCGACAATGTCGAATCCACCAGGGACAGTCCCAATGAGAACCTGGGTCGTGAGCTCCTCGAGCTCTACACCGTGGGCCGTGACACCTATAGCGAGGACGATGTCAAGGGATCCACGAGGCTCCTGACCGGCCACGGCAAGGACTGGGAGACCCTGAGCTACGTCTACCGCTCGGAGCAGCACGCCACCGGACCGGTCGATGTTCTCGACTTCCACGACGAGAATGACGATGCGGCCCGAGGACCCGACCTGCTCAAGCGCTATGTCGAGTACCTGTGCGCCCACCCGGCCACCGCCCAGCGGTTGGCCACTCGCATTGCTCGTCGTTACATCGAGGATGAGCCGAGTCAGGCCGTCGTCGATCACATCGCCCAGGCCTACCTGGATAATGACACCCGGATCGCTCCGGCTGTCCGCGCCGCTCTGACCCACTCCGATTTCCAGGCCTCGGTCGGCAGGAAATGGCGCCGGCCCATCGAGCTCGTCATGACCGTCGCTCGTGCGGCCCACCCCCAATCGCTGACCCCGCGCGGCCGCGACGACGGCGACGAGCCCTACAACACGGGCGTCTACGGCTGGCTCGTCAAGGATGCTGGGCAGGATCCCCGCATGTACGCCACGGTGGACGGCTACCCGGACACCGCGGAGTATTGGATGTCGACCAGCCGCATGATGAACCTGTGGAACGCAACCCAGAACGCCGTTATCGGCGACGAGAAGGAGTCGGGCCGCACCGACTGGGTCACGGTGCTCGACGTGGAGGCCGGGGCGAACGCCGTGGAGACCGCCGCCCGGATCTCCTGGCACCTGACCGGCTACGCCTGGCCCGATTCCCATCTCGAGGCGGTCGCCTCCGTCCTGGCCGGCGCCCCCTCCTCGGGGAGTGCGGAGGAGTGGACGGTGGCCGGCGACGGCATCGACAACGACGTCATGGAGGCCGTCCGCCTGTGCTTCGCCAGCCCCTACGGTTTCCTGCGTTGAAGCAAGAGGTAAGGAGCAACGATGGCCGAGTCCAAGAAGACCCGTTTCGTCCAGGGCACCGCCCTCATGCGAGAGGACGTCGTCACGCCCATGCACCATCACGACCAGTCGCAGGATGCGCTGCTGGTGAGGGTCGACGGCGTGACCCGCCACATGACCGGTTGTGAGGCCGACGGCTACATCACCGAGAACTACGACCTGCCCGAGCTCACCGAGGTCGAGCACGTCGAGGGCGGACCCCGCCTCGTCAAGCGCCGTCATATTCTGGGCGGGGCCGCAGCGGGCTTCGGGGCGCTGCTGACGGCGACTGCGATGCCCCGCTACTCCTTCGCGGCTCCCGCCGAGGGCGCCGCCTCCCGCGAGCTGCTCGTGTGCGTATTCATGCGCGGGGGCTTCGATGGTCTTTCGGCCATCGTGCCGATCAACGATCCCGCCTACTACGCAGCCCGCTCCACGATCGCGGTCGGGGCCGAGCAGACCGTCCCGTTGGATGGGACCTGGGGCTTGAGCACCCACATGAGGGCTCTCAAGCCCATCTGGGACGCAGGGCAGCTCGCGATCATCCAGGGATCGGGTTCCCCGGATGTCACCCGTTCCCACTTCGTGGATCAGGTGACCGTCGAGCGTGCCGCCCCGGCGTCGGTGCGCACCGGCTGGCTCGGACGCCATCTCCAGACGAGCTCGGCGGACACCGGCACGTTCCGGGGCGTGACCGTCGGCGGTTCGACGGTCTTCTCGCTGGCCACCAACGCCATGGACACCCTCGCGGTATCCTCCATCGATTCCTTCGACCTGGCCGTGTGGAGCTCGAGTCAGGTCAAGTCGCGCGTTCAGACGGCGCTGGAGGAGATGTACGGCGGCGCCGGCGGTCAGGTGCAAGAGACGGCGGCCGCCACCTTCGACGCCGCCACCGTGCTTCAGCAGGTCCGCGCGGACCAGCCCGGCGCCCCGGAGACCTATCCCGACTCCACATGGGGGCGCGGGCTGTCCGAGATCGCCCGCCTGGCCAAGGCCGACGTCGGGGTGGAGGTCGCCTGCATCGACATCGGCGACTGGGACATGCACGCGGGGCTCGGCGCCGCCACCGATGAGCAGGCGTGGTTCTCCCGACGGGCGCGCGACTTCGCCGAGGGGCTGGCCGCCTTCCGCACGGACCTGGGGGACCGGTGGGCGACCACCACCGTGGTCACCATGAGTGAGTTCGGCCGGCGCGTGGCTGAGAACGGCAGCGCGGGCACCGATCACGGCCAGGGCAACACCATGTTCGTGCTCGGAGGCGGTATCAAGGGCGGCCGTGTGCTCGGCACGGTGCCGAGTCTGGATGCGGGCAACCTCTCGCTGGGCGATGTGCCGATCACGCTGGACTACCGCCAGGCGCTCAGCGAGATCGTGAGCACCAGGCTCGGCAACGGGGACAACCTCGCGGAGGTCTTCCCGGGCTTCACACCCGGCGCACCGTTGGGCATTGTCTGACTCGCCCGTGACCGGGGACCGCGGGGCGGCCTCCGTTCGGCTACGGTGGGGTCGTGCCCTCCTATCGAACGGTTCTGACGGTCGCCGCCCTGCGCCCCGGCCGATCACCGGGCGACGTTGAGGACGCTGCTCGCGCCGCCGTCGAGGCCACGACGACACTGGAGGCTTTCCAGGTCGGCATCGTCGCCGGTGAGCCGCACGTGACCGTGCGCTTCACCGGGGTCGATGACGCTGAGGCCCGCGAGGTTCATGAACGGGTGACCGTCGCCGTGGATGCGGTGGCCGAGACGCCCCGCCGCCTTCTGGGCAAGGTCGTGGCCGGACGCACTGTGCCGCTGGCGACCGGTCCGAGCGCGTGGCGCGAGTGATCCCGTCGGCGCAGCCATTATGTGCTGAGCGTCATTTTTCGCACCGCTGCGACCGTGCCCTAGGATGGCACGGATTGGCGCCGCCCGTCGGCGTCCGTGGCGGGGCGGTCCTCGCCCCGCACATGCATCTACCAGCACCCCGCATCGGAGCAGACCCCCGTGAAGAGCACTGTCGAGAACCTTGACCCCACGCGCATCAAGCTGATCGTGGAGGTCCCCTACGAGGAGTTCAAGCCCAGCCTCGACGCCGCCTACAAGGAGATCGGCTCTCAGATCCAGGTGCCCGGATTCCGCCGCGGCCATGTCCCGGCCCCGGTCATCGACCAGCGTGTGGGCCGTGCCTCGGTCATCCAGGAGGCCGTCAACAACAGGCTCCCGGACCTCTACCGCGACGCTCTTTCTGAGACGGAGCGCGTCCCCATGGCTCAGCCGGAGGTCTCGGTCACCGAATTGCCCAATGTCACCGGCGCCCAGGGCGGTCAGCTCGGCTTTACCGCCGAGGTCACCGTTCGACCCGTCTTCGACCTGCCCGACTTGGCCGGCACCGAGGTGGGTGTTGATGCCGTCGAGGTGACCGACCAGGACGTCGACGGCGAGCTGGAGAGCCTGCGTGCCCGTTTCGGCTCTTTGAAATCGGTCGAGCGTGAGGCCGAAACCGGGGATTTCGTCACCATCGATCTCAAGGCCGTCATCGATGATGAGGAGGTCGATTCAGTGGCCGGCGTCTCCTATGAGATTGGCAAGGGCAACATGCTCGACGGCCTGGACGACGCCCTGCGCGGATTGAAAGCTGATGAGTCCATCACCTTCACGACCGCACTGGCCGGTGGCGAGCACAAGGGTGAGGAGGCTGAGGTCACTGTTACCGCCACCGCTGTCAAGCAGCGCGAGCTGCCCGAGGCCGACGACGAGTTCGCCGAGCTCGCCTCCGAGTTCGACACGATCGATGAGCTGCGTGAGGACTTGCGCAGGCAGGTGGCCGAGCGCAGAGCCGGCGACCAGGCCGTCGCCGCCCGCGACGCCCTCCTGGAGCACCTGCGCGAGCAGGTGTCCTTCGAGGTCCCCACCGATGTCGTCGACAACGAGATCAAGCAGCATCTGACCGCCGAGGGCAAGCCTGAGGACGACGAGCACGCCGGTGAGATCCGCGACGAGATCACCGATGGCGTGCGCAACCAGATCATTCTCGACACCCTGGCGGAGAGCCTGGAGGTTGGTGTGAGCCAGGACGAGCTCATCGACTTCCTCGTCCAGATGGCCCAGCAGTACGGCATGGAGCCCTCCCAGTTCATTCAGGGAGCCCAGAAGGCCGGTCAGATCCCGACCTTCATTTCCGAGATCGCCCGCAACAAGTCGTTGGCTATGGCCCTGCGTCAGGTGACCGTCAGGGACTCCACCGGTCGGATCCTCGATCTGACCGAGTTTATCGGCTCCGACGAGCTCGACGCTCAGACTGCCGCAGACGCCGATGAGGCCGGCGAGACGGGCTCCTCCCCGATCGATGCGGATGCCGGAAGCGCTGAGAGCACTGAGAGTGCGACCTCCGCCGGAAGTGCTGACTCCGTCGCTTCCGCTGAGAGCCCTCAGAGCCCCGAGTGAGCTGAGATCCGCGCGTCGGACGCTGCGCCGCTCGCCCCTGGCCGGCGTCATCGGCCTGGGCCTGTGGCCGCCCGGGTGGCGGACGTGGCCTGGGGCCGCCGCTGTCCCTGCGCCTCTTCGTTTTGTCCGCCGTCGTGCTTCGCGGCGCCGAGGCGTGAGTTGTGGCGGTGAGCGGAGGAGACAGGTCTGGTGGGACGTCTGAGGCGCTTGGGACCGTCTCGTGTGCACGAGGTGTCCAAATCTGCCACAAAGGGGTTTTCGCAGTGTTGCAGGCATCGCAAGAAACCCCGGAATCTCAACGATTGTCTCCACCTGGCTCGGCAGCTGGTCGGTCTTTGCGGCAGATTTGGACATGAAGAGCCAGAGGCGGTGAGCGGCCGGGCCCGTACGAGGGCCTCGCCGCTCCATCAGAGCAGAGGCGAACGACGTGTTCGGGGGATTTTGGCGATCGACCTTACGGGTGAGGAACTGAACACCGGGCGGACCGCCTCTCGGGGTGAGACAGCGGTCCGTCCGGCATGTCACCCGGAGCGACGTGAACCAATTCGGATCGATCTCGCGGGGAGGACGGGGCGCAGGGGCTCAGGCCCCGCTGTTGACGTCGACCATGACGAGTTCCATGCGGCAGGGGGTCACCGCGGTCAGGGCGTGCCGGTCGTTCGGGGCCAGGTAGATGACATCGCCGGCCTTCATGCGTTCGTTGCGCTCGCCGATGGAGAAGTCCATCTCGCCCTCCAGGAGGGTGACAACGACCGCCTTGGTGGAAGCGTGCTCGGTGAGCATCTGGCCGGCGTCGAAGGTGAAGATGACGGTGCGCAGCACGTCGTTGTTGACCACAACACGCGAAGTCGTCGCTTCCTCGCTGATCGGCAGCGCATCGTTCAGGCCGAGGCGGAAAAGGGACTCGTTCACGGGGGTAGTGGGCATGATATTCCTTTCGTGTGTTCTCGGATGTGATGGTGGCCTGGTGGCCGGTGCGCCGTCGTCGTTCAGGACGGAGGGCGGGCCAACCGGCGGCGGAGCGGTCCCAGGAGGAACAGCTCGAGGGCGAGCGTGAGTGTCGCCATGACGGCGGACAGGGCGAACACATCGGCGGTCTCCAGGTTGGTGCGCGCCTGCTGGACCTGTGCGCCCAGACCCGTCGCCGTGCTGAGCAGTTCGGACATGACGGTGACCCGCACCGATTGGCCGACAGCTACGGTCACCGCTGAGAGTACCGGGGGAGCGACCGCGGGCAGGATGATTCTGCGTGCCGTCCACGCCCGGCTCCGGGCGAAGACCCTCGCCATGTCCAGCAGATCGATGTCAACTCCCGTCACGGCATCGCGCACGGTGGTCGTCAACAGGGGCAGGGTCACCAGGGCGACCACGAGGACGACGACTCCAGCGGTGGGTCCGAGCCAGATCATGCCGACCACGACGATGATGATCGGTGGGATGGACATGAGCACCTGCACCCACGAGTCCAGCAGTTCACTGATCCATGGCCATGTGCCCATCGCCCATCCCAGCGGCATTCCGATTAGGCAGGAGAACATGAGCCCGATGGCGCCTCGCTCGATGGTCAGCAGGAGCGCGCCACCGAGCTCGTCGTGGCGTATGAGGCCGACCAGAGCCTTCCACGTGGTCTGCGGACCCGGCAGTACGTACTCGGGTTGGGATCGGGCCACCAGATGCCAGATGAGGATCGCCAGCGCGACACCGGTCCACCACAGTAGGGGGGAGCGCAGTCGTCGAGCTGCAGGGCGCATGCCGAGCATCAGCGGGGATCCGAGATGTAGAGGTCCCCGGCCGGCAGGGATCCGCCGATGATGTCGGGGTTGAGAGTGGCCAGCCTCGTGTAGAAGTCCTCCAGCTCGTCTTTGGCGTCCGCGCCGGAGACGATCTGAAGCTGCAAGCGCGGAATGACTTCTTTGACGACATCTGCGGGTACCTCGTTGACGCTCGAGATCGCGTCCACCGTCTCCTCCGACATGGCGTTGACGTCGTCGACGGCGGCTTCCAGCTCGCTGAGGATGGCGCCGACGAGGTCGGAACGGTCGGCGAGGGCTGTCGGCATGGCCAGGCCGGCCATGGGGAACCGCGCCTCGCCTCCGGTGACCGAGGCCCACACCTCCTGGAGGTTGACGGTCCGCTCCAGGCTCTTCCCCTGCTGCTGGGCCCTGGTCAGGGACATGCTCGCCGGATGCTCGGGCAGGACGCAGTACTCGACGGTGCCGGTGAGCAGGGCGCCCAGAGCTTCCTGGCCATCGGTGTAGGACTGGATGGTCAGGTCGGTATCGACGTTCCAGCCCTTCTGCCCCAGCAGGTAGCGGAAGATGAGGTCGGGCATGTTGCTCGGCATGGGCACGCCGACGGTCTTGCCCCGCAGCGCCTCCAGACCCTGCTCGGCCGAGCCGACGGGGCCGATGACGTACTGCATGCCCCACACCTGTATGGCCAGCAGCCGCACATCGACGCCCTTGCTGAACAGGTTCGCGGGGACGTAGGAGGGGACCGCGGCCAGGTCGGTCTCCCCGTTGAGGAGCAGCGACTTGAGCACGTCGACGCTGGCCCAATTGTCCTTCGTGACCTCCCCGACGAGGGCGTCGAGGTAGCCGTAGGTGCCGAAGGATGTCATGGGCGCAGCGTAGGCGAGGGTCGTGGGCGTGTGGACGTGCAGTGCGTCGAGGAACTGGGAGCCCGTGGCGTCGGCGGAGGCCCTTCCGCCCTTCGGCGAGCAGGCGGCCAGGACCGCCGAGGTCAGCAGGTCGAGTCCGGTCAGGGCGAGAAGAGAGCGGCGCTTGATCATGCGGTCCTTTCACGAAGAGTGCTGATGGGGCGGGGACGCGGGTGGTCGTAGTGGTTCTCAGCCGGTCAGACGCCAGGTCCCGGGTGGACCGTCCAGATGCAGATGGAGGTGGGAGACCTCCTCGGCCTCTCCGGGGTCGTGCGTCACCCAGACGGTTACCACGTCCTGGTCGGCGAGGAGTCTGATGAGGTCGCCTCGCAGGGCCGCGGCCAACGGACGGTCTAGAGCCGAGAAGGGCTCGTCGACGAGCAGGAGGCTCGGGGCGGCGGCCAGCGCCCGGGCGATGGCCACGCGCTGACGCATGCCGCCGGACATGCGCCCCGGAGGCAGGTGGCTCGCGTCCGCCAGGCCGACGCGTTCGAGCCACTGCATCGCCGTCAGATTCGGTGCCGGTCCGTCCATGATGAGTGAGATATTGCGGTGCGCGGAGTACCAGGGCAGGAGCCGGGGTTCCTGGAAGACCTGGGCGACGCGGCCCTGCGGGCGGGTGATGGTGCCGGAGTCGGCGGGGGACAGGCCTGAGACGGCGCGCAGGAGCGTCGTCTTGCCCGCGCCCGAGGGGCCCGTGATGGCCAGGGTCCGACCGGGACCGACGGATAGCGATAGATCATCGACGAGCGTGAGTCCGCGGCGCATCATGGTGAGGTGGTCGAGAACCAGGTTGGCGGTCTCGCCCGCCATGTCGCGGGGCGTCATTGGGTGGGCTTGCGTGCCACGATGCCGACGGCGCTGAGCATCCGCCCCTGCAGACGGGAGTTCTGCCTCATGGCCCGCACCCTCTCGCGCGCCCCGGGTGTGCGGCGCACGGCTCGCCAGGAGCGGATGGCGCCGAGGAGCCCCTCGTCCTCGACGATGCGGCGGGGCTCGAGCAGATGCATGGAGACGCTCCCGGTCCACTTGACCATGAGACCCGCGCCGGTCAGCAGCTCCTTCCAGCTGGATTGCGGCAGTGGACGAGCGCCGACCATGATCGTGCGGGAAATGTTCTGGCGGACCGCTTTCAGCTCCTCGGGCGAGCGGTCGTCCCGCAGCGCCGGCTCATGAATGACGTAGCGGTCCCCCGGAGCCGGGACGCGCGCAACCTCGGCGATGATCTCGCGCTTGTGCTCGCTCGACTGGATGGTGAGCATGGCTTCGCCGACGACCAGGTCGGCGCTTGCGTCCGGCAGAGGCGTGGCGGCGGCGTCGGCGACGACGGAGCCGGCCTCCGGGTGCCCCTCGAGGATCGCGGTGACCCGCTCGCGCCCCTCGGGGTCGGGGCCGACCGCCGTGCAGGAGGACGGGTGGAAGGCCGGTGGCAGTTCAGCGGTGCGGCCGACGCCGGGACCGAGCTCGACGACGCGCCCGCCGTGCGCGGGGGCGACGGTCAGCAGTCGGCGGGTCAGGCCGAGGCCTCCGGGGCGCAGGACGCGCTTGCCGAGACGGGCGAGCAACCACTGGCCCTGCATGCGGGAGGCCTCAGGGCCGGTGCGGGCGCCATGGTCGTCGGTTGAGGCGTGCGGTGCGGAAGCGGATAGCAATGGCTCCTCCTCAGACCGTTGATCATCATTGATGATGAGGTGAGGAAACCCTAACTTACTCGCTCGCCCTGGGGCGGGTGCGCTTCCTCACGGTCTCTCACCGTCGTGTGGCACGGATGCCCTCGCATCACGGGGCGCTGGACCTGTGCCGTGAGCGAAAGCGCCCGATCGCGGGCATGAGGCCTGGGGTGACGGCGTTAGCGTTGGCAGCACCGAACATGAGAGGACTGACGTGAGTGAGCTGACTTCGCCGGCGATACCCGCCGTGCCCGTGGCCGAGGGCCAGGGTCCCGGAACAGGTCTCGGCCTGACCGACTCCATCTACAACCGGCTCCTGAAGGAGCGGATCATCTGGCTCG
>ERZ772948.1494-NODE-1494-length-13437-cov-6.068600_pt1 | contig 13437 bp, 14 predicted proteins | sample MGYA00511945_ERZ772948 | MGnify/ENA primary metagenome ERZ772948 (study PRJEB29015, sample SAMEA2737927) | human oral metagenome | biome: human oral; feature: human-associated habitat; material: dental | place: China | collected 2141 ... | reverse complement strand
GATACAAAGTAAGATAAAATAATCTGTCCTCTTTTCAGTGGTGTTGCAAGGATATTGCATTCATCGTAATAGCTCCTCCTAAATCTTTTGCTTTCTGAAAGCATCTTATCATCATGAAAGAATAAAAAAAGTGCTTCTCTACCAACCTGCATATACAGGCTACTGAGTTGCACATTTTCTTTAAGAACATCTATATTTTCATTATTTATTTCTTATTCTAAATCTTGCATATCTTTGATTGCTGCATTGATTTTTATCTCATCTGACTTCGCAATCCATGCAGTAACAAACCATACAAAGATATAGATAATACTATACATAACTAGGGTTGACTGGACATTAAATAATGAGCCATACCAATCAAACAAATAACCGCATAATACTACAATTCCACCAACTGATATAAAGTGAATCACTATTCTCATCCACATTACATTCTTCTTCAAACTATCTAAATCTAAGAGAAAGCAATTTGGAGGTGAACACAAAAATCCAGTTAAACATATCGAAACAGGAACATTCCAGCTTAAAGTTAATGACTCTGTACCTGAGATATAATGTTGGAGAATCATCTGTACTCCAATTCCAAAAAGAATAGCAGCCGAAATCATAACCGTTTGATGAAAAATAATTTTTGCTTTTTGCATGTTAGATTCCTAGCCTTTCTTTTAATTCTTTTACATAACTTCTTGCGATAATAACTTGTTCTCCATTCAAAAGTTCTGCTGTCATCCTACCGTTAATTTCAGATTTGACAGATTTGATCTTTCGAATGTTGATAATCATTGCTTTTGCTGCTCTGAAGAAATTACGAGTTAATTCACTTTCAAGTTCATATAGTCGATATGAAACTTCAAGAGTATTATCCTTCGTATAGATATATGTTCTCTTATCTATAGATTCAATATAATAAATTTTATCAATCTAACACATGACAGTCTGACCATTGTAACGCGCTGCTATAACACGACAGTTATTCTCAAGTGTATCGATTGCACTTTGAATTGTATCCGTCACTTCAACAACGCTTAACTCAACATGTTCATCATCATATGAATTTACTTTTTTGATTTCAACCTTCACGATGCCACCACCTACATTAATAACTCTTACACTTCATCAATTCCTTTATCTTAAAATAATATTTTATTTGTAAAAAATCTTAGCCCAATCTTGTTTTGCATTTAGGATACGAGCTATAAACACTTTGTAATTCTCAATATAATAAAATGCTAAATAGTTTTCTATGGGCATATATCGATAAAATTTACCATCATTAGTAATCTCACCATATCCCCTACTTGAAACCAAAGGACAGACTTCTGGAAACATTTCCAAAGTTTCAAGAGCACTTAAAATTAAATCTACTTTTCCATCAGCAGATTGCTGACTATAAAAATTAATAACAATATAGTTATGAATATCACGTAAGTCTTTCTTTGCGCTATCCGCAAGGAAAACAGAATACCGTTTTGAATTAGTCAAGATTGAATTCCTTTCTCACATCAGCTAGAGAAGTGACCTTTCCCTCACTAATTTCTTGATGTCCAGCTAAAATTTCTTTCTTTAGATCCTCAAAGACCACTTGATACTGTGTGTCTTTTAAATCACCGGAAACAAATTCCTTCGCATCAACTGTTCCGTTTGCGATTTTTCTAAGCGCTGCATTCAGCACATCCGAAACTGTAATTTTCTCATCCGCTAAAATTTCTTTTGTCTTCTGATAAGATATTGAATCTGCACGAAAATTTACTACTTGTGTACTAGCCATCCTAATTACTCCTTTGTAAATACATTTTGTATATACATAATAGCATAAAGGAAGTAACGTAATCAAAAACATATCCATCATTATTGTCAAATATAATGATATGGACTGTATAAAATTAGTCGGAGAATGCCATAGCCTGTAAAGAAGTTTATCGTGTAATATTCAGTATCTATACAATAACCTATAAAGCATTTTGGGGAAGATTTCTATTGAAATATCTTACCTCTTTGTTTTTCTAATAATGTTTTAATTGAAAGAAAGATTTAGCTATATTTTTAAATCTCTTCCGATCTTTAACCTTACTTTTCTTATATTGATTCACATGTAAAATTTCTGTTTCCACTTTTCTATCTCAGCTTTTTCTTCTTTTGTTTTTTCTGGTCTGACATTCTTAAGATTATAGTAAATCTCGCTATCGTCAAACTAATGTAGCATTTTAATATCCAGCTCCGTTACACCATTTTCTCCTGGTTTAATAACAATTGTCTTTTCAATGTATTCTCCTTTTTCTATTCTTTCTGTTGTTGTGTACTTGTAAACCCCGCGGTCTTTTTGATTATTTTATGAATTCTCATTATAAATCCCTGCCTTTCTGCTGATAGCAGTCTGGGCAAGGGATACAAAAAGAGCCGATACTATATGAAGTACCGACTCTTAGTTCCAAATTTAGACATAGGAAAATAGAGGTACTTCACATAGCACCTCACAGGTAAATCTGTGAGTGCGTTATAATGTATCCCTTTGTCCTATAGCTAATCAGGCTCTGTGATAGTTTGTTTATGTAGGTCGATTATTCAAATCAGTCACTACTTTGTTATATAAGGTTATTTTTTAGAGCTTACCTACCACTCTTTTTTGTTTGTGCTAGTGCACTTCCAGCTACCGACTTAGAAGTCTTACTGTAACGACCATCGCGAAGAACTATACTTGCTTTAGTAGCTACGGTTTTAGATGTCTGTTTTGAGTTTCTAACCATATCTATCACCTCTCTTTCTGTTCAAAATCAACCTTTTTTAAGGTCACTTATATTATTACCTGAATCAAAAAAATAAGATGAACTCATCAAGTTAGTCAAAGAGTCCTTATTTTTTAGCATTTTTTCTATATAACCATAAAAAAAGACCCTAAAAGTGTCTAAAACGAACTCGATGTGTTTTTAAATACTATAATACTTTAATTTCACTACCTAATTCTTTCATTCCTAATTTTTCTAGCAATTCATTAAAATCACTTATTGGTAATCCTGGTATTTCTTCTATTATCCTTAAATATGTTTTTTCGGGATCTTCAAATTCATTAATATTAAATTTTGCCTTACTCAACAATTTTTGTATTTTTCTTATTGGAAGTTTCAAGCCAACACAAATTGCAAAAAATGTATTTGAATTCATGTTATTTGCTGTGTTATTTTTTATCCTACCGTGATACACAGAATGAACAAGGGTCTGCTCATTAAAAGATTCTGGATACTTCCATTTTCTTTTTTGAAATAGAAACCATAAACAATTACATAAACTAGATTTAGGATCACCTAAAAGTTTAGCAAACTCTATTTCAGTATCTTCGTCATAATCTAAAATATGATTAACAAATCCATCATAAGCCGCATCAGTCTCTTCAGCTACAGACTTTTGAAATTTAGGATGAAAACTATATAATCTGTTGTCTATTCCTACAACCTTAAATAGTTTAGCTCCAATTGGGTCAGCTGAATGTTCTAAATAATCTACATTGTGTTTAACACTGATATTAATAACGCATTTAGCAAGATTACGTTTAGCTTTAGTCGTTAAAAATAACTGACCATTTTCATATTTCACATACTGTTTATCTGCCTTAACAAAATATCCATCAGCAAAAATATATTTACCTTTTAATACCCACCTTGCTAAACTTTGACTGTTGTTAAGCATATTTATAGCATCAACTGCGCTAATTTTTTCATACTCGTTTTTTGAAAGCATATCTTCAAATACCAAATCAAAATCATCTAATTTTTTTAATACATCTTCTAATCCCACTTCAAATAATCTGTACTTAGAAGATTCTTGCGAAACTTTGAAAAACTCACTTATTTCCTTTACCAGCTCTCTGCATGTAATTGATTTGATTCTCAGCGATTCTTCTGCTTTTTTTCTAAAACTTTCTTTTGGCATATATGTTTCCTCCATTTCTTTTTTGTCTGCGTTTTAAGACAAAAAAGGAGGACTCCTGCACATAGGCATAAGAAGTCCTCGAAAATGGAAGAATTTTATTCTTTCGTTATCTTTATTTAGTAGTAGCTGAGAGTATATTGAAAAAAGGTGAGTTTAATATAAATTCAGTTCCATATATTGTATATCTCGATTTTTCCATCTACATCACCTCTATTTTAAATTCAATGCCTAAACTACCCATTCTTCAGATTTTCTTCTATTCGCAATAAAATCACTATATATACCTTCTTTAGATTTCAATTCAGTATGTGTTCCTATTTGTTCAATAACTCCATTTTTCAAAACAATTATTTGATCTGCATTTCTTACAGTAGAAAGCTTATGTGTAATAACTATTGTAGTTTTGTCCTTCAATAGATTTTTTAATGCAATCAGTAATTACTTTTCATTTTCAGGATCTACACTTGATGTTGCTTCATCAAGAATTACAAACTTGCTTTGTTTCAGCATTGCTCTTGCTATAGATATTCTTTGCCTTTCTCCACCTGATAGATTAGAGCCTCCTTCTTGTAAAATGGTATTGTATCCATCAGGAAGTTTCATAATAAAATCATGGCATTGAGCTTTCTTGGCAATATCAATCACTTCTTCGTCAGTAGCATTTGGATTAACAAATTTAATATTGTTTTTTTACTGTATCAACAAATAAATATACGTCTTGAAATACAAAGCTAAAATTAGATAGAAGTTGGTCATAATTATATTCTTTGACATTGTTGTTACCAATTTGATTGTACATCCCAAAATCTTGCCATAAGATTGCATAAAGTTGTTTTTTCACTACCAGAGAATCCGACAAAAGCTGTTGTTTTTCCTTCAGGAATTTTCAAACTTAGATTTTTAAAAAGTTCACTATCATCATAAGAAAAAGAAACATTTTTCATTTCAATTTCTACTTTTTCAACTTTCGTTTTATTGCCCTCTTTAATTACAGGTAAACTTCTTAAATTTATAACGCTATTTAATTTTTGCACTGCAACGCCTTTAATACTTTGCATACTACCTGCTAATTCAAATCCCGAAAAAACTACATCATAACAATCAATACAATAGATTTAGTCGCATTTATACTTCCTGAAAAATATCTCATTAAAGAACTAAATATAATTACACATATACCTATTTTAAATACCAACAGAAATAGAAATTGTGTAGGTACTAAAAATTTTTTCTACTACAAAAAAAACCTTTACGACTCTCTGCGATACTATCATTCAATTCTTTTAACTGTATTTTCATCTTTTCCAAACGCTTTTATTATTCCAATTCCTTTTACATACTCTATTATTTTCGAACTCAAATCCAACTTAAGTCCCAGTACTTTCCCATATTATCACCACCATTCCTTATTTTTTCCCTAAAGAATACTTTAACTTTTGAAAAGCCTCTGCACTTATGGCGTGTTCAATACTGCAAGCGTCTTGTTCTGCAGTTTTACGGTCCACGCCAGCGTCTACAAGCCTTGCGGTAAAGAATGGATACCGTTCACATATTTGTTCGGCATATTGTCGGCCTTGCTGCGTCAAATAAAGAGCACCATCTTTTTTGATAATATGACCGGACTTTGTGAGTTCCTTTACTGCTCTGCTTACAGAAGGCTTGCTAACCCCTAAATAGTCCGCAACATCTACACCGCGAGAGTTGCCATGTTTCTTATGAAGCACTAAAATTGCTTTTAAATAATCTTCCAAAGAAGATGTTAAGGGCATACAGTGCACCTCCTTTTTTGTCTTTATTCCTCTAATTGAGAGAAAAATGCTTGTAGTTTTTCAGTACCAACACTGTCTAATAGATATTGTTCCTGTACCTGTCCATTTTCAACATGAATCACGCTATCGCAGACAGAAGCAATCAATTCGTAATCATGAGTAATAATGAAAAGAAAAACATCTTCTTTCTGGAGTTGTTTTAATAGCTGGCAAGTCTGTATCATGTGGCTAAAATCGAGGCCGGATGTAGGTTCATCGAAATACAAAATCTTTTTCCCGCAGAACATGGCAGAAGCAATGATAACCCGCTGCTTTTGTCCGCCGGATAAAGTCATAGGATGGCGCTCTGAAAGAGCAGAAATATCCAGTGCAGTCATAATCTCTTGCAGACTATTTTCTGAAGATTCGCCGCTTCCCAGCACAATTTCTTCTCTAACACTATCAGAGAAAAGCTGGTGATTCACCTCCTGCATGGCAAGGTAGCTATCCCGTACCTGCTCTTTTGCACTTTGTTTTTTTCCATCTAGCAGGAATGTTCCTTTTGTCTTTTTCATAAGCCCGCACATGCAGGAAACAAAAGTGGATTTTCCTGCCCCATTGGTGCCGATGATTGCAGTAATCCTGCCCGATGGGATAGACAGCTTAGGGATAGACAAAGCCTCCGTTTTCCCATAAAAACAATGAATATCTTCTAGTTCTATGGTATGGCTGGATGAACGCGCATGGTGAGCTGTAATCGGATAAGACAGTAAATCTACCGTCCGAATCCCGCTGTTTACCCGTTCTTCATAGGTCAAACGAGCTAATTCTGCCATTGTATATTCCCCGACAACTTTGCCATCCTCCATATATATGGCACGGTCTATCAGATCTTTCAGGTAATAGGTGCGGTGTTCCGCAATGATGACGGTTTTGCCCTGCTGTTTGAGCAGGCTTAAAATTTTCCTCACCTTTTCAATCGCCTGAATATCCAGATTCGAGGATGGCTCGTCCAGAACATAGATTTGCGGGGACATCGCATAAATGCTTGCAAAGGCGATGATTTGTTTTTCCCCTCCGGACAAATTAAAAATATTCCGATTCAGCAGATACTCAATTTGTAAATCTTTTGCTGTCTGTTTCACACGTTCAGCGATTTCCTGCGGTTCCATTCCGAGGTTTTCACAGCCAAAAGCAATCTCGCTGGTGGTATTGACAGTGTAAAACTGCGTCCGAGGATTTTGAAAAACGCTGCCAACTCGCTTAGAGATTTCATACATGGGAAGATCAAAAAGATTTTTCCCATCCACCATGACAGTTCCTTGTAATTTTCCTTCGTAAAAATTGGGAATCATACCATTGAGCAGACGGGTTATAGTCGTTTTTCCGCATCCGCTTTTCCCGCAAAGTAAAATACATTCCCCATCCTTCACCTCCAGATTGATGGAATCCAGACTTTTGGGTTCCCCGCTTTCCTGATAGGAGTATGTAACATTTTGAAACGAAATCATAAAATACCCACCCCTTTCAAGATAATCGCAGCAATCGCCAAAGCTCCTGTAATACACCAAACAAGGACATCAGAGAAGCGGAATCTTACCTGTACCAAACTGGTATGCGGTTCTGGACTGTCTAATCCGCGGCACAATGCCGCTGCCGACAATTCCTCGCTGACATTCACCGCGGACATCAAAAGCGGAACCATAATATGTTCCAGCGAGACATGGATTCCCCGCATTTTCATCGCAGCCCGGATAGAAGCCCATTCCTCTTTGATCGTAGGGAAATAACGGAACACTACAGATAACGGAATGATTGCGGTCTGTGGAAGCCGCAGCTTCCACATAACCGCAACAAACTCACTGACTTCTGTTTTCGTCAAAATCCATTTCCCTAGAATAAAACAAGGCAAAAACTTTCTCAATGCTACTGTGATAAAGGATACCAAAGTAAAGAAAAAGCCGTTTATATAGGGCGTCAAAAGCTGGTCGATACCGAGCATAATCAAAAAGACAATCAAAAAGTGAAAGGCGCTCTTTGCCTGCCCGTCTATGGTAATGAGCAGCAGACAGCCGAATACCAAAACCAATTCAAAAATCAGGGAATGGCTGAGAAGTAAAAAGAGATTGACAACCAATATGAGCATGAACTTTGTCCGCAGATCAAATTTTACTTCCCGTTTCTCCATCATACCATTCCAGCCTTTTCAAAGTGTTTCTTGAACATCATCTTGCCAATCATGCAGCCAATCAAAGCAAAAATAACGGTTCCTGCAATCATCAGGAACAAAACCCAGATAGGCGTCATAGCTTCCAGTGTGTTGCAGAAATCTGCGCTCATACCACGTTCCAGTGTGTCAGCAAAGTAGTAATCCCGCATAATCCAGATAGGAAGGAAACCGCCCAGCAAATTCTGAGAAAAGAATAGATAGCTTAGAATGTTCAGCTTATTGTTGCGGAACTTTCCAATACCTGCGATGACCTCTGCCAGAATCCCCGCTACAACGCCGGTAACAGCTACCACCCATATATTTCCCTGGAGTAAAAGGAACAGGCAGGGCAGAATAGCCGCAATAAAGATGGGACCGTGCATAGGCGCTTTTGCCAACAACATCAGATAAACCGGAGCGGCTACCAAAGCAATCAAGCTGGACATACAAAGATAAAGGGGCGGCACCGGCATACAGCATATTCCAATAATCAAAAATACGACAAAGTACAAGGCAATAAATACGCCCGCAGACACCAGCCGCTTCGATTTTTTTGTATTTGTTTTTTCGTTCATTTTTTATGTACCTCCTAAAAAAGATGAATTAGATTTCACACCGGCTTTGGCGCCGGTACTCCAATGGGGTTTCTCCCAGAAAACTTTTGAACGCCGCAGAAAATTTACTTGCGTTTTCGTATCCTACTTTAGCCGCGATTTCTGCTACGGGCTGATTACTCTCCCGCAGCGCCATAGACGCTGCCGACATTCTTGCCTCACGCAGCCATGTGGAAATATTTTTTCCATACACTCCCTGAAAATAGTTTTTCAAAGAGGATGGACTAATTCCAAATGGAGCAGCCAGATTTTCAATCGAATAATGTTTGCTCAAATCGGCGCTTATAATTTCCATGACTTGCTTGGCGATCTGAACCTGCCCCATAGTCATAAAAGAGCTTTCATTGATTTTTTCCGACATATCCGATTTACAAAGCAGAAGCAACAATTCTGTTACTTTTATCTGTAAATATGGTGTGCGGCACTCCGGTGGAGCATTTCCCATATCTTCAAACAGCTTGCGCAGCCGATTATCCGCCCAGACAGTATAGCTTTGTGCGTCCTTACAAAATCGGAGCTGGACTTGTTTTCCATCCACTTCGACGGTTTTTAACAATTCAGGCGCGTCCCTATTTAGTGTAGAAGAATGAAACAAAAGCTCTACTCCATGGTAGTGACCGCAGGGAAACTGAAAGCTGTCCTGCGCCTTTCGCACATCAACGCTTAAATTTCCTGGTTCCATAAACAAAAACAGGTTATCGGACATTCGCACTTCCATGCGTCCCTCTATGCAGTAGTTGATTTTCAGGCTATTCCCAACCTCTTTACTTTCCGACAAATGAAATGATTTACAATGAAAGCTATGGAATTGCAGGACTACACCGGGAAAAAGTGTGATTACCTCTACTGTTCCAGTACCATCTACACAATCGATTTGATAGACAATGCGTTGCCCACTATGAGTCAACACCCTGATATTTCCTTGCGTTTTTAATTCGTCCATATAGGCGGGGAGAATTGCTGTAGGTTCCAAAGGCTCACCTCCTTATGATATGTAGGTTAGATATAACTAACTCTGTTTAGTATATCATAATATATTTTCGCTTTCCACTCTGCCAGTCAAAAATGCTCCGTCTGACAATAACTTTCAGACCACCCACTTCTGGCTCTTTGACTGAATCTGATACAGATGTTGGTACAAGCCGTTCTTTGACATCAACTGTTCATGGGTTCCGGCTTCCTCTATTTTTCCATTATTCAATACCAGAATCTGATTTGCGTCTGCAATGGTGCGAAGTCTGTGAGCGATAACCAGGACAGTTTTCCCTTTTATCAGCCGAGAAATAGCGTTCTGGATTAACACTTCATTTTCCGGGTCGAGGGAAGCGGTCGCTTCATCAAGCAAAATAATCGGAGCGTCTTTTAAGAGCGCGCGGGCAATGGAAATCCGCTGGCGCTCACCACCGGAAAGCGTAGAGCCGTTTTCTCCCAGCAGAGTGCTATATCCATCCGGCAACCTTTTTACAAATTCATCACAGCAGGCTGCTTTTGCCGCAGCAAAAACCTGTTCATCCGTTGCCTCCAGATTTCCGATTTTGATGTTATTCCAGACAGTATCGTTGAACAGAGTCACATCCTGAAATACAAAGGACATATATCCCATGAGGTATTCAGGATTGAAGGTTTTCACATCTACACCGCCGATTGCAACTGTGCCGCTGTTCACATCCCAAAAGCGAGCAATCAGGCGAGACATGGTACTTTTTCCGCTACCGGAAGGCCCAACCAGCGCAGTAATTTTTCCTTCTGGAATAGTAGCGCTGACATCTTTCAAAACAGGTTCCTTGTTATAGGAAAAGCTGACATGGTCAAAAACAATATTATTGTTTTTAATAGGTACATCTGTACGGCCTTCCATTACGGGAATACCAGCCAGTTCTCTCATTCGCTGGGTGGATATTAGGGTATGGAACAGCATAGGAAGCAGGGTGAGAATCGTCAGGATCGGCCCGTACATCCGGCATACGATCACCAGCGAAAGCAGCAGCGGCAAAATGGTGATACTGCCGCCTGTCAAAAGATGGACGCCCACATAAACTGTAATTCCAATTCCGGCCTGAAGAACGAACTGCGCGATGGAGATAAACACACTTGTGCCCAATTCCATGTGAATGGATTGATTCTTTAAGTCTTTCAGCGCGTCATTCAGTTTGGAAAACTTCTCACCATCCAGATGGCAGGATTTTATAATACGGATACCTTCCAAATATTCCTGTTCTTCTTCAGAGGCTTTCAGTTTTGCCTCTACCTGTTTCTTGCTGCCGCGCTCTTGGAGTTTTCTGCTTCCTAAAATAATGAGGAACGACAGGGGCAGCGTACAGAAAATGGACAACCCCATGCGCCAGTCAAAGATCATCACACAAACGCAAATCAGCGTACAGGAAATTGCATTGGCCATCAACGGTGGCACAATGTGGCTCATGGAGTGTTCAATGCTGGCACAGTCCCCCATCATATTCGTGGTCAGCTCTGTCAAGTCTTTGTTGTTGAACACGCTCATGGGGAACTTGCGTACCAATTCCGCAATACGGATACGGGAATCCTCCGCAGCGGTATAGCATGACACATACGTTTTTCGATAATCGTTTTTGCAACAGAGAAAATGAATGATTGCCGATAAGACACCAACCCCGAACAGAATCCACATCTTGCTCCAGGAAACTTCTCCGCCAGTCAGCGGTTTTAACACTTCCAGAAAAATCTGGATTGTGACAACCACCGATAGCATAAGAGAAAGATTTGTGAGGGTGCAGGCAAAAATACCTTTTTTCAAATCCTTTGCTCCGCGGTCTGAGAGCTGAAACATTTCTTTCAAATTCATCATGACCTATGCCTCCTTTCCTACGCTGAACTTCCAGGTCAACGCCGCAGTATAATTATTCCACAAATCCTGATAGCGGCCAGCCTGTGCCATCAATTCATCGTGTGTGCCGGACTGGACAATTTTTCCATGGTCTACTACAAGGATTTGGTCGGCATTACGGATTGTCGAAAGACGGTGTGCAATCATAATGACCGTTTTGCCTTTCATCAACTCGGAAAGAGCCTGCTGAATAAGATGTTCATTTTCCGGGTCGCTGAAAGAGGTTGCCTCATCCAATACCAGGATAGGAGCATTTTTCACAATGGCTCTCGCTATGGCAATGCGCTGAATCTGTCCACCGGAAAGTTTGACTCCGTCTTTACCAAACACGGTTTGATAGCTCTGCGGCAGCTCGGAAATAAATTCATGGCACTGAGCGGCTTTGGCGGCAGCTATAACTTCTTCTTCAGTTGCATTTGGATTTCCCATGCGAATATTATCCAGAATACTCTGCTTAAACAAGAAATTATCCTGGAATACAAAGCTGACGGTATCCATCAGATCGCCGGTACTCATATTACGGATGTCTACTCCACCGATACGGATAACCCCTCGTTCCACATCATAGAAACGTGGAAGCAGGCTGGCAATGGTACTTTTACCGCCGCCGGACGGGCCGACAATCGCAGTAACCTTTCCTTGTGGTGCGGTAAAGGACACGGATTGTAATGCCGCATTTGTCTCATCTTCTGTATAGGAAAAGGTTACATTATCGTAAACAACATTGTATGTAGACGGTTTTTGAGAAGTGCCCTTTTCCGGAATCTCCGGTTCTGCCAAAACCTGATCCATGTGTTCCACAGCATTACCTACCTGCATGGCATTGACAGAAGCATACAACACTCTCATGAGAATTGAGGCAATCACCGGCACGAAAATCAGATAAAAGATAAAGGGGGCTACAAATGCCTGATAATCATTTGTGGAGCTGCCAATCCAAATGCCCACCGGGATGATAAATAGATAAATTCCGTTAAGGGCGGCTGTAAAGGCTGCCGTCATCAATTCCTGGCTCAAAGAGTATGGGATAACGGTTTTCGTGTAATTCTTGATAGAATCATGCAGACGTTTGAAAGAGAACGCCGTCTGCTTAAACGCTTTGACTACTGCAATTCCCCGGATGTACTCCACAGAGGCATTGCTCATGTCCTCCAAAGAAGTTTGATAGTCCTCCATCAATTTTTTTGTTTTATTTCCGCCAGTGGTCACACCGTACACAAGGAACGAAACAATAATTCCCACGAATGTTGCTAAACCAAAGCGCCAGTCTACCGCAAATACCAACACCAGCATAACGATTGGCGCGACAAAAGCGGAAATCATATTGGGAAGATCATGGGCGATAAATCCCTCCAAACTTTCAATGTTATCGTCCATAATTTTCCGCAGCTTACCGCTTCCCATTTTTAAGTGATACCCCAGAGGGAGCTTGGTGATATGGGATACATAATTAATTTTACATTGATACAACGTGCCATAGGCCGCGATGTGGGAAAGAGCCACGGACGCAGTGTAAAGCAGCACATTCAAAAGAACCCCTCCGAGAGCCAATCCGCCGTATCCCAATACCTTTGGAACGTCCAGTGTACTGAAATCCGGATAGGTTCCCACAATTTCCTGAATGATAAAATAAATAGCCAGATAGGGCAGAAACGACGCAATCGTAGCTAGGGCAGAAAGAATCATTCCTCCTACCATAGGCGCTTTCTGCGTCATCGCCAGCTCTATGAGGCGAGACAACCCTTTTTTCGGTTTACCTTCTTGGCTTTCTTTTTTTGCCATAGTGATTTCCCTCACCTTCTGATAAATTGGTTAGTAAGCACTAACTATGTGTTATTGTATAATGAGGTGTTTTTTTCTCCAACTCTCAAAAAAGAAAAATGCTCCATCTGACAATGAGATATTATTTAAGATTTCTCAAATCGGCAAGCAAAATTTCCTTTTGCCTCTCTGTGAATTCACCAGAATCAAGTCCACTCATAACGCCTTTAAGAACTAGCTTATCCCCTTGATTGATTTCGCTATAGTCATCCTTATTCTTTAATGTCAAAGGCAGGATTCCCACATTTATCAAGT
>ERZ772948.1492-NODE-1492-length-13443-cov-287.221392_pt1 | contig 13443 bp, 11 predicted proteins | sample MGYA00511945_ERZ772948 | MGnify/ENA primary metagenome ERZ772948 (study PRJEB29015, sample SAMEA2737927) | human oral metagenome | biome: human oral; feature: human-associated habitat; material: dental | place: China | collected 2141 ... | reverse complement strand
TGGGCTCGCCGCCCTCGAGGACGGCGATGGCGGAGTTGGTGGTACCGAGGTCGATACCGACGGCGCGTGCCATGTGGTGGCTCCTTGCCGCCCCCCGCCCTCGCGGGGGGCTGTGGTCGAACTTGAGTGGTATGCACTCAGGATTGTGGTTGAGCGCGGTGCTGTCAACTTCGCGCCTCGCAACCTTGAGTCTGATGGGCTCAACCTTTGCCGAGGGCGATCCATTCCAGGACTCGCAAGTGACCTGCAACACGCGACGTGGGGTGCGTCGTCGCGCCCCTCACGCCGCCCGCCGGCCCGAGCCGCCTCGGCGCACCGGGAGCTGCGATGTCTCTCGAGATCCCACCGACCGCACCTCTCGACCGGAGAGCACGTCGCAAGCTACCTTGGATCTGTGGACGAACCGATCATTGCCGGATCGGCGCTGAAGCACGGCCTGAGAGAGACTGAGATCCTTCACGCCTATCACCATCCCATCCGAGCCTGGGACATGGGAGACGGTTTCACCATGCTCCTGGGCGCCAACCAGGCTGCTCTTATTCTCGAGGTTGGCTACATCCAGGGCATGACCGCAATCGTCATCGTCCACGCCATGCGTGCCCGTGAGAAGTTTCTGAGGTGATGATGATGCCCCGCACTGTTGACGAGATCCTGGCACATGCCGACGAGCTGGCCGCTCGCTTCGAGGACTACGAGCCGGTCGAGGCCGACGAGATCGACGTGGCCGCATTGACCGCCTTGCGTGACGCGATCGCCGAACAGGCGCAGGCCGAACGACATGTCCTTGACGCCATCAGAGGCGCTCGGGTCGCCGGTATGTCCTGGGCGGCCATTGGGAACATGGTCGGAATCACCGGCGAGGATGCCCGCCAGCGCTACCAGCCCCTCGTTGCCTGAGGAAGATCTTCGGTGTCCACGACCGCCGCCCCCGCCCGCAGGACCAGCCCCTCGTTGCCTGGGGAGGATCTGACCACGCCGGCAACCGCTGCGCCACCGAACCGGGTCGAGTTCTCACGGGCTGGTAGCCTCGCGGGAATGAGCGTCCCATCCGAGCCGCAGGCCGACCGACCCGCGCCCGAGGATGTCTTCGACCACCTGCGCCGCGAGGACGGCGAGCACGTGGGCTACATCGAGATGAGCCCCGACGGCCGCTTCATCCCCTACGACCGGTTGTGGGTCCGCCGGGGCGGGGCGATGGACCTCGACGAGGCGGAGGCGACCCTGGACGGGGTCGGTCTGCGGTTCCTGGCGGAGGACTGGCTCCTTCAGGAGGACGAGTCGGCGGGCGGGGCGACCTGGACGCGCGTCAGGATCCGCGAGGTCCACCGGGACCGCGTCGTCGTCGCCAGGGCGATGGAGGACATATCGGCCGACGTCGCCAAGGCCGTGGACCTCGTCGGCGGCATCGAGCTGCCGCTGCCGACGACGCGACTGCGCCCGGCGCACTGAGCGCAGCCGCCGGTCAGGGCCGAGCCTCCGCCCGCGTGACCGGCGGGGCCTCGACGGCCGCGTCGGCATCCCCGGCCGCCGACTCATCGACCTCCAGCAGCGGGCTCTCGATCAACCGCCCGCTCACGCCCCTCAGGCCGTGGGGCACCAGCTCCGCCGCCATGAAGGCCGGGAAATTGTCGCCCTCCGCCGTCGTCACGCCCCACTGGGAGGCCTCCTGGAAGCCGAAGCGGCCGTAGAAGGCCGGGGCGCCGAAGAGGAGGGCCACCCGCTCGCCATCGCGGCGCGCACGATCCATGGTCGCCTCCATGAGCCTGGAGCCGATCCCCCGGCGCTGCTCGCCCGGCACCACCCCGATGGGGCCCACCCCGACGACGGGCGTGCGCGAGAGGCCGTCGGGCGCCTCCACCCACGCGCGCGTGCTCATCGTGCACCCGACGAGCTCACCGCCCCGGTCCGCGACGAGGATCAGGTGGGGAAGCGCATCGGGGTGCCCCGCCATGGCCCTGCGCCAGATGAGGTGCTCAATGCACCCGGGCCGGTAGACGTCCCAGAAGGCCTCCCTGATGAGGGTCTCGCACCGGCGCTGCTCGGGGGCGGTGGGCGGACGGACGACGACGTCGGTATCTGCCATGCGCCCACCCTAAGCGGTGCCGCCCCATCGACGAGCGCGGCGACGGCGGCCGCGGCGATCACCCCGGCTCCGGGCCGGCCCACCCCGCGCCCCCGGCACGGTACCGTAGCCATCGCTGACGTCCATGCGCCCAGCCCGATCCAAGTACCCGAGGTGAGACACCGTGACCCGTCGTTCCCTTGAGGACATCGAGGCGCACGCCGACGAGCTGGCCGACGCCTTCGAGTCCTATGAGCCCGAGCCCGAGGACGAGAACGTCGCCCTTCCCCCACTCATGGCGGCCAGGGTCAGAAGATCCTCGACATCGAGGTGCTCCGTCACCTTCCGAGCCGGTCCAGGACGTCGGCGTACCGGGCGCGGACCCGCGCGGAGGCCTCGCCGACCCTGCGGTCGTGACCTCGCCGAACCGCCGCCTCGCGAATGGCCCGCACTGTCGCCTCCTGACGGCTGATACCATCAGCTTCGGCCAGTTCAACCAGGATGCGCTCGTCCTCGCGAGTCAGTCGTAGTGTCATCGCCACATGGGCACGGTACCAAGGTGGTATTACACGCTCCAGCCGATTCGCACCGGGCGAGCCCCGGGCAAGCCCCTTGGCGCGGCGGCGATTCCCGCGCGACCCTCGCCCCGCGGGGCCGCCGAACCGCCCCGCCATCCACAGCCTGTGGATAAGTGTGCGCCCCGTGCGCCGTTTCCGCCAGTCTGGCGTGACTCCTCCGCCGGCTTCGCGAATCGGGGGTCGAGGCGACGCGGAACGAGCGGAACGAGCAGACCGTAGACTCCCGGGCATGAGCGATGCACCTCCCTCGGAGACGCCCGACGTCGCCGCACCCATTCCCGCGACATCGCCGGTCGGGCTCCCCACCGTCGGCATCGCCCCCGTCGTCGTGCGCGCACCGCGCCCGCCGTCGACGATCCGCTCCCACACCCTTCTGGTCGACGCCCCGCCCCGGCGCCTGCGCCGCGTCGAGGACCTGCTCGACCTGGCCCTGTCCACGATCGGCTCCCTGTCCATGCTCATCCTGGCGGTCTACGCCCACCAGACGACCACCGGCGTCACCCAGGACGTGCAGAACATCCTCGCCGTGGTCCTGCGCCAGGTCCTGGTCTTCCCCCTCCAGGCCATCGAGGGCCTGGCCACCTTCATCATCCCCGTGGCCGTCCTGCTGGGACGGATCCTGCGGCGCTCTTGGCGCAGTTCCGTTCAAGCGGCTCTGGGGGCCGTCGGCGGCTGGCTGTTCGGCGTGACGGCCTACATCGCGCTGCGCACCTGGGCCCCGACCTCGCTGCTCGCCGGCCTGACGGTCACCGGCGCCGGTTCGGCCCAGCTGGGCATCTCGGCGACCTACGCGGCCCTGGCCGGTCTGCTCACCGGCGCCGGCGAGCGCCGGTCCGTGCCGGCGGTGCGCTACGGATGGGCGAGCATGTGGGTCATCGTGGGCCTGGCCGTGCTGCGCAGCGCCCTGCCCCTGTCCGGGGCGATCCTGTCGGTCCTGCTCGGACGCGCCGTCGGACTCGTCATGCGCTACATCCTGGGGGTGGAGGACCACCGGGCGCACGGCATCCCGCTGGTGCGGGCGCTGCGCCGCGCCGGTCTCGACGCGGTGTGCGTGGTGCGCATGGACCGCGCCCCGCGCGCCCGGGCCTGGACGGTGACGACGGACGCCCCCCTGGGCTACACCGAGCAGGTGCGGGAGAACCCGCTGGCCGCGCCGGTCACCGGGGACGCGCAGGCCGACGACGCCGAGCCGCCGGCGCTGTCGGACCCCGCGCACGACCCGGAGGCCAATACGATCACGCAGGCCGACGACGTCGACCTGGCCAAGGTCCTGTCCCAGGCGCACAGCACCGCCCTGGCGGAGGGGCGCGCCTCGGTGCACCGCCTGTACGCCGTGTGGGACGCCGGCGGTGTGCGCCGCGACGTCACCGTCCTCGACGCCGACCGTCAGGTCGCCGGCTTCCTGTCCACCCTGTGGGACCGGATCCGGGTCAAGGGCCTGTCCCCCACGCGGGACATGTCGGTGCGCCCCGCCGCCGAGCACGCCGCCCTCATGACCCTGGAGGCCTCCCGCGCCGGGGTGCGCACGCCCCGGCTGCTGGGCATGGCGGAGGCGGCGGAATCGATGCTGCTGGTCACCGAGCACGTCGTGGGCGCCCGCTCCTTCGACTCCCTGGGCGCCGACGTCCCCGAGTCCGTCCTCGACGACCTGTGGGAGCAGATCCGCTGCGCCCACGCCGCAGGCCTGGCGCACCGGGCGATCGACGGCGGCAGCGTCGTCGTGGACGCCGGCGGCCGGGTGTGGCTGCTGGACTGGGACGCCGGGGAGACCATCTCCAACGAGTTGTCGCGCCGCGTGGACCTGGCCCAGACCCTCGCCCTGGTCGCCTCGGGCACGGGGGCGGAGCGGGCCATCGCCTCCGCCTCCCGGACCCTGAGCGCCTCTCAGCTGGCCTCCATCGCCCCCATGCTCCAGCGCGTCGTCCTGCCCTCCTCCACGCGGGAGGCGATGGGCCGGCGCGGCAGGCTCCTCCAGGAGCTGCGCGACGCCCTGGTCGCCCTGACCCCGACCGCCCACGCCGAGCCGGCCAAGCTGGCCCGTTTCTCCCCGCGCACGGTCATTGTCACCGTCGTCGGCATGGTGGCCCTGTGGACGCTGTTGGCGCGGATGAACTTCGAGCAGATCAGCACCGTCGTCGCCCAGGCGAATATCTGGTGGATCCTGGGCGCGCTCGCCTTCTCACTGGCCACTTATCTGGGCGCGGGCCTGGCCCTGGTGGCCCTGTCCCCGACGAAACTGAGCATATGGACCTCCACCGAGGTTCATCTGGCCAGTTCGGTCGTCTCCCTCGTGGCGCCCGCGGGGGTGGGCGGTGCCGCCATCAATCTGCGTTTCCTCAACCGCAAAGGCGTTCCGACGCCGGTGGGCGTGGCCACCGTCGCCCTGGTGCAGATCATCCAATTCGTCGTCACCGTCGTCCTCCTCATTGTTCTGGCGGCGACGACCGGCCAGTCCACAGGATTGTCCCTGCCCTCGGGCTGGGTCATGGTGGCGGCCGCCGCTCTTGTGGCCGTTGTGACGGTGGCCCTGGTCATTCCGAGGGTGCGCTCCTTCCTGTGGGCGAAGGCGGAGCCCACCTACCGGCAGGTGTGGCCGCGGCTGATGTGGATCCTGTCCAACCCGGGCCGACTGGCGCTGGGCGCCGCCGGCACGGTCCTGCTGAGCCTGAGCTACGTCCTCTCCTTCGCGGCGAGCCTGTGGGCCTTCGGCTACACCCTGCCCTTCTCGGTGCTGGCCATCACCTACCTGGCCTCCAACACGGTCGGCTCGGTGGTGCCCGCGCCCGGCGGCATCGGACCCGTCGAGATCGCTTTGACGGCGGGCCTGGCGACCGCCGGCGTGCCCGGCGGCGTGGCCCTGTCCGCCGCGATCGTGTACCGTTTGGTCACCTTCTGGATCCCGATCCCCGTGGGGTGGCTCAGCCTGCGGCGACTCCAGAGGACGGGAAGCCTGTAAAGGGTTTGCGGCGCCCGGCGCCGTCGATCGCCTCGGCCGATCGACGGAAGGACTCCGCCTTTCAGGGCGCTTCGAGCGCGATTCCGCCGATCGGATCGGCCGATCGGCCCACTGGGGTTTCAGCCGATCGGCTCGGTCGGCCGGCCGATGCGCATGGGCCCCGGTGCGCGTGTACTTAAGCACCCCATCCCAAGGAGATTCCCCATGAGCCTCGAGGCCATGATCGGTGCTGTAAGTACTGTTGCGATCGCAGGAGTCATCGCGATCGTCGCCTTCCGCGTCTCGCGCCAGCACCTGCGCCGCACCATCGCCGTCAGCGCCGAGTTCACCACCGACGCCCAGTTGTCCGAGGATCTGCGCGACCTCATCCAGACCGTGACCGTTGCCGGATCCTGCGCCATGATCGGGGTGTGCCTCATCGCCATCGTGCTCGAGCACTTCACCCTCTCTCAGATCGCGATCGTGACCGGCGTCGTCTTCTTCCTCGACGTCGGACTGGCCCGCCTGACGGGCAAGAGCTGGGCCCTGGCCGAGCTCGCCGCCAGGCGCGACCTCGAGATCCCTTACGGCTGGTGGGGATCCCTCCTATCCACCGGCCGCATCTGAACGACGTTCACCGTCATCCGCAACCTCGTCATGCTGGGGCATCCGAACACGATTTGGACAATTCGTCGTGCGGCGCCGTCCCTCCGCGGCCCCATGACGCCCATGACACCGGCCGCCGGGACGGGTTCGGGCACCGCCCGCGACTTCGCGGGGCGCACCGCCTCCAGCCTTTCGTTGCCTCTTGTTAAGGTTGCTCCCAGCCATTGGTGCTTCGACGGGAGAACAAGGTGAGCGCACTGCACGTGATCCGCGCCTCCCTGGCGGCCAACATCCGGACGGCCCTGACCGGCCCCTCCGGCGGACCGCCGGGGCGGCGCGCCTACATCGTCATCGGGGCGATCGTCGGGACCGCGAACTTCACAATCAACATCATCCAGACGGGATCGGCGGTCACGTCGGCCGACCTCACCTGCATGGTGCTCGCCCTCGCCGTGCTCATGGTGACCCCCCTGCGCCCTGCTCCCGGCGCCGCCGCCTACCTGCTGCTGTGGCTCGTGATGCTCGCCCTCCCGGACACCCACGTCACCAATATGATGATGACCAAGGCCGCCTTCTTCATCTTCCTGGGCCGGTTCCTGAGGTTCTGGCCCGGCCTGACCATCACCCTGGTGAGCCTGCTGGCCCTGCTGCTGAAGATCGCCGTCCTCTCCGCTCCCATGGACGGCGTGTACTCCTTCCTCTTCTTCGTCTTCATGGCGCTCGCGTTCTTCCCCACCGGGGTCCTCCTGCGCGCCACGGAGGCCGCCCGGCTGGCCGACTCCCAGCGCGCCGCCGCCCGGCTGGAGGACATGCGCCTGGAGATCGCCCGGGAGATGCACGACCTCGTCGCCTACTCCATGTCCCAGACCGCCCTGCGCGCCCAGCGGGCCGCCGCGGACGCGAGCTACCCCCCGGAGGTCCGCGAGGAGTTCATGGCCCTGGAGTCCACCGCCTCCGACGCCCTCCACGAGCTGCGCCTCCTCCTGCGCACCCTGCGCCAGACCGAACCGGCCCTCGGCCGATCGATTGAGACCTCCACCGGGCTCGGCCACGCGGTCACCGACCTGGGCGAGGCCATCCGGGTCATCAGCGACGACATCACCGCCGCCGGCTTCGAGGTGACCTACCGGTGCCTGGGCGAGGCGCGCCCCAGCCGCCTCCAGGCGACGACCCTCTCGCGCGTGGCCCGGGAGATGAGCGCCAATATCATCCGTCACGGCGACCCGGCCAGTCCCGTCACCGTGACCCTCAGCCTGGGTCCGGAGGTCATCCGGCTCGTCACCACCAACGGCGTGGGCTCGGCGGTGCCGCGCCTGCCCCGCTCGGGCGTCGGGGTGCTCGGCATGCGCGAGCGCCTGGCCGCCATCGACGGCACCCTGACCACTCTGGCCGAGGACAACGCGTGGATCACCACCGCCACCATTCCGCTCCCCACACCCCGAACCCATCCCACACCCCTGGAGAAGACTGCATGATCAACGTCGGACTCGCGGACGACGACGCCCTGGTCCGCCACACCCTGACCGACCTCCTGGCCACCACCGAGGACGTTCGCATCGTCTGGTCGGCCCGCGACGGCGAGGAGGCCCTGGCCGCCCTGCAGGCGCCGGACAACCCCGTCGAGGTCCTCCTCCTCGACATCCAAATGCCCCGGCTCGACGGCATCGCCCTGGCGGAGGCCCTTCACGAGGACCGCCCCGAACTGGCCATTCTCATTCTCACCACCTTCGTCGCCGACGCCATCCTCGATCGCGCCCTGGCCGCCGGGGTGCGCGGCTTCATCGCCAAGGAGGACCCCGTCTCCGCCCTGGCCACCACCATCCGGCACGTCGCGGCCGGAAACATGGTGCTCTCACCCACCTCCTCCGCCATCATCAGCAGACGTCAGACAAATGACGAGAATGCTGCGCCGCACCTGCTGCAACCGGTCGGGGTCGCGCCGAGCAAGCCCTCCCCGAACGCCCTGCCGCCCGGCGTCACGCTCTCCCCGCGCGAGCACGAGGTCCTCACCCTCATGGTGGACGCCCTGTCCAACAAGCAGATCGCCCACCGCCTGGGTCTGAGCGAGGCGACCGTCAAGACGCACGTGTCCACCCTCATCGCCAAACTGGGCGTGCACGACCGCGTGGGCGCCGTTGTCCACGCTCTGAGAAACCGACTTGTCTGACCTTCATCCGGCCGGTTCGGTCAATTGACCGATGAACTAGTTATCACCTCATTGCACGATACGTCTTGTTGAAAACACCTCCCCTTCTAAAGGAGCACATCATGGCCATGTTCAACCCCTTCCCGTGGAATCCGTGGCGCTACTTCCGTCGCTGGTGATATTCCCCCGTCATCGGCGATGACACTTCCCCATATCAACCGCCGGAGTTCTCCAGCGCGTCCGCCTCGATGAATCCCTGAGGGGCGGTGTCCGGGAACTCCGGCGGTCCTCCCTGAAGCGGGCGGGCCGGTACGAATCTCCGTACCGGCCCACCCGCTTTCCCCCATCACCTCACCGAAACCGGCGGAAAAGTCACGCGAAACCGGCGGAAACGGCACACGAGGCACACGCTTATCCACAGGCTGTGGACATCCGGACAATAGCCTCGACCCGGCCGTTCCGACCGGCGGTGACGGACCAAGGAGCCCGCGCCCGGCGCCGCCGGGGTCGGCGCCGGTCGGGCCCGCCGCGGCGGCGAAAAGTCCGGGGCGGAGGGCGTCGGTCCCCGGGCCGGTCCCCGGATCAGACCCCGGGTCGGGCCCCGGCCAGCCGCCGGAGCATCTCGGCGTGGGCGCTCGGCGTCCCCGCCAGCAGCGAGCCGGGCTCGCGCACGTCCAGCTCCTCCCCGTTCAGACGCGTGACAACCGCGCCGGTCTCGGCGCACAGAAGCGCCCCGGCGGCCACGTCCCACGGCTGGAGACCGGTGTGCACGACCGCCCCCGCCCGACCGGCCGCCGCCTCCACCATCTCCAGGGCCGCCGCCCCGTAGCAGCGCAGACCCCGAGTGCCCTCGATGATCCGGGCGAGCCGGGGCACCTCCTCAAGACCGTGCAAATGGGCGATGACAATGCCGTCCGCCAGCGGAACGTCGGCGATCCGCGCCAGCTCGGCGCCGGCGTCGGACTCGGCGAAGAGGCGCCTCACGCGCGCGCCGGCCCCGACGACGGCGGTGTAGACCCGGTCGTCCACCGGATCCGCCACGACGCCCGCCACGGGCCGTCCGTCCTCCACCAGCGCCAGCGAAATCGCCCAGTGCCGGTGGACGGCGATGTAATTGAGGGTCCCGTCGATCGGGTCGAGCACCCACACGCGACCGGCCCAGCCGTCGGCCGCATGCCCCTCCTCCCCGACCAACGGGTAGCCTGCGGGGGCCAGGCGCCGCGCCATGAGCGCCTCGACGGCGCGGTCGACCTGAGTGACGACGTCGTTGCGGTTGCGCTTGGTCTCGATCCGCAGGGCCTGCCCGGGATCGAGGGCGAGGCGGGCCCCGGCCCGGACCGCCCCCAGGGCGAGGGCGAGAAGCTCCATCAGGTCGCTGCTGTCGTACATCATCTGCTCTCCTGAGTCACGAGGATCGGGGCTGCGACGACCGCCCTGTCAACCCTACGACCCGCCGGCCCCCGGCTCCAGCAAGACCGTTCCGATCCCGCCCGGGCGCCGACCCCGCGCGGGCGCGACTCGGGCGGACCGACGACGGCGGCCCGCCCGGACGCCGGCCCCTGGCGGATCCTCCCGGCGGGGAGTCGGACGGCGGACGCCGGATCGCCCGACCGGCCGCGGGCGGGGCGGGGTGGGCATGGGGACCTCTGCCTACGGATGCAGGGGCTTTCCCCCGTGCTTCCGTGCCACACTCATCGTGCTCCAGCCCGGAGACGACCCCGTCCCGGGACCGTCCCACTCACCGAAAGCCATCTCATGGGTACGAAGCCTCACAGACGACCAGTCCTGATCGTCACCATCTCCATCGTCGTCGTCGCCCTGGCCGCCGTCGGCATCGCAGCGCTCACCGGCGTCTTCAGGCACGACGACGATGTGCTGACGCCCAAGCAGGACGCCGCGCCCGCCGCGGCGAACACCAGCAGCAACCGCTTCGTCGTCACCTACTCCGACGGATCGCCGGCCGCCTCCGTCATCGAGTCCGCTCAGGCCTACGGCACGAACATCATCGACTCCCTGCCCGAGGAGGACCGGCAGGCCCTGGTCGCCGCCGCCGGCAAATTCTCCGTCACGATCGAGTCCGTCACCGCCCACTCCCTGGGCATGGCGGGCATCTCCCTGAGCGAGAACCTCACCGCCGACCAGGTCAAGGAGTTCATCACCACGCTCGGGGCCGCGGACGGCATCGAAGCCGTCGAGACGGACCTGCACATGACGGCCCTGGGCGACACGGTGCCCGAAACCCCCAACGACAAGTACTTCTCCCGCCAGTGGAGCCTCACCTCCGACTCCTACAGCATCAACGCCACCGGGGCCTGGTCGCGATCCACCGGCCAGGACGTCACGGTCGCCGTCATCGACTCCGGCGTCCTGTCCACCCACCCGGACCTGGAGAACAACCTCCTGCCCGGCTACGACTTCATCTCCGACCCCTGGATCTCCCGCGACGACGACGGCCGCGACGCGGACCCGTCCGACAACGGCGACAGCGCCGACGCCGACGTCTGCTACCAGGGCTCCGAGGCCCGGCCCTCGTCCTGGCACGGCTCCCACGTCGCCGGCATTATCGCCGCGAGCACGAACAATGAGAGGGGCGTGGCCGGTGTCGCCCCCAACGCCAGAATCCTGCCCGTGCGCGCCCTGGGCCGCTGCGGCGGCACGTCCACCGACATCATCGACGCCCTCACCTGGGCGTCGGGCGGGCACGTCAACGGCGTCCCGGACAACGACAACCCCGCCCAGGTCATCAATATGAGTCTCGGCGGCACGGGCACCTGCCCGGCCTTCTACCAGAAGGCCATTGACGCCGCCGTCGAGCGCGGCTCGATCATCGTCGCCGCCGCCGGCAACGAGGACGTGGACGCGGGCGGCGTGGCCCCCGCGGGATGCCAGAACGTCATCACCGTCGGCGCCACCGGCTCCACGGGCGCCCGGTCCTTCTACTCGAACTACGGCTCCGTCGTCGACGTGTCGGCCCCGGGCGGCGACCCGAACACCGATGACGGCATCGCCTCCACCGTCGACAGGTCCGAGACCACCCCGCAGGAGCCCGCCTACGGCTACATGATGGGCACCAGCCAGGCCGCCCCGCACGTCGCCGGCACGATCGCGCTGCTCCGGGCCATCAAACCGTCGCTCACGACCGAGGAGGCCACCACCCTGCTGCAGAGCACCTCCACGCCCCTGAGCAACTGCGACCGCGACTCCTGCGGCACGGGTATCATCAATGCCACCGCCGCCGTGGACGAGCTGGCCGAGCAGGGCGCGGACCCCGGACCCGATCCGAAACCCTCCCCGGGCACGGACAACACGTGGACCAAGCGCCACGGGCCCGGCGTCTGCCGCAGTGGGGACTCCGACTGCCGGTACTGAACGGCGAGCGGACCCCGCAGCAGTGCGAGTCAGCGGAAACGAGCAGAACATGGCCGACGACGAACCGATGAGCAGCACGTCTCCGCGCAGCGGTCGTCGCGGGATCCGGGCCTGGGCATCCCGCCTCTCCGTCCGTCCCGCGGCGGCCGCCCTCGGCGTGCTCGCGACACTCCTCCTGGCCGTCGCGATCGCAAGCGGCATCATGAAACTTCCCGGGAAGACCGGCGCGGGCGCGACCACCGCACCCGGCCCGGCGACAGCGGCCCCCGCCCCCCGGCCGACGCCCGGAACTCCGACCACGCCTCCGACCGACGCCCCGACCGGTCCTCTGATCAACCCCCCGCCCACGGACCCGGCGGACACCGGGGTCCTCCTCATCCTCGACGAGGAGATGAGCGACCTGCTCACCTACGGCGAGTTCGACACCGTCGTGCAGACGATGACCGGCCCCGTCAATACGGCCGCCAACGCCTGCGGCACCTCCCTGACCGGCATGATCTCCGCGGGCGGCGGACTGGTCGTCCGTCTCGAGGACCCGTCGCTCAACGCGTGCCTCGTCACGGAGCTCACCGGGACCGAGCACATCGTCAGCGCCGAGGAGGACATGCGCGTGACCGTTCAGGACTGAGATGTTCGGGCCGAGACGCCGGGGCCGGACCCGCAGACGGACGACGTCGGGGTCCGGCCTCGGGGATACGGCCCTTCACAGCGTATCCTCATCGCGTGGATCAGAGCCTTCCCGCCTCGGGTCATAACGCCGTCATCGTCTCCCAGCCCACCGCTCACGCGGCCGCCGCACCGCAGACCTTCACCGCCGCCTTCACGGTCGGCCGATCCGAGTCCTGCGACGTCGTCGTCTCGCATCCGCGGGTCTCGCGCCATCATCTGATCGTGCGCCCCACGGCCGACGGATGGCGCGCCCAGTGCGCCGAGGGCCGCAGCATGCTCGTCAACGGCCACGCGCAGACCTCGGCGATCCTGACCGGGACCAGCCGCATCCGGCTGATAGACGAGGACGGGCCGCTCCTGGTCATGACCCTCAGTCCCGCCGCCGCGCCAGCCGCCGGCATCCCGCCCGTGCCCGGTCCCGGCGCCGTGTTCAGTCCCGGCGCCGGTGCGCCCGTGCCCGGCGCCCCGCCCGGTCCCTTCTCCGCGCCCATTCCCGCTCCTCCCGTCTGTGCGCCCGGCCCCGTGTCCGCGCCCGGTGTCGCCGTGCCCGGTCCCGGTGCCGTGTTCAGTCCCGGCGCCGGTGCGCCCGTGCCCGGCGCCCCGCCCGCGCCAGGCCCCGGCGACGTGTCCCGTACCGTACTCGGTCCCGGCGGCGCCGCTGCACCCGGTCCCCTCACTCCCGCCGCGCCGCGCGTGGTCGAGATATCCCGCACCGGCATGATCGGCCGGGCGCCGGACAACGACTTCGTTCTGTCCGATCCGCTCGTCTCCGCCCACCACGCCCGCATCGAGTGGAATGACGACGGCGTGCTCATCACCGATCTGGGGTCGACCAACGGCACCTTCGTCGGCAACACGAGGATCCACCACTCCCGCCTCGTGACCGAGCCGACCACCATCGGCATCGGCTCGACCTTCATCGTCGTCTCCCCCGCTGACAGCGGTCAGGTCCAGGAGACGACGACGGCCGGCGAGCTGACGATCCGGGATCTGACCTTCTCCGTCGACCACGGCCGGCTCAAGCTCCTGGACGGCATCTCCTTCGCCCTGCCCGGCAACGAGCTCCTGGCCGTCGTCG
>ERZ772948.1490-NODE-1490-length-13452-cov-23.809734_pt1 | contig 13452 bp, 5 predicted proteins | sample MGYA00511945_ERZ772948 | MGnify/ENA primary metagenome ERZ772948 (study PRJEB29015, sample SAMEA2737927) | human oral metagenome | biome: human oral; feature: human-associated habitat; material: dental | place: China | collected 2141 ... | reverse complement strand
CGGCACCGGCATCTACGACGCCATCCAGGACGCCCTCATCCAGGCCTCCCGGGACGGAGCCCGGCGGGTCGAGCAGGCCGCAGCCGACCTGAGCGGCCAGGTCACCTCCCTGGGACGGCACCCCCTCCTCACCGAGGCGCCCTCCTCCACTGAGACCACAGATACCGGCGAGGAGACTGCCGATGCCGATCAGGCGGTTCACCCGGAGGACTCGTCACCGGATAACTCGTCGCAGGAGGCCCCATCCGGGGGGACCCAGGAGGCGCTGCCGCTGCCCATGGATGACGCCGGCCGCGATGAGCCTGCGGAGGCCGACGCCGGCCCTGCTCCAACACCGGCCCAGACCTTGGAGGCGGCGATGGCGGGAGCCGCCCCGGACCTGGTGGTTCTTCGCCGCATCGGGACTCAGGTGCTGGAGGACTCACGCAACCGGGTCACGTTGGCCGAGGCCCGCTCCGAGGCCGCGGGGACGGCCCTCACCCGGGCCCAGTCGGCGCGCGAGGAGGCCCAGAGCCTCCACGACCTCCTGGAGCGGCGCCAGGCCCTCATTGAGGAGAATGAGCGGCTGGCCGAGCGCGCCGAGCAGGAGGCCGCCGACGCCCAGCGACTCCAGGACGCCGAGCGCGCCTCACGGGTGCGGCCCTACCTGGTCGCCGAGCAGGCCACCCGTCGCCGCGCCCAGCAGTCCGTCACCGCGCTGGCCGCCCGCGCCGACCAGAGCGGCCTGGCCCACCTGGCCGAGCAGGCCGGAGTCACCAGTGCCGGCAGCGTGGAGGATGCCACCGGCAGCGACGCTGACGGTCTCGATACCGCGGTGACGCCCGCCGCTCTCGTCGAGCCCCTGGTCCGTGAGGCGCAGCGCCAGCTCGCCGCCCTCGAGGCCGACCCCAGCGAGGCCAGGACCGGCACGACCGCAGCGGACGCGGCCCCGCAGGACTCCGACGCGGCAGAGACCCCTGTGGCGGCTGATGAATCGGAGACGGAGCGCGCCGAGGCACTTAGCCCCCGCGATCTCGACGACCTGGCGCACCACTGCCGTCGCGAGCACGGGCAGCTCGAGGCCCTCGTGGACCTCGAGGCCGGCCTCCCCGAGCGCAAAAGCGCCTCGCAGCAGCGGGAGGCGGAGCTGCAGCGCGCCGCCACCGGTCTGGAGCAGCGCGCGGAGAAGCTCGCCGAGCGCCCCGCACAGCGCACCGCCCTGGTGGAGACGCTGGAGGCGGCGCGCGCGGCCCACGAGCGCCTCGACGGCCTCCAGGACCGTCGGGCCCGGGCCGAGGAGCGCCACCAGGCTGCCCTCGCTGTCGAGCAGCTCAGTGCTCAGCTCGCCCAGCGGGACGCCGCCTGCACACAGGCGGCGGCGCTCGCGCGGGAGGCGGCCGAACGGGTTCGTGCCACCCGCCTGGCCTGGATCTCCGGCACCGCCGGGGCACTCGCCGGCGAGCTCACCGAAGGCGAGCCCTGCCCCGTGTGCGGCTCGACCACACACCCCTCCCCCGCCTCCGCCGGCACCGACGGCGCCAGCCGTCAGCAGGTCGAGGCCGCTGAGGAGCAGCAGCGGCAGGCCGACGAGGCACTCACCGGCGCCGTCCGGGAGCGAGACGCCTGTGCCACCCGGCTTCAGGAGGCCCAGCGTGCCAGTGACGGCATGGATGCCCCCGCCGCCAAGGAGGCACTGGAGGCGGCCGCCACCGCCCTGGCCACGGCGCGGGCCGCAGCCGACGGCGTCGAGGAACTGGTCGAGCGGCTCGAGACCTTCGATGCCGCCACCGAGCAGGAGCGCGCCGCACTCGATGCCGCCCGCTCCGCCCAGGAGTCCGCCCGCAGCCGCCTGGAGGCCGAGCGCGAGGCCCTCGCCCAGGACCAGCGGCGCTGCCTGGCGGCGCGCGGGACCTGGCCGAGCGTCACCGCCCGCGCCGCCGCGCTCCTCGTACGGGCCAAGGAGGCCGAGGACGCCTCCGCCGACGTCGACACCGCCCGCACCTCCCTGGCCCAGGCCCGCAGCGCCCTGGCGGACCTGGCCGTCGCACTGAAGGAGGAGGGCTTCACCGGTGCGGCCCAGGCAACGGCGGCCCTCATGGAGCGCGATGCCATCGAGGCCCTGTCGGCCAGCGTGCGCGCCGCCGCCACCGCCCGCGAGCGGGTCCGCCTGAGCCTGGAGGACCCGCAGATCGCCGCCCTGAGCGGCCAGGAGGAGGACCGCCTCGAGGCCGCCACCGCCGAGCTCTCCCAGGCGGACGCCGCCGCCCGGCAGGCCGCCTCCACTCAGGCACGCACCGCCGAGTCCCACGAGCACCTGCGCCGGGCCGTCGACGGCGTCGAGCAGGCGGCCACCGCCTATGAGGAGGCGGCCGGCTCCAGCGCCGACCTCATCCGGGTGGCGAACCTCGCCCGCGGGGAGAACGAGGCCGGCACGCCCCTGGCCACCTGGGTGCTGCAGGCCCGCTTCGAGGAGGTCCTCGTCTTCGCCAACGAGCGCCTGTCCCAGATGTCCTCCGGGCGCTACGAGCTCATCCGGGTCGCCGAGGAGACCAGCCAGCGCCGGCGCCGCAAAGGACTGGGCCTGGCCGTCGTCGACCACCTCGGAGACGAGCGCACCCGCGACCCCCGGACCCTCTCGGGCGGGGAAACCTTCTACGTCTCCCTGTCACTGGCCCTCGCCCTGGCCGACGTCGTCTCGGCCGAGTCCGGGGGCGTGAGCCTGGAGACCCTCTTCATCGACGAGGGCTTCGGCACCCTGGACGCCGACACCCTCCAGGCGGTCATGGCCCAGATCGACCACCTGCGCGCCGGCGGGCGCACCGTCGGCATCGTCTCCCACGTGGCCGAGCTGCGAGACCAGATCGCCGAGCGCATCGCAGTGCGGCGCGTCGCCTCGGGCGGGTCCACCCTGAGGGTGACCGCCTGAGACGACGCGCCGCGAACGCGTTCTCCTCACCGGTGCCGTCCCAGCGGCCGGCACCGGCCTGACGTCCTAGTAGACGCCGGAGGAGGACTCAATCGTGATGGTGGGATCGCCGGAGCCCTCCGGCAGCTCCACCTTCCCCGAGAAGGTGAACTTCGCCTTGCGGGAGCTGGGGTTCTTGTCGAAGGCCGACGGCTTGGGCGAACCGGAGATGTTGATCTCGTCGGACTTGAAGGACAGGTCGGTACTGTCCTCGGAGAACTCCACCTTCGTGGCGTCCTTGTCCACCGACAACGAGGTCATGTCCGTGGAGGTCTCGAAGGGGCAGAGCTTGTCCGTGTTCGTCGGAACCGTCGCGCAGGACTTCGTCTGCTCCTTGACCTTCTCCAAGGCCTTGGTCTTCAGCTCATCGGTGGGAGTGGCCTCCACCTTCTGGCTGCCCGCCGTTTCGAAGGACGAGTTCGCGCTCGCGCCTGAGGGAATCAGTGTGAGCGAGGACTCCTTCACGGTCAGATACTTGCTGACGGAGTCCGAGGCCGCCACCGGGTAGACACCCGGGTAGGCGTACTGGGTCGCGTTGCGAGTGCCGCCCCACCCACTGTCGTCCTTAGCCAGGTCGACGGCGACCCCGCCGACCTTCAGCCCGGGAAGCGTGGAGGAGCTGAAGTCCGTGGAGACCACGAGGGCCTTGTCCACCTTCCAGGTCTCCAGCCCGAAGGAGCCGGAGCTCTTCGAGGCGGTGAAGCTGTACTCGAAGGCCTTTCCGTTCAGGGACAGGTGAGCCTTGATCGTGGCGGAGTTACCGGAGATCGTGGGCTCGTCGATCTTGGAGACCTTGATCCTCGCCGTGGCGGCCTTCATGGCCTCGTCGGTCAACAGCTTGCGCTGGTCATTGGGAACGCCCGGGTCCACCATCTTGGTGGCCTCGGCGGCCTTGCCCTCCGACAGGAGCGTCAGGTAGCTCTCGACCGCCTTGTCGGGCCCGCGCATGCCGTTGACGACGTTGAGCGCGACGACGCCGACCACGACCAGCGCCACGACGACACCGGCCACGGTCAGCCCCAGGACGACCTTGCGGCGCGAGGCCGCGTTCATCGGGGCGGGCTCGGGCAAGGCGCCCGCCCCGCCCGCAGCGGCTGCGCCGTCGACGCCGGGAACTGGGGCCGGGGCCTGTGACGCGGGTGTGGTCTCCGTCCACTGGCCGGTCGCCGGATCCACCGAGAAGACCGCACCGGTGGCCGTGTCGGTGGCGGTACTGGCCCCGGTGACCGGGTCGGTGCCGTAAACCCAATGCTGGGCCGACGTCGTCGGCCGGCTGCCGGAGGCGCCCGCACGCCAGGCCGCACTGGCCTTCTTCCCACCGGCCAGCTGCAGCACTGCCGGGAAGGTGGAGTAGATCCACATGGGGAGCAGCTCCGCCAGAACGGAGATGATCGCCACCACGATCCCGAACATGAAGAAGGTCAGGGCATTGGGCTGGATGCCGTAGGAGAGCTGGCGAGCGGCCTCGCCGCCCGAGGAGCGCAGCGGAGCGTCGGTGCCTGAGAAGTGCAGTGGGAGCAGGCCGTAGAAGACGATCGCCCCCAGGACGAGCGACACGAGCGGGAGCTGCCAGACTCGCGCCCACTCGGCCCGCCCAGTGCGAGCACGCCTGACGCCCACGCGCACCGCCGCCGCCACGATGGCGATGATCATGGCCACGAACAACAGGATCGACCAGCTGCCGAACCAGGTCCAGGCGTAGGCGTCGCCGCCCTTCTCGCCGCCCAGGGACGGCATGTAGTAGGCCAGGTCCATGGCCTGAGCGGTATCCGCGGTCAGGCCGCCCAGGGAGCCGAGTCCCAGAGCGATCAGCACCAGGTTGGGCAGGAGAACCGGGAGCAGGAGGATCGAGGCGAACCCCCATCCTCGAGTGAGCGCCGCCGCGATGTAGGCAACGATGACGAAGACTCCCAGAACCACACCGAGCGCGACGCTCAAGGCGCCCAGCTCACGGCCGATCTGCACCACCTGGCCCGGCAGGCGCTCGAGCAGGGGCCCGCCGCTGCGGGCCACCACCAGTGCCGCGAAGACCACGACAGTCACCAGCAGGATCGTCATCAGCGGGGAGGACGAGACCACGACCCGCTCCAGCCCCAGCATCTTGATACTCAGGGAGAAGGGGGCCGTGACCAGGCAGGACAGTAGCGCCACCGCGAAGGCCTCGGCTCCGGCCCTCGCCAGCGTCGGAACGAGCGGGGCCGCCGATCCGTCAACTGCAACGCGACGTCGGGCCAGCACGTAGACCCCGATACCGGCGGCGGTCAGTGCCCCCATCGGAAGCAACGTGAAGGTCAGGGTGACGGTCTCATAGGAGGTTGAGCCCGTCATGGCGAACTGCCCGCCCAGGCTCCAGCCCATGAGCAGCGGCAGCATGGAGAAGGTCGTCGGGAACGTATCCGTCGTGTCCATGGTCGTGATGGCCACGAGCGTGAGGATCGCGCTGACGGCCGCAGATCCGAGCACGACCGCCAGCGTCAGGCCCGTGGAGGTCAGACCCGGAGCTCGGAGCCACGCGGTGAAGGTCTGCGCCAGGGGCGAGGGCTGCCCGACCTGCTGGGGCGGCGCGAACCCGCCTAGTGCCTGAGGCATCGGCTCTCCCGGAGCAGGCGCCGCGGCGACCGGGGCACCCACGGCCTGCGGGGCGGCCACGGGCTCGACGCCGGCGGCCGGTGCCGGGGGCGGAGGAACCTCAGTCACACCTGGCGGGGCCGCGACCGCACCCGGCGGTGGGGCCGGAACAGCAGCGGGCGGTGGGGCCGGAACAGCAGCGGGTGGCGGGGCCGGCGCGGCAACCGGCGGTTCAGACACGGAGGCACCCGGCGGCGGCGGAACCGGAATAGCGGGGAAGCTGCCGGTCTCTGGCCCAGATGTCATCGGGGGTGGAGGCGCAGGAGCGTCACCGGCGCTGTGTGAGGACTCAGGAGGAAAACTACTGTTAGACACAGGGCTGCCTTCGATAGGGAATCGAACAGGGTAGTTCTACCCCATCAAAACCAGCCACACATCTATTTCGTGACCCGGTCTTGACATGTGACCCCGCTGTCCACAGCCGAGCATCGACGTGGCCACGATCAATGCGCCGAACGTCCTACCGCCTTCTGTCTACCCTTCACCGCCGGCCTGCTCACCTTCTCCCTGCTGGCCATCGCCGCCTTCCTGGCCAGTGCCGTCCTGGGAGCCGTCCTGCTGGTCACCGGACTGCTGGTCGCCACCCTGTGAGTCAGCTCCCTGCGGGTCGACGCCCTGCTGGGCGGCCTTGTCCTTCACCGTGTTGAGGACGCTGATGATGTCCTCACGCCCGGGGAAGGAGACTCCTGACTGCAGGGTGTTGAGGACCTGGTCGATGTCGCCGGTCTTGATCTGGCCGGCAAAGTTCTCCGCCTCAGCCATGGTCTGCGTCTTGAGGACACCGGCTCCGTAGTAGACGCCCGCAGCGGTCGCCGCCAGGGGCAGGAACAGCGCGGCCAGAAGCAGCAGTGCCGCCGGAGCCTTCGGCTTCGCCCGAGCCAGGGCCGTGCACGCGACGAAGAAGGCGATGAAGGCCAGTACCGCTCCACCGCCGACCGCGCCGATCGCGGTCCAGTTCGGGGTCCAGGACCGGCTCGAGATGATCTCGAAGACATGAAGCGTGGTCAGCAACGTGTACGTGCCCCATCCCAGGAGCCCGGAGGCCGCCAGCACCATGATCGTCCCCACCGGCAGCGCGGCTGTACGACGGCGCTCTGGCGGGCGAGGAAGCGCCACTGGGCGCTCCGGCTCGGGCTCCTTCCAGGTCTCCTGCACCGGGCCCTGCGAGGCTGTCGGCCGAGCGGGCTCGGGGTTGACGTAGACCGGCTGGACCTGCTGGACCGGCTCAGCCGGGTAGGTAGCCTGCATCGGCATGGCCATCGTCTGCGGTGCCGCCTGCATCGGCTGGAGGACCTGGGTGTACTGGCTGCGCTGGTCGGGTGAGGCGGCCAACTGCGGGGTCGACGTCGACGGCGGCAGGTAGCCCCAGCCCTCGCCTCCGGGCGGCATGGCGATCGCCTCCGTCGCTCCCGCCTGCGCCTCGGCCTGGGCGAGGTCGATCCGCTCGGTCGGCCGTCCACGGTCAACATGGTCGACGCGGTCGGCCGCATCACCCTCGGCGTCGTCGTCGAACTGCGGCCCACGGGAGAGAGGACGGGACACGATGAGGCTCCTTGCCACGGGGGGGTATCGATTGGGTCTCTACGCCCCCGAGGCTACGCCACTGACGCCGTAGGCACGAGGAGCCTCAGGTCCTCGTGCGGTGACTCACCGCATGTTGTCTCGCACCGCGAGCGCCGAACGCGGGGCCAGGACCACGTGGCCCGTGCAGGCCTCGCCGGTCAGCAGGTCGGTGCCCACGACTCCGGCCACCTCGGCGGCCCGGTCACCGTGGTTGAGCAGGAAGAGGATCTCTCCGCGCCGCTGGGCCTCAACGCCGTCGGGCAGGTCGGCCACGACCGGCCGCACCCGGGCGTGCGCGCATACCAGTCTCAGCAGGGCGGCCCGGCTGAGGGCGTCAAGGTCGGCGGCCACGTACCAGGCCGCCCCCGCCGTGCCTCCCACGGCGCGCCGGGTGATAGCGGGCCGCCCGGCCAGGTCCGCTCCCCCGCCGCGGCCGTCGAAGACCGCCACGGCCTCGGCCGGTTCCCATCCCTGAGCGGCCTCGGCGTCGCCGGGCGCTTCGTCGACTCGGATCTCCTCGGCCCAGCCGCCGGCGCGCAGGTCGGGGGCCGGTGATCCCATCCGGTCCAGGACCCGGTGAAGCGTCTCGGCCACAGCATCCAGACCCGTCGAGGTCTCGGCGGCGGGTGTTCCGACGACGCGGCTGAGACGGTTGACGAGCGAGCCTCGCGGGTCGGACTGCTCCACCGGCCCGCTTAAGGCGGCATGGTCAGTGACCCGCACCCCGAGCAGGGGCCGCAGCGATCCCAGGTATCCGCCCAGAACCGCCCCGACGCCGGCGTCAACGACCCCGGTGGGGCCGACCACGACGACCTGGGCACCCGCGGCGGCGGCCTGCTCCAGGCTTCGGGCGAGCCCGGGGTAGTCGATGAAGATGGCGGGAACGATGATGAGCCGGTAGCCGCTCAGGTCCGCTCCCGGATCGGTTTTCGCCGGGATGACGTCGGTGGCGATCCCGGCCTCCCACAGGCTGCGGTGCCAGGATCGGGCTGTCTCGAAGCGCTCACCGAGCTCCACCGGGCCAATGGCTGCGCTCATCGCCCACTGGCTCTCCCAGTCCAGGACGACGGCTGCCTCGGCGCGCACCGGCTCGCCCAGGACCGGGCCGAGCCGTTTCAGGGCCCGACCGGTGGACACTACCTCGTCCCAGGTGCGGCTGGCGCGCCCGGCGTGGGGGACCATGCCGGAGTGGAAGGTCTCGGCGCCCTGTCGGGACTGGCGCCACTGGAACTGCAGGATGCCGTCGGCGCCGTGGGCCACGCGCGCCAGGGACCACAGGAGGAGCTGTCCGGGGCGCTTGGGTGAGTTGCGCCCGCGCCACTGGACGGCGCTGGGCGCCTGCTCCATGAGGATCCAGGGCCTCCCACCCGCCAGGCCCCGCATGAGGTCACCGGCCCAGGCGACCTCGTGGGCGGCGGCCGGGTCGGCGGGGTCGGGGTAGGAGTCGTCGGAGATGATGTCGAGGGACTCGGCCCAGCGCCAGTAGTCGGTGGCCGGGAAGTCGCCCATGAAGTTGGTGGTTACCGGCTGGCTCGAGTGCTCGCGCAGGATGCGGGCCTCGGTCTCCATGAGGCTGCGCAGCTGGTGGTCGCTGAAGCGCCTCCAGTCCAGAAGCTGGGCGGGATTGTGGAAGGTGGGCATCGCAGCGGGCGGGTCGACCTGCTCCAGGCTCGTGTAGCGCTGGGACCAGAAGTCGGTGCCCCAGGCGGTGTTGAGGCGCTCGACGTCGCCGTAGCGGTCTGCCAGCCAGGCCCGGAAGTCCTGGGCGCAGGCGGGGCAGAAGCACTCGGCGGTGTGGCAGCCGTACTCGTTGCCGACGTGCCACATGACGACGCCGGGATGGTCACCCAGGCGCTCGGCCAGCGCCCTGGCCAGGGCGGCGGAGCGCTCCCGGTAGACGGTCGAGCTGGGGCAGTACTGCTGGCGCGAGCCGAAGCCCAGGCGCACGCCGTCGGCGTTCACCGGCAGGGAGTCGGGGTGGTCGGTGGCCATCCAGGCGGGCGGCGAGGCGGTGGCGGTGGCCAGGTCGACGGCGATCCCGGCGTCGTGGAGACGGTCCACGATCTCCGCGAGCCAGTCGAGCTCGTAGCTTCCCTCGCGCGGCTCGAGTCGCGCCCAGGAGAAGATGCCTAGGGAGACCAGGTTGACGCCGGCCTCGGCCATGAGCTCAAGGTCCTCGGCGAAGGTGGCCTCGTCCCACTGCTCGGGGTTGTAGTCGCCGCCGTAGGCGGGGCTGGTCAGCCCCAGCAGCTCGTGGGGCGCTGGGCGACGCGCGGCGGCGGGGCCGGGCGTCTGCTCGGGCTGGGGCGTGGAGGCTGCGGCAGAGGGCACGGGGCTGGTCATGGGCTGATTCTCCCCCACTGCCCACACCCCGGCGCCCGGATCGGGCGGCCGCACACGAGATTCAGCTGATCGTTGAGCGCGAGCCCGTCAGCCAGGCCAGCGGCACCGTGGTGAGGAACAGTCCCTGCCACTCGCGCTCCCACAGCAGGGCGATATCGCCGTTGGGAAGCTGGGCCATGCACTGGTAGACGTAGTGGCGCGGGTTGATGACCCGGTTGTGGGGCCAGGTGGCGCCGTCGTCGTGGCTCAGGCGCATGACGCCGCAGCCGCGGAAGGGCAGCATCTGGGAGGCGTTGGCGAAGACGATGCTCCTGCTGCCGGGGTCGGCGACTCCGGCGGCGTCATGAGCGCCGGTGACGGCGATGGCGTTGGGCTGGGAGAAGATCTCGGTGAGCTGGTCGTGGTAGTCAACCTCGCCCCAGGTGGCACCGCCATCCCGGGAGACGGCGTGGGCGACCCGCCCCGCGGGGTGCTGGTTGCGGGCCCAGACGTGCACGGCGCCGTCGGCGCCCTCGACCAGGACGGACTCGTACAGGCTGGCCCGCTCGTCGGCCAGGTCGCGCGAGGAGACGACCGCACCCAGGACCTCGCGCCCGTCGTTGGGTGAGGTGCCCAGGGTCCAGCTGGCCCCGCCGTCGTCGGAGTAGATGGCGGCGCAGGACAGGTAGCCGGTGCCGCCGGCCTCGTGGCTGTAGTAGACGGGGGCGAGGATGCGTCCGGCGTGCTCCGGCGCACTCAGCTGGATGGCGTTGCCGGGCCCGGTGCCCAGGAAGCACATCCAGTCGGCCTTGACCTGGGCGGTGATGTCGATCGGCTCGGACCAGGTGGCGCCGTCGTCGTCGGAGGTGATCATGAGCAGGTGGGAGCCGCGGTGCTGGAAGAGGCAGTCCTCGGGGGCCTGCTCGTAGGCGAGGTAGATGCTGCCGGCCGCCTCACCGTCCAGGAGGACGTCACCGGCGCGGGCACCCGTCGTGGCGTCAGCGCCCAGGATGACGCGGTAGTCGGTGGGCTCGCCCGAGGCAGTCACCACGGTGCCGTTGGGCTCGATGGCGAAGAGCTCTCCGGCGCGGTTGTGCAGCATGCGGCGCCCCTGGGCGTCGAAGCCGGTGCCGACGGCGGCGTTGGGCTGGCCGATGCCGCCGGGGAACTGGTCGACCAGGCAGATGACGCGGCAGGTGGAGCGGTCCTGGACCAGGACGGAGTCGATGAGGGAGGCCCCCAGCGCCCCGGTGCCCGGCAGCGAGAGGAGGGTGCGCATCTCCTCCCAGGTCTGCCCGCCGTCGAGGCTGCGGCGCATGACGAGGTTGATGTCGTTGGGAGCGTCGTTGGGGATGGAGACGCGCTGGTCGGCGCCGGCCAGGACGACGCCGCTGTCCAGGGTGAGCAGGGAGGGGATCCGGTAGGACTCGGCGCCGTGGTAGCCGGTGTCGAACAGGGCGCGAGTGGGCAGCGGGGAGGCCCCTGCCAGGCGCTTGATCTGGGCGTCGGTGAGGGCGGCGTCGTAGATCATGGCGGTCTGGGCCTCACCGAAGAGGCGCTTGCCGTCCAGGTCGGCGCCCACCACCACGCGGGCGACCGGTGCGATGTCGGCCAGGAAGGCGCTGCCGGGGGCGTGGGCGACCTGGTAGCCGTCGACGTGGATCTCCACCGCGCCGCGGGCTGAGGTTACGACGACGTCGTGCCAGGTGCCGTCGTCCCAGTGGCCCGGTGCTCGCACCTCGATGAGGGGCTCCGTCTCGGACGAGTCCGCTCCGGGCAGGACCCGGTAGGACAGGCCCCCGGCGTCGATCTCGAGGTGCAGGGTGCCGCCCTTCCCGCACGCGGCGATGACGGTGCCGGCCTGTCCGCGGCCCCGGGTACGGAACAGAGCACGGATGGCGCCAGTGGTCAGGGCCCCGGTGCGGCGGGAGTCGCGGGCGGAGAGCTCACTGGCCGCGAACTGGACCATCGGGGTGGCGGCCAGGGACTGGGCCATGACGGCGCGGTCGCTGAGGGGCTCGGCCCAGGCGGCCAGGCGGGTCACCTCCACGATCCCTTCGGGGACGATGCTCACTCCGGTCAGGCCGATCTGGGCGAGGAAGGCGGTCAGGGTCGTGGAGAAGCACTCGTAGCCGTCGGCGTAGAGGTGGGTACCGGTCTCGTTGACGCTCAGGGCGATCGTGTGGGGGCGGCCGTCGTCCAGGCCCAGGGCGTCCTCGGCGTCGAGGATGCGCCGCTCGACGCCGTCGCCCGCCGCCGGCGAACCGTCGGCTCCGAGCACCTGCTCGCCGTAGAGGCGGCCTCCGCGCAGCTCCAGCGCGATCCGTCCGTTGGTGCCGGTGAGCGTCATGAGGGTGGCGTCGGCCCTGGTAGAGACATCGAGGAGGATCGTGCCGCGTTCGCAGGCGGCCAGGGCGGCGAGGTCGCGCCCGCCGACACTCAGCGGGGAGGAGGCATCGGATGGGATGAGTTCGAGGAGCATGAGCCGGGTCTCTCAGGAGAGTATCGACTTTCTGGCGGAGTGATGCGGTGAAGCGAAGCCTGTGCGCGACGGTGCGCCACAACGCCATTCAGTCATATGATGTCTGATGTATCGCGCACTGTAGCACGATTCCAGAACCTCAAGGAGACCCTATGTCCGCCTCAGAGAATCGGACTGAGAACCAGGCTGAGAAACCCGCTGAGCACCGCGCTGTACCGTTCATCGTCGGCGCCTACCCCATGCTTCCCCCTGATGACGAGGACCGCCACGGGGCCGATGCCCTCTACGCCGCCCTGGCCGACCTCGGTTGGGTCGACGGCATCGAGCTGCCCTTCCGGGAGGCGCTCGACGCGCCCACGCCATGGCTGGCCGAGCAGCTGGCGGGGCGCTTCACCCAGTGCGTCGTCACGGCGATTCCGGGAACCATGGGACGTGCCGGGGCCGATCCCGCCTTCGGCCTGGCCTCCCCCGACGATGATGGACGCGGCCAGGCCCTGGCCTACACCCGCTCGCTGCTCGAGGTGGTCGACCGCCTCCACGAGGCTGCGGGCCAGCAGCTCGTCACCCGGGTGGAGCTGCACTCGGCGCCTCACCATCAGGCCGGCGCCGAGGCCTTCCACGCCTCCTTGAGCGAGCTGGCCGAGGACTTCGCCTCCCGGAACCTGGGCATGATCGTGGAGCACTGCGACGCCGAGGGCGGTGTGGGTCCCTCGGAGAAGGCCTTCCTGCCGCTGTCCCAGGAGATCGTCGCCTGCCGGGACACCCCGGCGCTCATCACCGTCAACTGGGGCCGCTCGGTCATCGAGACCCACGACCCGACCACCCCGGAGAGCCACGTGCGCGAGCTGGTGGAGGCCGGCCGCCTGGGCGGAGTCATGATCTCGGGCGCCGGTCCCGAGGAGACCCAGTGGGCCTGGGCGTGGGCCGACGCGCACCTGCCGCTGGCCGAGCACGAGCCGACCAGCTGGCTCACGCCCGAGCGGGTGGCCGCCACCATGCGTGCGGCCGCCTTCGCCCAGACCTATGAGGGCCTCAAGATCAATACCCCGGCCAGTGCCTCCCTGGAGGAGAAGCTCGCCTGGGTCGGCCGTGTCCGCGAGGCCATGCTCAGCGCCTGAGTCGCCCTCGTACCTCTCTGCCCGCCCTCACACGACGTTCGGCCCGATCCCCTACCGGGGAGCGGGCCGAACGCTATGCCATCCTCAGGCCGTGCGGGCCCAGTGAGGGCTCGATCAGAACTCGACGTCCTCGCTGCTGGAGAAGCCGGTGCGGAAGTCGTCGGAGAAGTCCGCACGCAGGTCCCCACCGAAGTGGAAGTCGTCCAGGGCGACGGACTCGCCGAAGACGCCGTCTCCCAGGTCCACGCGGGAGAAGACCTCGGCCTTGACCTCCTCGGTGGGCTCGACCTCGATGTCGGAGTAGCGGGCCAGGCCCGTGCCGGCGGGGATGAGCTTGCCGAGGATGACGTTCTCCTTCAGGCCCAGCAGCGGGTCGGACTTGCCGTTCATGGCGG
>ERZ772948.1487-NODE-1487-length-13470-cov-240.637794_pt1 | contig 13470 bp, 12 predicted proteins | sample MGYA00511945_ERZ772948 | MGnify/ENA primary metagenome ERZ772948 (study PRJEB29015, sample SAMEA2737927) | human oral metagenome | biome: human oral; feature: human-associated habitat; material: dental | place: China | collected 2141 ... | reverse complement strand
CCGGGCGGCGCCCCGCCGGGTGGGCCCCGCAGCGCTCGCGGCGGGCGTCCCACCCGTGAGCGGGGACCGCGCCGCGACCATGGCCTCCAGGGCCCGCCGGGTCGGGCGCCCCGCCCGTGAGCGGGGACTGCGCTCCTCCGCGCCCCGCCCGTCTTGAAATCGCGGCGCCGGGCGCGAGACGCTGCTCCCGTGCCACCCGCGATCACCGCCACCGACCTGCCCGCCTCGATGAGCCCCACCGGCCCCTACCGCATCGCCATGGTCTGCACCGGCAATATCTGCCGCTCGGCCATGGCCCGGGTCGTCCTCATCGACCGCCTCACCGCCGCGGGCGTGCCCGACGACGGCGTCGACGGGGTGGCGGTGACCTCCTCCGGCGTCTCCGACGAGGAGCACGGCAACCCCATGGACCGCCGCGCCCGGCGCATCCTCGCCGACCACGGCTACGGCCGGGGCTCCGACGACGTCGCCCGCGCGGTGTCGCGCGCCATCGCCGCCCACCGCGCCCACCGCATCTCCGACGCCGAACTGGCCGACAGCGACCTCGTCCTCGCCATGACCTCCCGCCACCGCGACGCGCTGCTGCGCCGGGCCGACCGCCTGGGCCTGGGGGACGGTCCGGCCCCGGGGGACGGCCCGGACGCGGAGGCGGGCCGCATCCGCCTGTTCCGTGAGTTCGACCCCGCCGCCGTCGAGTTCGCGGCCGGGCGCGGCGCGCCCCCGCCCGCAGCCCTGGACGTGCCCGACCCCTGGTACGGGACCATGGAGGACTTCGCCGCCACCCTGGAGGTCGTCGAGCGAGTGAGCGACGCCCTGGCCCCGGCCCTCGTCGAGCTGGCCGCCGAGCGCTCGCAGACCCTCACGCGCGCGCAGGCCCCCGGCCGAGCCGCGCGACCAGCCAGCCGGTGAGGGACGCCAGGTACTCCTCGCGCGCCGCCGCGTCCGACAGGGCCAGGTCGTGCACGCCGCCCGGGATCTGCCGCACGGTCACGTCGTCGCCCAGGAAGGGGGCGCGGGCCACCATCTGCTCCACCGAGAGCACGAGGTCGCCGTGGCGGGCCTGCTCGATGCTCGCGCCCCTGCCCACCGTCGTCGTCGAGCAGCACAGCAGGACGGGCTCCCCGATGCCCAGCCCGTGGTGGACCTCGCGCTGCAGACGCCGGATCCCCGCCATGAAGCCGGCCCGGACCGGGAAGGAGGGGGAGGGCTTGAGGGTCAGGTCCCAGTCCCACGGCCCGCCCCATCGGCGGTGCAGGACGCGGGCGTACATGTCGAGTTCGATCGGCCCGGGGTCGGCGTCCGCATCCCCGGCGCGGTCCCGCGCGGCGGCCTCGAGCCCCGCGGCCCGCAGGGCCCTGGACTCGTCCGGGTTGTCGATGATCCGCTCGGGGTCCCAGCGGGAGATCAGGTCCACCCAGGCCGACCCGTAGGAGCGCACGAGCGCCGAGGAGTTCAGGTCCAGCCAGGGGGAGTTGAGCGTGATCGCCTCCACGCCGCCGGGGTGGTCCTTCGCCCAGATGACCGCCTGGAGGCCGCCCGTGGAGTGCCCGTTGAGGACGACGGCGCCGTGGCCGTGCTCGGAGCGGATGATGCGCAGCGCCTCGCCGATCTCCTCGTCGTGGACCCGCAGGTCGCGCACGTCGTGCGGGGACCAGTAGCCCGCCCCGGCCCGACCGCAGGTGCGCAGGTCCAGGGCGTAGAACTCGTAGCCGGCCTCCAGCAGGGCGTCGGCCAGCCAGGTCTGGAAGAAGTAGTCGTTGCGGCCGTGCAGGTAGAGCACGGCGCGGTCGTGGCGGGGGGCGGCGCCGGGCGCCGGGACGGCCCCCCGCTGGTGGACCAGGACGGCGTGATCCGCCCCGGGGGCGGCGTCGGACTCGGTCACGGGGATCCGGCGGGCCACCCACGGCCCGCCCAGGATGTCGGCGGTGAGCTGGGGGCGGGTCGGCGGCGTCGGCGCGGTCATGGGGCGATTGTGGCACCTCAGTCCCGCCCGGAGCCTCGTCCGGCGCGCCCGGCGCCGCGGGCGGGGCGCGCACCGGCGGCGCCCGTCGCACGGGCGGTCGGGGCGCGGGTCTCCGCCCCGACCGGCGCCCCGCCCGGAAGAGGGCGTGACGTTCGTCCCTTCCCGTCGCGGGGGTTTGCCCGTCCGCCCGCGCCCGCCTATCGTTGTCCTGGACCATCCAGAGCAGCCGAGAGACCTGGCTCGACGACGTTGCAGCAACCCCCGCTTCGCGGTGAGGGTGCTTCCGCCAGGATCGATGGAGGAGTGCGTGAGCGAAGATCCAGCGGACCGGGCCGAGCCGCCCGGCGTCGGACCCCTTGACGTCGAGGCGGACGACGACGGCGCCCGCTCCGCCGACGGTCCAGCCGTCGACGGTCTGGAGCCCGCCGGTGCCGAGCCGCCCGGCGCCGAGCCCATGATCCGGCTCCACGACGTCCACAAGCACTACCGCCTGCGCGACGGGCGCGAGGTGCGCGCCCTGGACGGCCTCACCCTCGACGTCCCCGCGGGCTCCGTCCACGGCGTCGTCGGCACCTCCGGGGCCGGCAAGTCCACCCTCGTGCGCTGCCTGACCGCCCTGGAGCGGCCCACGAGCGGCGAGGTGCGCGTGGCCGGCCAGGACCTGACCGCCCTGGGCGCCCGCGAGCTGCGCGAGGCCCGCCGCGCCATCGGCATGGTCTTCCAGCACGCCAACCTCCTGGAGCAGCGCACCGCCGCCCAGAACATCGCCTACCCGCTGGCCATGGCCGGCGTCCCCCGGGGCGAGCGCCACGAGACGGTGGCCCGCATGCTCGAGCTCGTGGGCCTGGCCGACCGCGGCTCCTCCTACCCCGCCCAGCTCTCCGGCGGCCAGCAGCAGCGGGTGGGCATCGCCCGCGCCCTGGCCGACCAGCCCGCCGTCCTCCTGTGCGACGAGCCCACCAGCGCCCTCGACCCCGAGACCACCCGCTCCATCCTCGAGCTCATCCGCGACGTGCGCGACCGCCTGGGCGTCACCGTCGTCATCATCACCCACGAGATGAGCGTGGTGCGCGCCGTGTGCGACTCCGTGAGCCTGCTCGAGGCGGGCCGCGTCGTCGAGTCCGGGCCCATCGAGGACGTCGTGGCCGACGTCGCCTCCCGCCTGTCCCGCGAGCTCGTCCCCGCCCCCGCCGTCCCCGCCGGATCGGTGGGGCCCGACGACGCCGTCATCGACGTCGCCCTGACCGCCCGCCCCGGTCAGCCCGCCGCCGCCCGGGTCCTCGCCCTGGCCGCCGAGCAGGGCGCCGACGTCGCCGGCGGCCTGTTCGAGACCCTCGGGCGGGCCCAGGTGGGACGGCTCGCCCTGACCATCCCCGCGGACCGGGCGGAGGCCGCGGTCGCGGTCCTCACCGGCGCGGGCGTCACCGCGGAGGTGCGCGCATGAGCACTGCCACCCTGTTCACCGGCGCCGCCCTGCTGGCGGCGAAGTCGGACGGCGCCTGGTTCTTCAACCCCGCCATTACTCGCAAGCTCGGGCCCGCGGCCCTCGAGACCTTCGGGATGCTGCTCGTGTCCGGCCTCATCACGATCGTCGTCGGCCTTTTCCTGGGCCTGGCCCTGGTCACCACCGGCGCGCGCGGGCAGCACCGCAACCGCGTCGTCTACGAGGTCCTCTCGCAGGTGGTCAACATCGGCCGCTCCATGCCCTTCATCATCCTCATGGTGGCGCTCATCCCGCTGACCCGCATCCTCGTGGGGACCTCCCTGGGCTGGGGGGCCGCCTGCGTGCCCCTGACGATCGGCGCCATCCCCTTCTACGCCCGCCTGGTCGAGACCGCCATCAACGACGTCGACCACGGCAAGGTCGAGGCCGCCCTCATGATGGGCGCCTCGGGGACCCAGATCACCTGGGGCGTCCTCGTGCGCGAGGCCCTGCCGACCCTCATCCAGTCCGCCACGGTCACCATCATCACTCTCCTGGGCTACACGGCCATGGCCGGCACGGTCGGCGGCGGGGGCCTGGGCGATCTCGCCATCCAGCACGGCTACCGGCGCAACGACACCGACGTCATGGTCATCGTCGTCGTTCTCATCGTTCTCATCGTCGGCGCCATCCAGGTCATGGGCGACATGCTCAGCCGGCTGGTCGACCACCGCTGACGGCGAGAGCCGAGCCCCGACCAGCCGGAGTCCCCGCCCGCGGCGCCGCCGCCGCGCAGGCGCAGGCTCGGCGCACCCGCCCCGGGATCGCCACCGGGGCCGCCGCGGCCCCGGCCGTCACCGGTCCCGCCGCGACTCGGGCCGTCACCAGACCCATTGGTGCGCACCGCTCCGCCACTTCAGACCGTGCTCCCCCGGGAGCCCCGCCCAGGGCCGCACCGGCCCGAAAGAAGAAGGAATCACCATGCCCCGCTCCATCCGCCCCTCCATCACCCGTCGTTCCGTCCTCGCCGGCTCGCTCGTCTCCGCCGTCGCCCTCGCCCTGACCGCCTGCGGCTCCAAGGGCTCCGCGGACGGCTCCGTCAAGGGCATCGAGGTCAAGGACGGCGTCGCCACCATCACCATCGGCGCCACCCCGCAGCCGCACGTCACCATCCTCCAGTGGGTCCAGGACAACCTCGCCGCCGGCGCCGGCCTCAGCCTCGACATCAAGGAGATCGACGACTACCAGACGCCGAACACCTCCCTCGACGACGGGTCCCTGGCGGCGAACTTCTACCAGACGCCGAACTTCCTCAAGCAGCAGATCGAGGAGAAGGGCTACGACTTCGTCTCGATCGCCGACGTCCACATCGAGCCCATGGGCATCTACACCTCCAAGGGCTACACCTCGGTCGACCAGGCGGCCAACGGCGGCACCGTCGTGCTCAACTCCGACCCGGCCAACACCGCCCGCGGGCTCAAGCTCCTTCAGACCGCCGGCCTCATCACCCTCGACCCCTCCGTCGAGATCCCCTCGGACCTCGACGTCACCGCCAACCCGAAGAACCTCAAGCTCGTCACGGTCGACGGCGCCCAGGTGGCCGCCTCGATGGCCGACGCCGAGCTCGCCGTCATCAACGGCAACTACGCCCTCCAGGCCGGTCTGGTGCCCAGCCGGGACGCCCTGGTCCTCGAGCCGGGCGAGCACAGCCCCTACGCCAACGAACTGGTGGTGCGCACGGCCGACAAGGGCAACGAGCACCTCGTCAAGCTCGCCGGGCTCATGAACTCCCCCGAGCTCAAGGCCTACATCGAGCAGACCTGGACCGACGGCTCGGTCATCCCGGCCTTCTGAGCGGACTCCCGCTCACGGGCGGGGCGCCGCCCGGGCCCGTGGTGGCTCGCCCCGGCCGACGTCGCCCCGCCCCGGCCGGTCCCGCTCCAGGTCGGGTCCGTGAGATCGTCGGGTAACCCGCGAGCACGTCACTTAACCCGTGAGATCGTCACTCAACCCGCGAGAACGTACCTCTAGCAGACGTGCTCGCGGGTTAAGTGACGTGCTCGCGGATCCGGCCGGGGCGGGTCGGGGGCGGCGGGGTTCGGGACCGGACCCGCGACGCCCCCGGGCCGACTCCCGTGCTGATGCGGGCCGGGCCCGGGTGCCCCACGGACGCCCAGATCCCGGGCCGCGGCGGTGCTTGTCTACACCTCGATCAGCGGGAGGCCCGGGTGAACGGCGCGCAGGTCCTCAGGGTCGGAGGTCACAACGGTGTGCCTCTGCTCCTGCGCCGCCAGGACGACGTGGACGTCGACGATGTCCCGGTGGCCGCTTCGTCCGCACAGCAGGCCGACGGCCCTCGCCGTCATGTCATCCAGCGGCACGACCCTCACATCGGGATCCGCGAGCAGCCGTGCGACTCGGGCCTGCCGCGGGCCGCCCCGCCAGGCTTGCGCCACGACGCCGGCCGGCACGCTCAGGGGCAGGCCGGCCTCCAAGGCCCGCCGAAGAAGAGCGCGAACCCGTGGGCTCCCGCGCTCAAGCGCGAGCAGCGCGCCGGTGTCCAGGGTCAGGCCCTTCGCGCTCTTCCCGCTGGCGGCGGTCATGCCAGACCCAGTGCCTTGTCCGCCCACGTCAGGTCGGCGTCGCTGACGGGGCCGAGTTCGCGGTCGAGTTCGTCCAACAGCTGTGCGAGGCGGTCCTCCTGCTGCGCATGAGCAACCGCCGCGCTGATGAAGCCCGATACCGACGGCGCCCTGCCCTGTTCGACTGCACGGCGAATGGAGACGACCTGCTCGTCCGGAAGGCTCACCGCGATCTTCTGAGTCATACCAGAATCATACCGGAGGGTTGGCGGCCAGCGCCGACTCCGATGGTGGCTCCGCGTGCGCGGGGCTCTGCGCGTCGTCCGCCGCGCCGGTCAGTTGTCGCGCGTCCGGGCGGTATTTCTGCGGGACTGCGCGGGACTCGCCCGGCTCGGCGAGGGGGAGCGCGGGGACGCGGTGCGGAACCGGCGTCGGTAGGCCGACGGCGTCGTGCTCAGCACCCGCCCGAAGACCTGCCGCATCGTCACGGCACTGCCGAAGCCGCAGGCCGCGGCCACCTGCTCGATCGCCAGCCCCGTGCTCTCCAGGAGGCGCTGCGCCTCGCGCACGCGCTGGGCGCGCACCCAGGCCGCCGGCGCGGTTCCCGTCGCCTCTCGGAAGGCGCGGATGAAGGAGCGCGTGCTCATGTGCGCGGCCGAGGCCAGCCGCTTCACCGTCAGCGGCTCGGCCAGGCGCTCCAGCGCCCAGGCCATGGTGCGGCCGATGGCGTCGTCGTCGGGGTGCCGCGGCATCGGCCGCTCGACGTACTGCGCCTGTCCGCCCTCGCGGTGCGGCGCGATGACGAGCTGGCGCGCGACCTCGTTGGCCGCCTGCGACCCCAGCCGCGCGCGCACCAGATGAAGGCAGGCGTCCAGGCCCGACGCCGCACCGGCCGAAGTCAGCACGTCGCCGTGGTCCACGTACAGGACCGACTCGTCGAGCCGCATCTCCGGGTGCTCGCGCGCCAGCGGCTCGAAGGCCCGCCAGTGCGTCGTCGCCCGACGTCCGCCGATGAGGCCGGCCTCGGCGAGCGGGATCGCGCCCAGGCACAGGCCGACGACGCTCGCTCCCCGGTCATGAGCCTCCTTCAGCAGCGAGCGCAGTGAGTCCTCTGCCGCGCGACCGTCGGCGAACCAGGCGGGGACCACGACGACGTCGGCCTCCTGCGCCGACTCCGGACCGCCCAGTCCGCTGAGGATATAGCCCTCCGAGGTGCGGATGGAGGTGGTGGTCGGCGAGGAGACGGGGGCGGTGGTCGGTGAAGGCGCCGAGGCCGTGGAGTCGGCGGGATCCTCGACGAGCCTCACCGACTCGGAGCCGGTGGTGAACAGCGAGACCCGCCAGTCCGCCAGACCCAGCCGGCTCACGGTGCCGAAGACCATCTGGGGGATCGACAGGTGGAACATGGTGACGCCGTCGAATGCGTAGACGGCGATCCGCATATGACCTCCCACGTGTGCGCCGCCGATGCCGATGCGACGTCGACGCGCCGCCGCCTCCTTGGCGTGAAACCATCGAAGAACAGCATATGCGCCACTGGCGGGCGCTGGAGCCCCCGGGCACCCTGGATGAGACACCGTATAACCGCGCCGATGCGCGCCGCAGCTTCGGAGGCACCGTGACCGCTTCTCGGGACGAATCGCGACGAGGCCCTCGGCCCGATCCTCGCAGAGCGCTGATCCTCGTCGACGTGCAGCGCGAGTACGCCCGGCTCCCGCTGCGCATCCGCTTCCCGCGCCTGAGCGACTGCCTGGATCGGATCGAGCGGGCGCTCGACGCGGCAGCCGATGCCGGCATCCCGGTGGTGTGCGTGCAGCACGCGGGCAGACCCGGAGGGCCGGTCTTCGACCCCGGGGGGAAGGGCTTCGAACTCTGCCCGCGCATCGAGGGCCGGTGCGCCCCGGGGTGGAAGCGCGTCGTCAAGCGCCACGGATCGATCTACGCCGGCACCGGCCTTGAGCCGTGGCTGCGCGAGCGGGGCGTTGACACCGTGACGCTCGTCGGGTTCATGGCGAACAACTGCATCCTGGCCTCGGCGGCCCAGGGGGAGGCGCTCGGCCTGACGACGGAGGTGCTCTCGGACGCCGTCGGTGCCGTGAACCTGCGCAACCGCGCCGGAAAGGCGGACGCCCGAGTTGTGCACGCCACGCTCATGGCGCTGCTGCACTCCAACTGGGCCGCGGTGGCCGCCACCGACGAGTGGTGCCGGGCGCTCGGTCGGGGCGCTCCGCTGCCGTGCAGCAACCTCGTCGCCTCCGCGATCGCGCCGTTCTGATGCCCGCCCGAGCCGGCAGCCGCGCGAGCCGGCAGGCCGGTCGCGTTGGCCACCAGGGCCCGGGCGCGCCGCGGGGCCACCGTCGGTGGACGGCGGGTCAGCGGGAGCCGGCGGGGGAGAAGCCGTAGACCTCGCCGTCGTCCGGGTCGTAGCCCAGGGCCAGGTCGGATCTGACGAGCTCGAGCTGGCTGTTATCGGTGGCGTCGATCCCCTCGAAGGAGACCGCCTCGCCGGTGGCCAGGTTGTAGAGGAAGTGGAAGGAGTTGACGCCGGCCCTGCCCTGCGCCACGACCCGGAGCGTCCGTTGATCCGGTGAGGTGGCGAAGCTCCCGATTTCGGGGCAGCCGGACTGCGACGAGGATGCTGAGATGGCCGAGCCGGACGACGTTCTCGGGATCACCGCCTTCGTCTGCGGCACGTCGAAGGTGGGGCCGCCCAGGACCTCGATGGAGGTCGTGCACTTGCTGTCTCCGTGCCCGAGGGCCAGGACCTCGCTGAAGTCGCCGTCCCTCCACAGCGTCCGGTAATCGGACAGCGAGCGCGGCGAGGTCTTGTAGATGAAGGCGGTTCCGCGGTTGGAGAGGCCGGCCTTGATGGCGTAGGAGTCGGTGGAGTCCCCGCCGTCGATGTCGAACTCGTATACGTGACTGATGTCATTGTGGTCGCGCGTCACTGCGGCCACGGCCCAGCCGTTGGAGGCCGCGGAGATGAAGTAGTCCTCGAGGGCGGGCAGGTTCAGCTCGACCTCCTTCCCGGTGTCGAGATTGATGATGCGCCGCATATTCAGGACGATATAGCGGTTACCCCGCCGCACGTACGTGGGGAGGAGGGACGGGAGATTGCTGTCGATATGGTGCGACGCGCCGGACACCTGGGCGCTCCACAGCGGCTCCGTGCTCCCCTCCCGCCAGGCCCGGCACGAGTCGGTGGAGTCGCAGTTGACGATGAGGTCGTCGGCGAGCAGCGGCGGCTTCTGCGCGTCCCAGGGCGCACTCGAAACCTCACCCGTGTTCAGGTTGATGAGGGTCGTGCCGTGGACGAGCGTGGACTCCCCCCAGGGGAGGAATTCCGGGTCGTCGAGGGCCCCCTGGGACAGGTCGACCGTCTGCGTCCAGGATTCGGTCGGGCCCTCGTCGCCGATCGTGTACCCGGTCAGGGTCGCGTTCGAGTCCCTCGCCGTGGAGCGCTCAATGGCCACGAGGTGATTGCCCGCCGTGACGATCTCCCGGTTCGTCCCGATGGAGGTCCTCCAGCGGACGGCGGCGCCATTGACCCACCCGTTGTCGGGCGCAGCGGCGGGGGAGCGGTTCTCCGCGCCGCGGGCGGAGCGGCGCTCGGCGGACAGGAACCAGCCGACGCCGATGACCGTCGCGAGGACGAGGACGCCGACCAGGGCCGCCGCCAGCACCGTGCGCGGGCGGTAGCGGGGGCCGGTGGATGCTGTGCGGTTCGAGGGCGCGGCGTCGGTCATGAGCACGATATTACGAGATCGCGGGGCCCGCAGCGGGCGCGGGCAGGGGCTGCTCGGCTCTTCGTGGCGAAGACCGGCCGGCTCCCCGCAGCGCTGAGCCCGCGCCGGAATCCTCAGCTCTTGGGGGCGAATGCCCTCACCGTTCCGGTGGCCGGGTCGTAGCCGACAATGAGATCCGGTCGAACCAGCGTGAGCTGTCCCCCCGCATTCACGTCGATGCCCTCGAAGGCGATCTGCTCCCCGGTGGAGGCGTTGAACAGGAAGGAGAAGGAGTTGGATTCCAGCCGGGCGGGGATCGAGGCCATGAGGAGGGAGCGGTCGGCGGGGACGCGCAACCTGGATATGCAGGTCCTCTTCGTCGTCGGGGCGTCGGGGCCATTCGTCGACGTCAGGTCCGGCATGGCTATGGAGGCGCCGCCGACGACGTCGATCCGGGGGATGCATTCGTCGGAGTCGGGGGTGAAGCGGACCGCGATATTGCTCGTGTCGCCGTCGCGCCACGCCGCGCGGTAGGCGGACAGCGGCAGGGGATCCGGGACCCAGAAGGCGATGGATTCATCGTCGTGTTCATCGGTATAGGTGTCGATCGCCTCACCGCCCTCCGGGCCGAAGGCGTAGACCACCGGGCCGCTGCCCGTGGAGTGCACGACCCAGCCGTCCGCGGCGGCCACGAGATAGTAACTCTTCAGGGACGGCAGATCGAAGGAGACCAGCTCGCCGGTGTCGAGGTTGACCGCGCTGTGGAAGGCGAGAATGACGTAGCGCACGCCCTCGCGCCGGTAGACGGTCTGGGAATTATTGTCGAGACCGATAAACGTGGAGACATTCTCGATGGAGATATTCCACAGCTGCTCGTCGGACCCCTCGCGCCAGGCCGCGCAATTGTTGTCGGTCGAGCAGGCGATGACGACGTCCTGGGCCACCATCGGCTGCTCGTCGGCCGGCCAGGGTCTCGAAGAGGTGTCTCCCGTGGTCAGGTCGATGACGGTCGAGCCGTGAATGAGATGATGATCGCCCCAGCGGACGAACTGCGGATAGTCCTGCGTGAGCGCGCCCCGCGACAGGTCCGCCGTCGTCGTCCAGGCCTCGGACAGGCCGCCGTCCTCGATCGTGTAGGCCGTCAGCGTCGCGGCGCTGTCGCGCGCGGTCTTGCGCGTCAGGGCCAGGACGCGATCCCCGGCCGAGAAGACCTCGGCGCCGCCGTCGATCTGCGTCTGCCAGGACTGCACGGCCCCCGCCGCCCAGCCGGAGACGGGCGCCCGGCCTTGAAGGTCCTCGGCGCCGCTGATCGCGCGCCTGTTGGCGGAGACGATCCACCCGATCCCGATGACGGCGGCGAGCGTGACGACGCCCGCGACGACCGCGGCGATGATCGCGCGGGGGCCGTGGGCCGGACGGCCCCTCCTCGCCGGGGGGATCGGGGCGGTTGCGCTCATGGGTCCGATGCTAGAAGGCCTTCTCCGCGGGGGCGAGGTGATGGGCTCCCCATCCGGCCCGCCCGCCGGCCGTCCTCAGCCGGCCGGGGCGAAGGCGCTCACCGTCCCTGTGGCCGGGTCGTAGCCCAGGACCAGGCCCGGCTCGACCATCTCCAGCCGGCCCCCGGCGGCGACGTCGACCCCCTCGAAGGCGATCTGCTCCCCCGTGGCGGCGTCGAGCAGGAAGAGGAAGTCGTCGGGGTCGAGCCCGCCGCTCTCAAGACCCATGATCACCCGTCCGCCGGTGGACATGCGCAGCTCCCCGGCGCACAGGACGGAGGCGTTCACGACCCCGGGCTCGGAGTGCTTCGAGAAGGTCGGCACCACGAGCAGGCCCACGTCGGGCACGTCGACCGAGTCGATGCACGAGCCCGTCGTCGAGTAGGCGGCCAGCAGCAGGCTCCTGTCCCCATCGCCCCACAGGGAGCGGTAGTCGGAGCGCGAGTGCGGACCCCGGGCGAGGATGGAGTGCTCCAGGGTCCCCGCCGGAAGAGTGTCCGGGTAGGAGTCGAAGGGCCTGCCGCCGTCGAGGTCGTAGGCGTAGACGGCGGCCCCCGTGCCGGAGTCGTCATTGACCCCGATGTGCACCAGCCAGCCGTTGGAGGCGGGCAGGACGTAGTAGCCCCGGGAGGCGGGCAGGTCGAACTCGACCCTTTCGCCGGTGTCGAGGTTGACGACGTCGTGGAGGGCGAGAATGACGTACCGCGCCCTGCCGCGCTGGTACACCGGCGTGGTGTTGGCGCTCGGAGCGGTCCAGCCGGACTCGTCGAGGGAGACGGTCCACACCGGGTCGGCGGAGTCGGCGCGCCAGGCCCGGCAGACGAGGGAGACGGAGCAGGCGATGATCGTGTCCCCGGCCGCCATGGGGAGCTCGTCGTCCGCCCAGGGCGCGGGCGAGGTCCCGCCGTCGGCCAGGTCGATGACGGTGGAGCCGTGGACGACCCGCCCCTCGCCCCACTCGATGAACTCCGGCAGGTCCCCGGGGGTCGTGCCCCGGGACAGGTCCGCCGTCGTCGACCACGCCTCGGACAGGCCGTCGTCCTCGATCGTGTAGGCCGTCAGCGTCGCGTTCGCGTCGTCGCTCCTCGCGCGCGTCACGGCGATGAGGCGCCCGCCGGCGGAGAAGACCTCGGCGTCCGGGGCGATGGCCGCCTCCCACGTCCGGGTGGCGCCGTCCGCCCAGCCGTCGTCGGGCAGGCTGTGGCCGACGACGTCGGCGATGCGGCTGCCCATGACGTACCGGCCGATGCCGATCCCCGCCGCCAGCGCCAGACCGCCGGCCAGCACCACAATGACGACAATGCGCAGAATGCGGACGCTTCGGGGCGTCGCCGCGGGGTCCGGGGAGCTCATGGGGCGAGGTTAGAAGGACCGGCCCCCGATGGCAGTGGGGCGAACGCACCATGGCGCCGGCGGGCGGGCGGCGCCGCGCGGACCGCACCGTCCGGCCGCCCCGGGCGGGCCGGCCCTCAGTCGACGATGCCGTAGAGGCGGTCTCCGGCATCCCCCAGGCCCGGGACGATGTAGGCGCGGTCGTTGAGGCGCTCGTCGACGGCGGCGGTCACCACCGTCACATTGGCGCGCCCCCCGACCCGCTCCTCGACCTGCTTGACGCCCTCGGGGGCGGAGATGAGGCAGATGGCGGTCACGTCGCGGGCGCCGCGCTCGAGCAGGTACTCGATAGCGGCCACGAGGGTGTGACCGGTGGCCAGCATGGGGTCGATGACGAAGCACTGGCGGCCCGACAGATCGTCCGGCAGCCGGTTGGCGTAGGTCTCGACCTCCAGGGTGTCCTCATCGCGCTTCATGCCCAGGAAGCCGACCTCGGCCGTGGGCAGCAGCCGGGTCATGCCCTCGAGCATGCCCAGGCCCGCCCTCAGGATCGGCACGACGATGGGCCGCGGCTCCGCCAGGCGGCGGCAGCGGGCGAGCGCCACCGGCGTGGTGATCTCGACCTCCTCGGTGCGCACGTCGCGGGTGGCCTCGTAGGCCAGGAGGGTGACGAGCTCGTCCACCAGCTGGCGGAAGACCGCCGACGGCGTCGCGGCGTCCCGCAGGACGGAGAGCTTGTGGTCGATGAGCGGGTGATCGGCAACGTGGAGACGCATAGGATCAGCCTACGATGGGCGCATCGGCCGGACGCGCCGAATCGCGGCCGCCCGCGGGCCGGGGCAGGGCCGACGGCCGGCGCCGGTTCGGCCGGAGAAACCCGCGGCCGCCCGCGGGCCGGAGCCGGGCCGACGGCCGGCGCCGGTTCGGCCGGAGAAACCCGCGGCCGCCT
>ERZ772948.1486-NODE-1486-length-13486-cov-3.224481_pt1 | contig 13486 bp, 14 predicted proteins | sample MGYA00511945_ERZ772948 | MGnify/ENA primary metagenome ERZ772948 (study PRJEB29015, sample SAMEA2737927) | human oral metagenome | biome: human oral; feature: human-associated habitat; material: dental | place: China | collected 2141 ... | reverse complement strand
GAAATAAATGATATATCCGATAAATCACACGCCGGAGGTGGCGGCGGTGGGGGTGGTGGAGGTACACCGGGTATTGACACCATGTTTGAAACCGTTGACACAGGCGCATTGGACGGTATTTGGAAGATGATTGCAGATGCAGACTGGAAAGGGCTAGGAACTGCCATCGGAACGAAGATAAACGAAGCGTTGGCAAGCATTGACTGGGCTGGCATGGGTGCGACCGTTGGCAAGGGCATAGACGGCGTTATTCAAACACTCTATTACACGCTTAAAACGATTGATTTTAAAGCAATCGGTAAAGACTTGGCTACACTGTTAAACAATGCTATTGAAAATATTGATTTCAATATTCTTGGGCGGTTATTAGTACGCAAGACGTTGGCTGTCTTTGATTTCCTGATTGGCTTTATCACTGGTCTTGATTATGGAAATATCGCCAAGGCTATATCAGACTTCTTGAAAGGTGCATACGACGAAGCAAGCGAGTGGTTACAGAGTTATGACTGGACTAAAATGGGCGAGTTTATCGTAAGTGCAATTGTGGACTTCTTCAGCAATTTAGATGCTGGGGGTATTGCTTCCAGTTTTGCAACATTCATCACTAACGCATTATTAGCGGCACTTGATCTATTGACTGGTATCATCGGCTCAGTATGTGATGGCATTTATAACTACTTCAAAGGCTATATTGACGATAGCGACTATGGAAGCGTTGGTAACAATATCATAATGGGCATTCTAAAGGGTATTTTAGACGGCTTAAAGGGTATTGCTACATGGCTTTGGGAAAATGTATGCAAGCCGATTATTGATGCTGTTAAAACACACTTTGGTATTCATTCACCGTCCACGGTTTTCGCAGAATTAGGCGAATTCTTAATGCAAGGCATGCTGAACGGTATTAAGAAAATTTGGGAAGACATCAAAGCATGGTTTGACGAAACATTTGGAAACCTGAAGAAGTTTATCTCTGAAGCATGGACAGATATTTCCAAAAACACAGAAAAAATGTGGACTGGTATTGCAAAGATATTTACAAGTGCATGGGATAACATCAAGTCCGTATGGGACGGTGTTACAGGCTTCTTTGGCGGCGTATGGGACGGTATCAAACAAGTGTTTGGTACAGTTGCTCAATGGTTCGGTGACACCTTTGGCGGCGCATGGCAAGCCGTTAAGGACGTGTTCAGCACAGGTGGTGTAATCTTCCAAGGCATAACAGAAGCAATCGCAAGCACTTTTAGGAGCATTGTTAACCACATTATCGGTGGTATCAATACAGTTGTTTCCGTTCCTTTTAACGCAATCAACAGCGCATTAAATGGGCTCAGAAACTTCTCTATCATGGGTGCTTCTCCATTCTCTTGGATACCAAGCGTTAGCGTGCCAAGCATTCCATACCTTGCTAATGGTGCGGTTATTCCAGCAAATCATGAATTCTTGGCTGTATTGGGCGACCAAAAGAGCGGAACAAACATTGAAGCGCCATTATCAACAATTCAAGATGCTATGCGCTCAGTTATGGACGAAAGAAGCGGTATTGCTGACGTGATTAATTTGTTGGCTACACTGATTAGAGTTGTACAAGAAAAGAACTTACTAATTGAAGACGTTGGCAAGGCAGCTGTATCGTACATTATCGAAGAAACTAACAGAACAGGTGAAAACCCTGTATCTGTTTTAGGTTAGGGGGAATTATGGCGGAAATAGGTTATAAAATCAATGGCGTGTTATTGCCAACGCCGGACATTGATCCTGATTGCACTAGCGAAGATATGCACGGTAAGAGTTGGCGTGATGGTGCTGGCAATTTACACTTTGTAATTTTGCGCCGTGATGTTACATCAGAAAAACTGAAATGGCATTGGTTATCAAAAGCAGAATTTGAAAACTTAAAGAACCTTTGCCGAAAAGATATGCGAGGAACATATACGTTTGAAAGCATCTCAGGCGAGGTTAGAACGATATATACTGGTGCTAACCTTACATATAAGAAACGAGTTACAGACAAGAATACGGGCGATGTCGCATATTTGGACGTTGCCCTTTCATTTATCGAAGTTTAGGAGGTAGCAAATGCTTAATATTTCAAACGATTTGAAACAAAAATATACAGGCGATTTGCTACCGCCTGATGTTGTTTTGAATATAGCTGGAACAACATACACAAACAAAGACTTTACAAGCGGTTCGCTTAAAATCAAAGAGTCGCTTTGTTCAAAAGATACGCTAGATTTGACAAGTGTTGAAGCATCAACGCTCAAAGTAACGATTGCTAAAGAAACCGGCAATGTTACTGGGCTAGTTGGCAAGCGTGTAACAGCAAAGCAAGATGAATTAGATTTGGGCGTGTACACAATCACAAATGCAAAGTTATCAACAGACTACACAACGGACATTGAATGTTACGATGACTTGAAGAAATTTGTTGATACTGATGTTTCGGAGTGGTGGAATACGCAACTGGTTTTCCCGCTGAGTCTTAAAGATTTGCTGATTAAGTTATGCGATCGTGTTGGTGTCCTAACTGAACTACCTAACGCATGGCCTAACTCAGACATGCAAGTTACTAAAACGGCATACTTTCAGAACTTAAAGGCTAGTGAATTACTGGGATATATCCAAGAAGCAAGCGGCACATTCTTTAGAATGTCACGATCAGGCAAGTTGAAAGCAATCAACCCAAACAAAACACCAACAGAAATTCCATACACAAGGCTTTTCAATGATGCGACTATTTCCGATACGGTAACACCAGCTATCGAAAAACTAGCAATCAAATCAAACGAAAAGGATTTGGGCGTTTCTTCAGGTAAGGCTGACGGCAATACATACTTAATACTTGCAAATCCACTCTTATTTGGGCTTTCCACAGCGCAGATGAAGTCTATATCGGATAAACTCTTTCCAGCGTATAAATGGCAAGCATACACGCCTTGTAAAGCATCATATAAGAGTCTTCCTTATCTTGAAGTTGGGGACTGGGTAAAGGTTACAACATTCAAGGGAATTGTGGCTACATTCCCTATTTTCAGCCGTGAATTAAGCGACATAAATTTGATTGCTGACACGGTAGAAACAAAGGGGAAGAAAGAGCAGAAAAAGACGGTATCTTCAGCAAAGCAAATTCAAGTGTTATCGTGGAACGTTCACGAGATGGAAAACACTTTGGAAACCTTTAAAAGCAAGATAGAGAACATTACAACGGAAGTTGGAAACGCTAATAAAGGAACAAAGCAATACTACTTACAAACGGCATCAGCAAATAAGCCGTCAAAGACTGATAATGCATGGACTGAAACGCAACCGGCTAGTATCAGTGGACAACATATGTGGTATATGCTGGTGGACATCACCGCAAATGGTAGCGAAATTAGACATGAACCATTTGAACTAACAGGCATAAAGGGCGAAAGTGGGCGTGGCATCGTTGGAAGTCCAACACTAACATATCAAGCAAGCACTAGTGCAACGGTTATCCCTACTGGTACATGGTCTAGTGATATTCCTTTAGTAAATGATGGTTACACACTATGGACTAAAGCCGTATGGAAGTATAGCGACAATACAACAAGTGAAGTATATACACCGTCAATCGCTGGCAAAGCTGGCAAGGGTATCAAGTCGGCAACGCCTGAATACTATCTATCAACTTCAAAGGTGGAAGCAACAGGTGGCACATGGCAAGATACACAACCACAGAAAACGGCTGATACTTGGATATGGAAACGATACAGAACTACATTCACAGACGAAAGCGTGGGCTATTCAGAGCCTACTAAAGATGATGTATTGAATGGTGTTTACGATGTCACATCAAGCAATAAATCTGCTATCGAGCAATTAAACAATTCTGTTAATTTATCAGTTCAGGAAACAACCGCAATCAAAAAATCATTACAATCAACAAATGATGATTTGCGCGCCTTAGAAGCACAGACACAACAATATGCAACTAAGGCTGAATTGCAGTTGACGAAAGATAGTATTAGTCAAACGCTAACGGAAGAGATAGACGGTAAAACCGCTGTTCTAAAACAAATCAAATTGCAATCTGATGGTATGCACATTCAAGGCAAAGAAGGTTCAACAACAGAACAGGTACTTGATGAGAAATCATCGAAGATCGTGGTTAATGGGAAAGTCATGGTTGATGTAAACTCTACCGAAACACGCGTACAGTCGTTAAAAGCAGAAGGAAACTTTGCAACTGGTGCGCACAAGTTCAAGCGTGACACGTTAAAGGAAATTAGCGGTGAAGTAGTTGTATGTACGAACATTTATTGGATAGGTGGTGAGTGAGTATGGTTGCATTAAACAACAACTGGAAAGAAGTTGCACGAGTCCATAAAAATGTAAATGGTGGTATGTACAATATCGTCTTATGGGCGCGAGAACCTGACCAATGGATAGATGTCGAAAACAATAAATCATGGATTGAAGTATCTCTCGATACAGAGTGGATACAAGGAAATACATACGGTGGTAATTACTTAATTTCTTGTACTGGGTGTACTCCAATTAGTGGCGGTGCTCCATATCATTTTGAAACATCTAAAAACATATTAAAAGGTGGTTTTTGGGCTGGACATGACGATAATGGAGATTACACTACAAATTTATCTGCTAGTTTAACTTTCGGAGCGTATCCGCTAATGAATACATCACTAAGTGGTGATGTATCATGCAGAAACATTCCAAGAAAAAGCGCAGTTGATGATTATTCTTTGGATAATAACGCAAATAAGTACGCTATTACGTACACAAGAAAAGTAAATGCTTATCGAGAACGTATGCGCATTAGTATTGTCAACGTTGAACAAATAAAAGTTGTTCAGCCATACGAAAGTGGTTCGGCTGTTTCCATGTCAGAAAGCGAATGGGATAGAATTTACGAACTGACGAAAAATCTTGATAAAGGCAGATGTGAAATCGGAATCGTTCTTGAAACATGGACCGCTGATTTTAAAACGAAAATCGGTGAAAGTGCTGAATATAAACAAGAACTGACGATTACAGATAGTCCAACGTTAGATAGCATTGTTGTTACAGATGAAGGTATTGCAAAATCATATATACCTAACGTATATGAATGCATGTCTTTATTATCAAAGAAACGTGTTAAGGTGACTGCAAATGCTAAGAAACACGCAACGATTAAATCAATCACTGTAAGTGTTGGAACATTTAACAAAACCGTCAATACATCAACAGCAGATGTTTTGTTTGATGGTTTGACAAATGCGAGCGGTGAAATAACGTACACGATTACCGCTGCAGATAGCCGCAACAACGTGACAACTTGGACTAAAAAGGCAAAGTACCATCAATACGTTAGACCATCAATTATCAACTTGAATGTGGCACGTAACGGTGCAGAAAGTAGCAACGGTGCGATTAGTGCCGATGGCGAATACTGGCAAGGCAAGGTTGGTAATACAACCAACGCTATTAATATAACGATAAGCGGTAGTGCAACTGGCAATACAACAGGAATTCTTAATAGTAATAAATGGTCTGCAACAAAGCCTATTGGTGGTGCAAATCCAAACCAAGCATATACATATACATTAACTGCCACCGATAGCTTTGGACAGTCGATAAGTCGTGACATTACATTGGCTATCGAAAAAGCGCTAATGCAACTTGGAAAAACACAGGTTGACGTGAATGGCAATTTCACAGCAGAAGATTACTATTTTAAGAAAAACAATAAGTATCAAAGAATGATAGATTTCTTTTATCCGATTGGCTCAATCCTAATGAATGAGAATAAGGACTACGATCCAAACATCATTCTCGGTGGAACATGGGAAAAGATAAACGATAGATTACTCATTGGTGCGAGTAAAGACATACCTATAAAATCAAAGGGCGGTAGTGCTACACACGCACACGGTCAAAGAGATGGGCGAAATGGAAATCTAGCGGCGGCGATTGGTGCGGTTAATGGAAACACTAATGCAATTGGTTATAAAGCAGCAAATGATACAAATTTAGCAGCGGTAGGTAATGCAACGTTTGTTGTTACAGGTTCAGGTGCAGGTTTTATTGGATGGAACCACTTTACGCAGGTTGTTGGACAAACTGCGGAAGCCAGCACGCTGCCACCGTATTACGCCGTCAATATTTGGCGTAGAACGGCATAGGAAGCAAGGTGAATAGATGGAAATACAGTTAAATGACGGCAAAACATTTGAAATTTTGTCATATCAAAAAAATAGTTTTGAATTGATGATACCCTTTAAAAGGGTTTATGATACGGCGGTTCTCATGAACCAAAAGAACGTATCAAACGCAAAGATAGTAGAGTCTATCGGTGGCAAGGAAAACGCTTTATATCAGTTTAAAACAGTTAAAATGTTGGGCTTTGAAACGAAGGTAGTTGATGAAAACAACGTATCTATTCGTTTCGACTTTGAAGAAATTCCAGCGACAGAGATGGAACTGGCACAGTTGCGAGCAAAATTAGAGTTACAACGAAACGTGTTTCTTGTTGGCATGAACCATGCAAGCCCTGAAGATGTAATTCGCCTATGCGATGAATTAGAAGCGTGGAACGGTTTTAAATTTCCCTATCGGAAAGGCGAGAGGTTTAAATACAAAGGAAAACCGTATGAAGCAATCATAGACCATGTTTCACAAGCAAATAAAACACCTGATAAAGAAATTGCCTTGTACAAAGAAATCACAAAAGAAAATAAGCCTACTTATTTAGAGTGGGAAAAAGGCAAAGAGTATAACAAGGGAGATAAAGTTATTTATCAAGGTGGCATTTACGAATGTACATGGGATAAAAACACAAGAGAGCCTACAGGTTTAGGCTGGAAGAAAATATAAATATTTGCTATTAAGGCGGCTATAAAGGCGCCTTTTTAGATAGAAAAGAGGAAAAGAAAAATGAGAATTTACAACGTACCTGATGTTTCCGAACATCAACCAAATTTTGACTTCACGCCTTATGCCGGCAAATATGCAATTTTACGTGCGGGTGTCGCAAGTCGAGAAGACTATTCATTCCGCAGACACGTCGCGGAGTGCCAACGTTTAGGCATCACAATCGGTGTCTATTTCTATTCCTATGCTTTGAATGTTGCACAGGCAATCGAAGAAGCACAACGCTTCTTATCCATCATTGCTGGCGTGGATATTGGGCTTGGCGTATGGCTAGACATGGAAGACGCCGACCATTACAAAGTCAATAATGGCGTTGCTATCACACACGATAATATTGCACCTATGTCGCGTGCATTCTGTGATGTCGTTGCTTCGGCTGGATACTACACAGGAATTTATACTTCGTTATCATGGCTTGGCTACCTTGCACCTGAATGTGATCCATACGATAAATGGGTAGCGGCTTGGGGCAATAATGACGGAAGCCATACAGTAGACACTTCAGCATACGGCACAATCCAGCAATACACCAGCAACTATGGAACACTAGACGAAAATGTAATCTTCGTTGACCCATCAATCTATCGCACTGGAGCAACAGCAGATAGACCAGTGGAATATGTTCAAACGCCTACACAGTCGCCAGTTGCAACAAGCACAAACGTATATGTTGTACAGTATGGCGATACACTTTCAGGAATTGCGGCTAAGTTTGGAACGACTTATCAATACTTAGCAGAAATTAACGGTATCGTAGACCCTAATGTTATCTATGTTGGGCAAGAAATCGTTATTAACGGTGAACCAGTCGCCAGCACAAGCGATGAGGTTTATTACACAATCCAAGACGGCGATACGTTATCGGGCATCGGAGCAACACATGGTGTATCTTGGCAATGGCTAGCCGAAGTTAACGGAATTGATAATCCAGATCTGATTTATCCAGGCAAGACAATTCGTGTTAGATAGGAGAAAATAAAAATGGAAAAATTAAATAAAGTATTAGGAATGAGCGGTGAGGCATTTGGATACATCGCCCTTATTTTCGGAACAATAGCAACAGCATTAGGGGGAAGCGATCAAATGTTAATTACACTCATCTGGTTTATGGTAGCAGACTATGGAACAGGTCTTATTACGGCAGGTATTTTCAAAGCCTCTCCAAAGTCCAAAACAGGGGCATTGGAGAGCCGAGCATCACTCAAAGGGTTATTCCGCAAGGGTGGCATCTTGTTGATGGTGTTTATCGCTGTACAATTAGATAAAGTAACAGGTATGGAACTAATCCGTAATGCTGTGGTTACTGGGTTTATTGCAAGCGAAGGAATATCAATCATTGAAAATCTAGGATTAATGGGATTGCCAATGCCGGCAATCATCGTTAAGGCACTAGACACATTAAAGCAAAAAGCAGATGCACAACAAATTGCTGAGAAGCCAAAAGAATAAACACGAGCCTACTCTCTTAATTGAGGGTAGGTTCTTTTTTTATGCACATTTATATAAAATAATTTATATATTTTTATTGACAGTATATAAAATAATTTGTACAGTATAGTCAAGGAAAGCCCAAAAGGGATTGAGGTAAAAAACATGAGAAACATTTTAGCAAGTGGAAAAGCATACAACATCATTATCAACAGTCTAAAAGGAACAGCGGAAGAACTATATGCATACAAGTTGGGAAACCTTGGTAGTTGTGAACAACTAGAAGAATTTATTGACGATAATTGCGATAGAAATTACATTGCAAAAGGCGAGAATATTGAAGATGTTGAAGAGTATATTGAAATTGCATCCTTTGACGACAATGGAGAAATGATAAAATGAAGAAAATAGGAAAATTATTTTTTGTAATAACTTTAGTATCGACATTGTTTGGGTGTTTTGACACAAGAAGAGGTGGGGATAAAAGTCTAATGAGAGATGTTAAGGCTACCACCTACGAATTATCAGAACAAACAAAGAAAGAAATCGAAGAAGGAAAAGAGAAGATCATTATTGCTGAATTCTTTTATCGTGAAAGGACCACGAGTATGACAGAGGATTCTGCAACAGCTTCTATTGTAGCAACGGTAAATGCTATCAGTGAGAAGATGGAAGAAAATGGATATACGATTATTTCTTTGGATACGACAACACAGGGAGAAGAGTCGAGAGCAATTTCGTTTATAGCAATCTTCAGTAAAAAGTAAGAAAAGAAGAGTGGAAGGTATCCACTCTTTTTTGTAGAACTTATGCTTGCTAAAAAGAAAATAGTATGCTATACTATAGGTATAGAAAGAAAGAGAGAAAATATTATGAAAAAGACAAACCAAAAGACAGAACAAGTATCAGTACCAGAACAGGTAACAAAGTTGCAACCATTTCCATTCATTGAAGGTGAAGATTACTTATTAAAGCTAAAGAGTGGGGATTATACAGTCGCATATTGGAACGAAGGGCAATTTTATTCAAATTTTAGCGACCAGTATGTAGAGGAAGGAATTGAAAGCTTTGTTGCTTTGAAAGACTTAGGGTTATGAAAAGACGATACAACGTTGCAGTTTGTCCTAGGTGGGATCTGCCGATCAAGTCGTTAAATATTCAGGCTGGAATACAATTTTGCGAAAGAGAACTATCGGATATGTCCAATGGAGAATTTCCATTCTTTTTATTGGATTCTGATGAGATTGCGAAAAACATTCGCCTCGATATTCTCATTTATTTATTTCTTATATATCCTAGATATTATGATAACTTCTTTGCATTGGTAAAAGAAATCAGCAAAAAGAAGAATGTTGAGCAAATTCTTAGAGATTGCTTTGGTGAACCATGTGATCTTGCTAAGAAGAAGATTCCTGCAATCGAGAAGGATATTGTTGGGATGTATGAAGAATTTAAGAATGATAACGGGAACTTTATTAACAAAAAATTCGATAAAGATTTCCGTCTATCTAACCAACACATTCTTTGTAGGTACGAACATTCACTTGAAAACTTTGTAAAAACTGGCTATCTCCATCAATACGAATATATTGAGGACAAGTATCCAGAAGCTATTAGGGTTGAAGAAGAGAATGGAGAAGAGATTGAAGTGATGGATCTGTTATTCTTCTACGATCGTAAAAAGTTAGATGAAGATGCCATTCGACAGCGTATCAATTTCTTTGCTAGTGAAACCAAATGCGAGGTTCGAGTTATAGTTATTAAATTTGATGATGTGTCACAACAAGAAGAAAATGGATAAGAAAAGGAGAAGATAAAATGGGAGTATTATTCAAAGAAGAGGATGCAAAGAAAATCCAGGAGATTTGTGTAAAAATTGCAGGTAGAAACATGTTATTATCATCACGATTATTATCGGCACAAGATATTGTAGCGTTTGATTTATTTTATTCCAGCGTCAAGATGGGTGTTGAAGTTAAAGTGGCAGAGATTGCCAAAGCTTTCTACCCTACTTTAAAACGAAAGTTCTTTGAGCTAAGAGATTTCTGTGTGGTTGATAGTGATACGATCAACGTAGCTTGTTATGATTTGGATGCAAAGGTGTTCACGTTCTCATTTCCAATTAAGATGCTTGATATGAACGAGGAAGAGATTGAAAGCTACACGTTCGCATTATTTAGAAAAGAGATCCAGAAAGAAGAGTTAGAGGAAAAGAAGAAAGAAGTAGAGTTGTTAGAGCAGAAGATCAACGAATTAGAACAAACGTTTTACTGAGAGGAAGAGTGGGCAGCCATTGCAGCGTCCACTTTTTACATAACTTGTTTCGAGTAATTTCGAGCTGTTTCAAGTAAACTATCGCTTGTTTTATACTGTTATATCTGCTATAATATACTTAGCTGATCTACCAATGGTAGAAACAGTCCCAAAAGACGAGCAAAACTTATTTCTACAAGACGCAGTAGGAACGTTTCTCGTCTTTTGCCTTTATAATTGACGAAGCTGGTTAGACCAAAAATGGACCACAACCAGACTAAAGCCAGACTGGAACTGGACTAATTTTAGACTAAGACCAGACCAACTTTAGACTAAGATTAGTCTGAACCCAGACTAAGAATAGACTGATACTAGACTACAACTAGACTGGAAAGGATCTATTATCTTGATCGTGAACTACTAGATCAAACGCAAAGAAACAAGAGAAGCTGATCCAGGATGAAACAAGAGAGAACCAGAAGGACCAATGATAAGAAAACAAAATGAAAAATAATAAGCGATCACAGGAACGACACAAAATAGAGAAACAAAAGAAAAAAGGTGGAAGAACAAAGCAGCCACCTTTTATTATGTATGTGTATGCGTTAAGCGATGCCAGCCCAGCCAGAAGACAACCATGAAGGCATCATCAACAATATAAAACCTATATAACAATACAAACCCTATATGGTACTATAAGGAAACAATATAAGCCACAACCCCATTACGCAACATAGGAACATGATCGCTCATACCAAACAGGCAATTATCACAACTCTCTATCAATCCCTCTATAGACAACATATACTTCAATCGTAAAGAGGCAAATAACATAGAACTTGTAAAGATATCCTTAGCAACCACAGAAGGACTTCTTAGTGGACCTATATCAACCAATATACTCTCTTTAGGTTTCTCATACATAGTGAACTTATCCACAGGCTTAACAATATAGCCAGTTAGATTCATAATCGGATTCAAGTATATGTTAGAGCAGCCTTCTCTATCAACCAATACTGTCTTATTTTCCGTAATTTGATTTGCGATCGTCTTTTCAATAATAATAAACAAAGACTGGAAGTCCACCTTCGTTTCAGGGAAACAGTGGTGATAAGCTTCGATACCAAAAGTTTCCTTTAATTCATCAAAAAAGAATTTATCACTAAAGTCTATTCCAAACAGTTGGGTAGCAAATACTGTTTCTTCCGTTTTTTCATCTTTTAAGACCAGTTCTATTTTTCTCATTTTCCTTCTCTCTTTCTTTACCTAGATTATATCATATTTTTCATGTTTTCTCAAAAGAAAACAAAATAGAAAGATACAAGATATTCACAAACAAATGGATCCAAACTTCGTTCCCTGTACCCTCTGTGAGCTACTCGGTAATAAATTACTAAGTAGTTCGCAATAATCGCTTTTCCAAATACTAAATCAATATTTGTTAAAAAGAAATTATTGTGTTATAATATAACTGAAATCAATAGAAGGGAGAAACATGATATGTCAGAAGAAAAGAACTTAAAAATAAAAGATACGCTACGTGCTACAAAAGAGCGACGTGCCAACATGGATTGTCGTGTTTTCTCTGTGAAGATTCAAGAGAATAGGTTATCTAAGGCAAAGTCAGAGAAACTGAAACACTGTTTCTTAGAAGCAAAGTGGCTTTATAATGCTATTCTTGCGACCGAAACATTAACTATTGAAGATACTTCTACTGTTCAAGTTAAAGTTAAAGATTCTTTTGAGATTAGACCAATCAACACACTTTCGGCACAGATGAAACAATCAGTCGCAGATAGTGTTAAAACAAATGTTTCCAACTTATCTAAAGCTAAGAAACATGGTCTAAAAGTTGGTAGACTTAGATTTAAGAAAGAGTGCAACGAGATCAATCTGAAACAGTTTGGGCAAACCTATGCAATCAGAGATAACAATAAAATTTATATTCAGCGAATTGGTGTTTTAGCAGTAAATGGACTTGAACAGATAAATATAGATGAAGTTGAATTTGCAAACGCTAAACTGATCCAGAAGCCATCTGGTTTCTATATTAACTTAACAGTCTATTCCAACAGACAATCTCAACTAGAAACTTCCAAGGAGGTTATTGGTTTAGATATGGGGATCAAGGATCAATTGATATTCTCTAATGGAGTTAAGGTAAACTTCTACTTGGAAGAAAGTGAACAACTGAAAGGCTTGATGAGGAAGTTAAATCGTCAAGTTAAGGGTTCTAACCAGTATAAACAAACCTTACACCGAATTAAGAAAATCTTTGAATACCAGAACAATAAGAAAAATGATGTAGTCAATAAATTAAATTCAGTTTTAAAACAGAATTACATCATCTGTTTCCAAGATGAAATGCTGAGTCGATGGCAACGTAAAAAGGCTAAACGTAGATTTAGTTTTGGCAGAAAGATCCAACATGGAATTTTAGGTCGAGTTAAGGACAAGCTAAAGAATAACCTATCTAACGTTATGTTAAAGAGTTCTGTACCTACTACTCAGACCTGTCCCAAGTGTGGCTGTCTAACCAAACACAGTTTAGATAAGAGATTGTATCATTGTAATCATTGCGGATTTGAAAATCCAGATAGAGATATTCACTCTGCCAATATGATGGTACTACTGAGCGGGTATGGAACGTATCGCTCATTAAACACGGATACTGTTAGCACTGAGAGGATGACTGGTTTTTTAGACAGTCTATCTAATCTTGGTGTGGTAGTTTCTACTACCAACAGTATGGAAGCTCACTGTCTTTAAGTAGTGAGTAGTTCACTGTTATTTTTGTTATGCTTTAAGTAGCTGATCTACCAAGAGTGGAAACAGATCCGAGGGACCACTTCAAAACCTCCTGTAATGACGCAGCAGGAAAGATGAGGTGGTCCCTTGTTTTTTA
>ERZ772948.1485-NODE-1485-length-13486-cov-17.251359_pt1 | contig 13486 bp, 10 predicted proteins | sample MGYA00511945_ERZ772948 | MGnify/ENA primary metagenome ERZ772948 (study PRJEB29015, sample SAMEA2737927) | human oral metagenome | biome: human oral; feature: human-associated habitat; material: dental | place: China | collected 2141 ... | reverse complement strand
TGTTGCCGATCTTGCAGGTTCCCAGGGAGCGCTGGACGGTGACGCCCGGGTAGTTACCGGTCTTGGCGTGCAGACCGGTCAGGGCGTTGTAGATGGAGGTCTTACCGGCATTGGGGGCACCCGCCAGGGCGATACGTCGGGACCCGGCCACCAGCGTCTTGGAGCTGTCCGAACCGCCGTGGCAGTCAGCGCCCTCATAGGGGTGCGCATTGTGGGGCGGCTGCCCGGTGGCCTGCTGCGAAGTGTTGCGGGTGCTCACGGCATCTCTCCTGTCGTCTGCTCCGTGTCGGTGGCCGCGTGCCGGCCGGCCGGCCTGGGCTGAAGGATGATGCGCGTCTCGGCCTCGATGGCGGTGACCTCAACGAGCCTGGCCTCCTGGCGGCGCAGGCACAGCTCGTAGTCGGAGACGCGGTAGACCACCGGGTCACCCATGGGGGCGCGGCGCAGCGGCGTGGCGATCCGGCCGGGGACGAATCCCAGGTTGCGCAGGCGCTTGATGAGGGCCCCGCCGACGCCGTCGTCGAGTAGGCGGGTGATGCGTCCGCTGGTGCCGGGGCTGAGATCCGACAGTGCGAGGGTGGCTGCGCCCGGTTCGGGAACGTAGGCGTTTCCGGCGGAGGCGCGGTGTCGTGGAACAGCAAATGCCATGGTGTCCTCAGATCGACAGTGGACTTCGTCGATGGCAGTGTAAGGCAGTGCTTCTCTATCTCGCAGGAATTCAGGGCGGCTCTGCCTCAGCGTCGACGCTTCCCTCTGGAGATATGGCGGGGGTGGGTGTGCGGCGTACCGGAACTCAGACATGAGATTGTCTGTATTTTCCGAACCGGGTGGACGGTAATGGAATATGGGTGTATAAAATACGTTCCGGCCACTTCGCGCTCCCCCAAGATGTCATTCTTGCTGGAGCACGAAGTGGCCGGTTGTCAATGTGCCGAAGTAGTTGTGATGGGTTGCTTCACCCCGGGGTCGGGAACGGGTTCATGCCTCACGGGGCTCCCTGAGGGGGCGGGGTGTTCGGGAGTGTTTGGAGAGGTGGGGAGGGGTTAGCGAGCGGCGGGATCGGGCATGTTCTGGGCGCCCAGGTAGTAGACGAAGCCGAGTGGGACGACGAAGAGGAAGAAGGCGATGCGAACCACCCAGGCGTTGATGTTCCACTTGTCGGCCAGGCCTCCGCAGACGCCGAGCCAGATCTTGTCGGTGGAACGTGCGGGCCAATCGAAACCTGAAGAATTCTGTGCTGTCATGGCAGACATTCTGCAATGTCTGAGCGCATGATGTCACGTTGTGGTCTCGCCCTGAAAAAATCAATGTCCAATAAGGGGGAGGTGGCATGTTGAGTGGGTCTGGAACGAGATTTCGATGAAATTCAGAAGCAGAAGCGTTGTCCCGGTTTTTTCTGGATTCTATATGGTTGACCCCAGAAAATACTCAGCGTCCAATAAGGGTGACGAGAGTCTCCCCCGTTTCTTGGCTATTAGGATCGATGTTGCTTTCCAAAATGGGCGGTGGGACCTGCGTCACGGCGGCAGGTCCCACCGCCCTTGCGGTGGTCTGTGTGGGCGTCAGGGACTCAGCGGGGTCGTGACATGGCCACGGCGCGGGCACGCTCGGCCCAGGTGTCATCGAGCGGCTCGGGATCCCAGGTGGCGCCACTGTGCTCAACGGCGCGGGCCAGCAGCCAGTCGGCCACGGCCGGGTTCTTGGGCAGCAGGGAGCCGTGCAAGTAGGTACCGATGACGTGGTGAACGCGTCCACCCTCGGTGCCGTCCTTGCCGTTGTTGCCGTCTCCCATGCGCACGGTGCCGAAGGGGTGCGCGTCCGGCCCCAGGGTGGTCAGGCCGGAGTGGTTCTCGTAGCCGATCACCGCGCCGAAGTCCTCGGTGTCCAGGGTGATGTTACCGATGAGGCGGGTGTCGCCGGCCACCGTATGGGTGTCCATGAGGCTGATGCCGGGGATCTCCTTGCCCTTGGCGGTGGTGAAGCCATGCCCGAAGAGCTGGTAGAGCCCGCAGATCGCCAGCATGGGGACACCGTCGCCGGCCCACGCCTTGAGCGTGGGGCCGACCTTGAGAAGATCCTCCTTGATGCGGTCCTGGCCAGAGTCTTGACCGCCGCCGCCCACGAGGACGTCGATGTCGCGGGGCAGCTCGTCTCCCGGGTCGTAGGAGAGGAGCTCGACGTCGTAGCCCTGCCACTGGGCGCGCCGCGCCAGCACGAGCGTGTTGCCCCAGTCGCCGTAGATGTTCATGTCCCGCGGGTAGAGCTGGAGCAGGCGCAGGCTGCCGCGGGCGGGACCGTCGGTGGTGTGCTCGTAGCGCGCGGTCATGACATGACCTCCTCAACGTCTGTCATCTCGCCCAGGATCGAGCGCAGGGCCAGCATGGCGGTGTAAGTGGTGAAGATCCGCATCGGGCGGTCGGCGTCAGTGGCGGCTCGGCGCATGAGGGCCACGGCTTTGCGCAGGTCGGGCTCGACGTCGGTGACCTCGACGTCGTCGTAGCGCAGCCGCAGCGCCATGTCCCAGGCCCGCACCCCGGTGACAACGGCGACCCCGTTAGTGCGCAGGGCGGCGAAGTCGACGTCCCACAGCCAGGACATGTCCCGGCCGTCGGCGTACTCGTCGTTGATGGCCACGACCACGACCTCACCGGCCTGCGCCTGGGCGGCCGCTGAGAGCAGGCCCATGCGGAAGCCGGCCGGGTTCTTGACCAGGGAGAGCTGGACGGGGCGACCGTCCAGGGTGAGGACCTCGCCGCGGCCGAAGGCGGCCTGCACAGTGCCCAGGGTGGCGAGCAGCCCGGGCAGGTCGGCGTCCTCGCCCAGCACCTCCAGGACCGCACCGAGGGCGGCGCAGGCGTTGAGCAGGTTGTGAACACCGGGGATGGTGAAGTCGACCTCGTGGGAGGCTCCGTCGACGCGGACGGTGGCGCGCTGGCCGTTGATGGCCTCCAGGGTGACGCGGGGGCCTGGGCCCTCGCCGCGGTCCCGGGGGCTGGCCAGGCCGGTGCGCAGGTCGTCGTCGGACAGGAACAGGGAGCGCAGGTCCTCGCCGGCGCCGAAGGAGACGACGCGGGCGGTGACGTCCTCGAGGAAGGCCGGGGCGGCCAGGCGCGGGTCGTCGCCGTTGAGGACGACGACGTCGCTGGTGGCCTGGGCGATCGAGTGCAGCAGGGAGGCGGTGTAGTCGATCTCGCCGAAGCGGTCGAGCTGGTCGCGCATGACGTTGAGCAGGAGGCAGGCGCGGGGGCGGACCTGGGCCACGAAGTGCACGGCGTGGGCCTCGTCGAGCTCGAGGACCGCGATGTCGGCGTCCAGGTTGCCGGCGGCGTCGACCTCGGTGAGCAGGGCGGCGAGCACACCGCGCACGAAGTTCGAGCCGGTCCGGTTGGTGAAGACCTTGAGGCCCTGCTCGCGCAGGAGCTGGACGACCATCTTGGTGGTCGTGGTCTTGCCGTTGGTGCCCGAGACCACGATGACGCCGCGGGGCAGACGGCCGAGGGTGCGCTCCAGGAAACCGGGGTCGGTGCGCTCCATGACCAGGCCGGGGAAGGCGGTGCCGCCGCTGCCGCCGCCGCGCACGCGGGCGGCCAGGCGCGCTGTGCGGCCGAGAGCGACTGTGAGTCGAGAACGCATGGAGCTCCTGCTGACTGAAGTAGGGCCGCACCGAAGATGCGATCGGGGTGTGTTGCCCGTAGGGGCACCGGCTGTGCGCCAGTCTAGGGCAGTGGGCCTGTCACGGACGCGTCACGATGCTCACGTGAGAGACGCGGAGGAAGGGTGAGTCTGCCGGCTCACCGGGGAACGACGACGTGCAGGGCGCCGTCCTGGACCTCGGCGCGCAGGGTGCGGGTGGAGCCGGCCGTGTCGCCGTCGAGCTCGAAGGGGACGGGGCGGTCGGCCTCGATGAGGACCTTTCTGGCACGGGTGAGCGTGAAGCCCTCCATCTCCTGACCAGTGAGGATCTGCGCTCCCAGACGGGCCCAGTCCACGACCTTGCCGGGGTTGGCCAGGAGCAGGTCCACCATGCCATCGGTGGGGACGGCTCGAGGGAAGAGCGTCATGCCCGCGGTGATGGTGCCGACGTTGCCCATAAGAGCCATGACCATCTGGCGGCGCTCAGGAGGTGCGTCGTCGAGCGTGATGGTGGCGGTGAAGGGGTCGGGGACCGCGTTCTGGACGGCGGCCACCGCGTAGGCGCCCGAGCGGATGACCTTCTTCAGGCCCGAGTCGGTGGACTCCATGATCTGGGCGTCCAGGCCCATGCCTGCCATGACGACGAAGCGCTCCTCACCGTCGTCGAAGGTGCAGGTCACCATGTCGATGGGCTGCAGGTGGCCGTGCAGGGCGAGGCGGATGGCGGCGTCGGTGTCCAGCGGGATGGACAGGTTGCGCGCCAACAGGTTGCCGGTGCCGGCGGGGATGAGGGCCATGGGCATCTCGGTGCCCGCGAGCTGGGAGGAGACGGCGCGCACGGTGCCATCACCGCCGGCCACCATCACCAGATCGACACCGGCCTCCAGGGCGCGGCGGGCCATGGAGCGGCCGGGGTCGTCGGGGGTGGTCTCCAGCCAGACGGTGGGCAGCCAGCCGGCGGCGCGCACCTCGGCGGCGACCCGACGGCGCAGGAGCGAGAGATCATCGAACTTGGTGGGGTTGTAGATGACGGCGGCGCGCTTCTCGCTGCTGGCGCGCGACAGGCGGCGATTGACCCAGCTGGTGAGGATCGCGTCGATGCCGCCGACCCACAGGGCCAGGTTCGCGAAGGCGGCACCCAGGAGGAAGCCGCCGATGAGGTCGCTGAGCGTGGCCAGGCCCATGTACCACTGGCTGACGGCGGTCATGACGACGGCGGCGTAGCCCAGAACGGTGCCGGTGGCGACCATGGTGCTGCGGTGATGGGCGCGTGCGAGGGTCACCAGAACCCAGGAGGCCAGGGTCATGGCGGTGACGTGCGCGTTGGGGTAGGCGTGGGCGAAGGCGGCGATCGAGTCGGTGAAGGTCGCCCCCGGGGTGGGGCGCGCCAGGTGCAGGGCGACGAGGAACTGGACGGGGATGCCGATGGCGGCGATGGCCAGCGAGACGCTCAGGCGGCGCATGCGGCCGGTGTAGGCGTAGACGACCCAGGTCGCAGTGACCGCGAGGACGATGAAAGGGTGGGTGAGGATCGCGAAGGCCTCGGCGAGCTGGCCGGCCGCCGAGCGGGGGTAGGCAGCGGGGGCGGGCAGGAGCAGGTCGAGGCCGAACGGGCCGCCGGAGGAGCTCGGATCGACGTTCGGGGCCAGTGGGCCGGGGGCGCTCAGCCGGGTCCAGGCGATGAAGGCCAGGGCGAATCCGATGCTGAGGACGGCCTCGACATACTTCAGGCGCAGCGGGGGGCGCGAAGAGGGCGAATCGACGGCGTCGCGTCGGGGTCTGATCACGCTCGCTCGTCCTTTCCGCCGGTTGACCGTCCGGGAGGCAGCCTAGTCGGTGCGGCTGTGGGCGGCATGTGTCCGGGCTGTGGGGGCGAGACCGAGAGCGCGCTGGTTCTGGACGGCTCTGACGGCTGGAAGTGGTCTGCCTAATCTGCTCGCTATCCATGACCCGGGCCCAGCCCGAGCAGGCTTGCAGCCTGGGGATAGGGGTACAGGAAGCTAGAGAACCGCCTCCACTGGGTCCAAGACGTCGTCTTCGGTGAGGGTCATCACCGGCTGCGTACCTCCGACGGGCCTAAGGTCATAGCCTTCCTAAAGAACCTGGCCATCAGTCTTATTCGCCTCTTCCGCGGTCCCGGCAACTCCATCTCACCGCCACCAGATCTCTGGCAGGACGCCTCAAACGAGCATTCAAACTACTCACCCGACCACCCGCTAAAACTGATTTTGCCGGTCTCCTGAGTGAGTGGTGCATTGGTGTCGCATTATGAGGACGAATGAGCCGATAGGGGATCGGAGCGGGTGTGAGGTGTGAATAGCGACTTGACTTCGGTGAACTGCCCCCATGCTAGGTGCGCCATCTCTCTACATGGGTCCATCAGAGCTGCTGTGGCGTGGCGGCAAGTTGTCTAGCAATTGACGATGACTGCTGTCAAGAGGGATCGTCCCCCATAACGCTCCATGGATTTGTCGTCTAGCCTATTTGTGTCGGGCAACAGAGTGCGGTAGATGGGAGCTCGAGATATCAAAATACATGTAATCGACATGTATGTGCTGACGTCGGTCGCCCGCTCTGATCTCTGTGGCAACAATTCCGTAGTGATGGCGAATGAGTCTCTACAACACAATCAAGCGCTTGTTATTTGATGTGAGCGCCCGATGTTGGAGTGGCGGCCATTGACTGTTTGGTTACTGAGCTGTGGAGAATGCCTGATGACGCCGGCTGAGAAATCATCAAGAATAGGAGGACACCCTCATGCAATCGATCAAGCGACACCTTTTCAGGGCAGTAGCACTCGGTTCTGCACTGATTGGCGGGTTGGCTGTTGCGGCGCCGGCATCAGCGAACTCATTTGGGCCGACTGACTATGGGACAGACGGCCGTGCAATGATTAGTTATGATGATGCTAGGGATTTGTTTTGCATAGAATCTCATGACCCTGACGGAACAAATTATTATGTTGCGACAGTAGATTCTGACGCAGGTCCAAGTTATGGCCAGTTTGTTCGGAACGGTTTAACGGACTGCGTAAGTTTCGAGACGGCATATGAAGACAGTAAGGTTCTCTTCGAAATAATGCCGAAGGCGGGAGAAATTCCCACTGAGGTAACTTTCTACAGTTAACAGTTGTCGGATGATAGGCGGCCAATTCGACGATCGCGAGTCAACAACTGTGTTGTCGGCCGCCGCATCAAGGCACGAACCGCTCTGGGAGCGCACTGCTCAGGTATCGGCGAGCACCTAGGTCGTCGCCCAGCGTCTCGGGCACCTCTCCTGGTGGAACGCATCAGGATTCCTTGCCCGTTCCGTTGACCTCGTTCGCACGACCTATGGTGGGGTACTGCGAGTGTGGAACTTGGACTCGACGGCAGCCTGACATGCGCTCGAGACGGCGGTGTCACATCGAGCCGGCAATGTGACGCCGTCGTCCCGGCGCCAGAAGGTCCGAGCTTGTAGAGACTGCCGAATGATGCCCTGACTGCCACGAATTCCAGCAAGAACAAGCAAAAACCCACCTCACGGAATGTCCATGACGTGGGTGTGAGTGATGGCTCCTTGGTCGGGATGCTTAGGCCTTCGGTCTTTCGGCCCCCTCCTCTTCGAAGACCTCATGAGCAAGCTCATGAGGTCTTCTCATCGTCGGGGTATTCGGCCTGGCGGCCTCTTACCCCTTCCTCCTCGGACGTCTCACGAGCAAGCTCGCGGACGTCCTCGTCGTCGCCCTCTCCCTACCCCACTCAAAGCAATGGGAGGCGTGCTGGCGGTATGTGATGGGCGTCGTTGACCTTGCAGTAGTGCCGACGGGGCAAGGCTCTTCACTGGCGGAGGATCCTGGCAGCTCGCTAGACGTGGCCGGCAGAGCGGACACTGAGCAAGGCAATCGGGCGAGCGCCCCTGCAAATACCGCCAACGCGGACAGCGTGGAGGAGCCTGGGCAGGAGGACGATGCAGACTCCCCGGCTGCCAGGACGGTCGCAGACAAGCAGGAACGAGATGAAGACCCAGGCGTTCTATCAAGCTCTGCCGCTATGGCTGGCTCAGAAACGTCTGGGCAGAATGGAGAGCCAGGCACACCAGCCCACGCCGCCACAGCAGCGCAGCCCGCCGCAGGTTCAACGACGCCCACCTCTCATCAGCCGGCCGACGGCTCAGCAGTGCGGACATCCGCGCCAGCTACCAAGTCTTCCACCACTCCACCACGGCGGATCAACCGCTACCTGCGTCCGCAACTGGTGGAAGAGATGGTGACGCTGCACCAGGCGGGGCAGACGGTGGCGCAGATCGCCTCACGCTTCGGCTTCCATCGCACCACGGTAGCCAGGCACCTCAAGCAAGCAGGAGAGACGCTCCGCACCAACCCAGCCAACCCTGCCTTCCAAGAGCGGGTGCGGGAGGCCTACGCCAAGCTGGGCACAGTAAAACACACTGCGCAGCGGTTGGGTGTCAGTAGGGATACGGTACGGAAGGTTGTGCGGGGTGAGTGATTGGAGACTAAACGTAGGTGCATATAGTCAAGTGCCATACGACTAACCTTCAATTCTCACCACCGATACCGATACACAAAAGCTCCACCTTCTACATCAAGACAAAAGTAATCTATCCAGCCATAGAACATGCACTGTGAATGCGGTGCAGATATTGCTTGGTCGATCAAGGATGAAGCCTCGAAGCGAGCCGGTGTCGGCAAATGAATTGGCCAGCCGGGACCATATAAGAAGGCGGTGCTCATGATATCCCCTTTGAAGGCTTCTTTGGTGCTGCCAGGGACCAGCCCTTTTCCTATAGCGGAGAAAGTGCTCCATGGTGTACAGTCTTGTTCAGAGCAGTTCTTGTGTATGATTTGTGACACTATCTCCTTACGTTTCTGTGCGTCATTAATTCGCCCCACTACTGCTCCATCGTAGTCTTTCTGAATCGATAGCTGTCGAACATAGCCAGTGTCGTAGACAATCGTTGCATTATCGGTCGCAACCCGCTTCACTCGCTGCCGAAAGATGGTAGTGATGTGATGCTCTGGCCGCATGCCAAGCAGGCCGTAGACGATGCCGTAGTGCCAGAAGACGAAGCAGGCAGTGGCAACAGTAACGAATTTGGCTAGGCGACGCCAGGGTGGAGACAAAACTAGAATCGATAATGTCATTCTACACTAATATTATCACATTTATTTCTTCTATGTCGATGATTGTTGATCGTTTGCTAGCGTTTGCAACGCTGTTTACTGGTAGCATCCGGCAGAATAGACGTTGAACTCTTGAGCCTCTCCGCGGGCTGCGGCGTCCTTTTCTGCCGTATACGGGTAGTCGAAGTCATAATAGTCATAGACGAGAAAACAGTGTTCGGATGTGCGGTAGAATGCGAAAGCACCTACAGACACATAGACATTTTTGTCGTTCCAGATCGAAGTAAATTTATCGACCTGCCTAACGGCACCGACGGGCATATTGTAGCCAAAATCCTTAAGCCACTGACGTTTGCTGAAGAATGACCAGTCTACACTCACATCCACGCCGGGATTTCCGTCTTCTTTGTAGTAATGACTGAGAAGGGAGTCTGTAACTCGAGCGTCGTCTCCGTCGTAATCAATCTTATGTACTTTTGGCCAAGTGCGTGGCGCATTTGGAATTATCCCTGCCGTTGGACTATTTCCTTTCGGTGAGTTACAATCCGGAATTTTCGAACCGCCCCCATCGACTGATAAATATGCTGCAGACACCCAGGTCTCGTCTGTGGTGTAATACCATCTATCTGAAAGTTTTCCGTCGGGGCCGTTTACAGATTCACCTTTAGTCCAACATTCTAAAGCCAAAACTGTGTTAGCGGGGTAGAGTTCATAATCAAAATGTTTGGTGGTAGGGCCTATTCTCCCGTTAACATACTCCACCTCAGAGTTATTATTCACTTTAGCCGTGAAAATCGGTGAATGATTTGGAGTGCTCGTCGTCGATTTCTGTTGGCTCTCTGGGCACATTCTGGTCACTGGTAGGTCGCTTCCCGTAGAGAGCATAGAATCAGCTATCCAGCCTGAGCCATACCCATCCACTTTGTACCAGTAGTTACTGGTGCTGTACGGGCCTTTGACGTATTCACCGACTTGATAGCAAATTAGCTTTACTGTCTGGCCGGCCTGAACCTGTCCCATTGGCTGCCTGTTGGTGTCAGGGCTCGTTCGGACGTTGGCGTAGTCCCAGCCAGGGGCGGAGAACACTGTGGCGGTGACTTCGTCCGCGCGAGCTGGCGGTGCCACCGTCGTTACTCCAGTTGCTGTAGCTGCAGCCAGGCCGAAGAGTGCGAACCACCTGATCTTGTTGCTCGTCTTGCTCATCGTGATCCTCCTCGGGGATGAGGGCGATGGAGCTGGTGACTCCAGCAGACGTCCTTGCCTGCACATTGAGCCTATACCGCCTGGACGGTCGGAAGTGGCGCAGGTCACGAAGTGTGATGAAACCGTGACAATGGGTGGGTCGAGGGCACACACTGCGGCCTGGTCGTGGACGGACACTGCGAGGGTTGCCCTGGAGTCGGTGCTGGTAGTTCGCCCACCAAGGCAAGCCGCTGTAGTGGGTATGTCCAGGTACGGACTGCATGGAGCTGCTTGGCGCCTGCCGCAGTAGTGGCTGGTCAGGTTGCAGTAGCCGGGTTGTTCCAAGCGGCAACAGCCCGAGCGTCATGGAACCGTCACCCAGCGCCCGCTGAGTGGTGGGTGACAACAGCACCGCTGGAAGCCCATCTCTGGAGCTAGATTCGAGCCGAGTGGGCGCCGAGGCGGGCTAGAGGGGCACCATGACGCGATACGGGCCGTTGATCGCTCAATATGTTCTGCCAGCGGCGCTGTACCGGAGAAGATGCCAATACTCGAGTACCTAACCAGCCCCCCTGCCGGCTGCTATTGACAACCGGTTGGTGTCCACGGCTTATTGGCATAGCCTCTCACGCGCGCATGCCATTCTTTCAAGCGATTAAGTTCATGCTCCATCTCCTCAGGCTCAGGAGCCACATAACTAACCTCTTCGCTCTTGTCGTGTCGTCTGGCCCAAGTTGATGTGGCGGAATATCCTTTTTCAAATTCCTCATAGTCTTCGCCTGAAATTCTCGCGAGAATACGCACCAACATTGGTTTAACCTCTGTGGTACTGCGATCTACGACTCGATATATAACGTCGCTCCGTATTGTACGCTCCCAGGTTTCCGACAGCCTACCTGCCCAACCTGCGGTTTTGTCTTCGTACTCTTCGCCCGACATGCTAGCCCGCGTTGCGGCAATCTTATCCAGGTCAGTTTTAAGAATACCGATGCGGGCGTCGGTGTCATTAGCCTTCCAAGGGAACTTGCCAGTTATCTGACCTGGCTGTTTAGAACCGTTGCGCTGGATTGTTTGCTGATGCACTTCAACTGATAGGTATCGGGCGCGTTTTACAAGTTCCGCAAGAAAAATTAGGTCATGCGTAAATACAATAACCTGACGATCCTGCGCGAGTTCCACCATGCGTTGCGCGGCGCTGCTCCTTCGCTGATGGTCAAGCGACGACATTGGGTCGTCGAAGACAACGGCAGATTTGCTTTCGTCGAAATACACCTCGGTTAGGAATCCCGCCAACCCTGCAGCTGTCTGCTCACCTTCACTCAGCACCTGCACCGTAGAAGCCCCAGATGCTTCCTTTAGAGTAGGCTTCTGATGGATCGCCCCCTTTGTACCTTTCGGATCTGAAAGTACGACATGTTCGAGCCTAAGGTTATTCGCCTCTGACATGAAGTGGTCGCTGACTACCTTTGTAACGTAAGTTTTCGCAAGAGAACTACTTTGGCGTGTTATCGGTGCAGTGGACGCGTCTCTCTTCTTGTTGGTTAGCAGTGTAACGCGCCTACGTCGATCAATCTCATTGACAATCTCCTTTTTAACAAATTTTAGTATTTGAAGCCCCTCACATTCCTGCCGCTTCTTCTTGACTGAATCGAGGCTCTTCTTGAAGCTATCGACATCAACGTCGTTTGCTTCATTACGTTTCGCTGTAGCAAGGGAACGCACGATAGAGATATTGACGGATGCAAGTTCCACCCAACTCTCGTCAGTGTTATCTTGAAGACGCTTCAGAATCCTTTCTTTCGCCGTAACCGCAACATCAAGGGCAGCAGTGAGAGTGTCCTTGCTCAAGTCGTTGTTGTCAGCAAAATGGGCCAGCCAAGATAGGACACTGGCGGTCGTTACGTCAAACTTCTTAAGTTGATCAACTGCGGCACTGTATCTACGTTCCGCATCCTTGGCCTGCTGCTGCACGGTGTTGCGGACGTAGTCGCGAAAGCGACGCAACCGTGCTTGAGCGTCCTGAGCCAACGGTTGTTGACACAACACACAGACATCATCATCCTCTGTGGCTGGGAAGTCTCGGTCCGGGTATGCCTCTGCTTGTGCGTAGCGTTCTGCCGCCTCCCACATCGCTCGCCAGGTCTGTGACCCCACACCAGGAAGCGGCTCATCTGCAAAAGAGCTGGATGAGACTTCGTCAGCGCTGGCACGTAACTTCATTGCCTCCTGTTTTAGTGTCAGAATGCGGTCGGCAGCAGTTGGTGATAACGTATTTTCGATGGATTCGAGGTGAGCAGCTAGCGCTTCGGCATCTTTTGCGACCGCAGAAAGTCTCGTCTTCTCCTTTGTGGGATCAGTTGCTTGGAGGCGGGCTTCTTCTTGACGATACTCTTGAATTTCTTTATCAAGATCTTGATGGGCATCAAGTAGCTGGTCAAGAGAGTGTGGGTCAGTGCGATCGGAAAGTTCGGATAGGAATTTCGCTGCCGACGTTCCGTCAGGTACGTTCGGGAACGAAAACTGCTTCGCTTCTTCGACGGTGATGCGCTTTCCTATCTCACTACTCACCTGATCAATAAGTTCGACGAGTCGATCGAGGAGGCTGAGTACTGATGGCCGATACGACAGCTCTGTTTCGTTCTGCAGGTAGTCGTTGCCGCATGCTTCATCATAGAAGTGAACGCGCCCAAATGTCGTGTCGTTGAACGTTCTTGACCACGTTGCTGCTTGATCAGTGCCGCCACAGCGATAGTTGATCTGGGCCGATTGACTGCAGTGCTTATTGATAAATACATTGGGAAGAATGTCTTCATGATGGCGAGCACCGACTATCTGCTTAAGGAGGCGCGCATATCCAGACTTGCCGCTACCGTTGTCGCCATAGACGATAGTCATGCCAGTCGGAGAGAACTGTAGCGTCTGGCCGCCCAGCAAAGCGTTGACGCCCTGCAAGTCGCCAACACTGCAGATCGCTATACTTTCTTTCATGTCGCCACCTTGAGGGAGTTCATCAATCGTCAAGGTGGGAGTTTCTGGGGTGACAGTTTTGTTAGCAACCAGCAAGTCGACGAGTTGCTCGATGTACGAATTATCGATAGCTTGATTTCGCACAATGCGTTGAAAAAGGTTTTGCTGCCAGGTAGGGCGTTTTTCTAGCCATCTGAAAATGTCTTCGTTGATCGCTTGTGTCGACAACGTGCTGGGTTGAGATGTGGCGTTGTCGCTGATGTTGGCAGTGTCGCTCATTTTGTGGTCTTCTTATTTAGGAGGATAGAGTTAAGGTGTGCAGATAAATTCTGCATGTATTATATGCTGAACGATGTACTTTTGTAAGCCTAATTTATGCAACCACCCCCACCTCTCGCTCCATCACACTCTCTACATCCATTCGCGCCCTCGCCAGTATCGTGCTGGCATCATTACCAAGAATCTCCTCGATGGCCCACGTCTTGACCGTCGCTTGGCGTGGTAGCCAGATGCCGATGCACTTGGCTTGGTAGTCGTTGTCGAGATCGAGGATGAGGTAGCCCAGGAGCTGCATGAGGACTT
>ERZ772948.1476-NODE-1476-length-13553-cov-14.917766_pt1 | contig 13553 bp, 8 predicted proteins | sample MGYA00511945_ERZ772948 | MGnify/ENA primary metagenome ERZ772948 (study PRJEB29015, sample SAMEA2737927) | human oral metagenome | biome: human oral; feature: human-associated habitat; material: dental | place: China | collected 2141 ... | reverse complement strand
AGCTGGTGCTGGCGGACATGCAGACCCTGGAGAAGGCGATCCCGCGCCTGGAGAAAGAGGTGCGGGGCAAGAAGACGGAGCCGGTGGTGCTGGAGACGGCGCGGGCTGCCCTCAAGGTCCTGGAGGAGGGGACGCTGCTGTCCGCCGGGGCCGAGGCGGCGGGGATCGATGCGGAGGTGCTCATGACCTTCCAGCTCATGACCACCAAGCCGTTCATCTATGTGTTCAACATGGACGACGCCGGGATGAACGACGAGGCCCGCCAGGCCGAGCTGCGCGAGCTGGTGGCGCCGGCGGAGGCGATCTTCCTGGACGCCCAGTTCGAGGCCGAGCTCGTGGAGCTGGAGCCCGAGGAGGCGGCGGAGATGCTGCACGACAACGGGCAGGAGGAGTCCGGCCTGGACAAGCTGGCCCGGGTCGGCTTCGACACCCTGGGGCTGCAGACGTACCTGACGGCGGGGGAGAAGGAGTCCCGCGCGTGGACGATCCGCAAGGGCGCGACGGCGCCCCAGGCGGCCGGCGTCATCCACACGGACTTCGAGCGAGGCTTTATCAAGGCCGAGATCGTGAGTTACGATGACCTGGTCCAATACGGCAGCGTTGCCGAAGCCCGCGCTCACGGCCGAGTGCGCATGGAAGGAAAGGACTACGTCATGGCAGACGGAGACGTTGTGGAGTTCCGCTCTGGACTAACGTCTGGGGGTAAGAAATGAGTTTAAAGTAACTCGACTTCTTCGAGGTCGGAGTCTTTAAGTTGCATCGGAGCGTTCACCAGAGATGTTGCTATTACACCAATAGCCTGAATGCGTACCTGGCGCTCCACGCGTGGACATGCTCCAAGATCAAGGAGAGGATGCAATGGTTGATGAGGGTTCAATCATCGACCAATTCCGCCAGCTGGCTCGAGGCACAAGCAACTCACTGCTTGATTTCCTACCGACCTTTGAAGAAGGTGTCACAGTCCCCGGGACGTCAACTCTCGTAAGGACGCACTTTCTTGCACACGACGTCAACGGAGTTCCTGCCATGGAATCCCTTGCAGGAGCCATGGCTAACGCGGCCGTTGACTTTTGTGTACCTCGCGCCAAGATCGAGCAAGCGTATGCTGATTATGAGAAGACTGGGTCAACCGCAGCCATCGTGAGTTTAAATGAACAGGCCCGAAACTTGTTTGTAAAATCGGAGAGTTCGGGTGAAGGTGGCGAACTCCTTCTGTTCTTACTCTTGGAGCGGGTACTGCAACGACCGCAACTGATTTCGAAGATGGCACTGAAGACGAATACCCAGGTGCATGTGCACGGCACCGACGGCATCCACGCGAGGCTCGCGGATGGCGAGGTTCTGGACCTCTACTGGGGTGAGTCGAAACTCTACCAGTCGAGTTCGGAAGCCTTTAAGGACTGCTTCGAAAGCATTGCTCCATACCTGCGGCCTGACGGAGGGGAACGCCGGAAGCAGGACCTGCTCCTGGTACGAGATCATCTAAATGTTACCCAGACCAAGTTACTTTCTTATCTGCTTGAGTACTTCGATGAGACGAAATCGAAGACATTGAAGGTTCGATGGAACGGGGTCTGCCTAGTCGGTTTCGACCTTGACAACTACCCGAACGTCGCTACCCTCGATGAGGCTCAGAAGAAGGAACTGTCGAAGGTGGTCGGACGGTGGCACAATACTGTTGGAAACCGTGTCAGTGAGTTCGAGATTGTAGCCGTGAACATTGACCTCTTCTGTATCCCTATGCCTAGTGTTGCTGATTTGCGTACTCGCGTTCTGAAGCGGATGGGAGTCAAGTGACTACCGACACGACCTTGGAGAGAATCGTCTTCACCTCGCAAAAGTTCAGAGACGCATTAGAGGCTGCTCGCGAACTGATGATTCGTTCGGAGTTTACAGCGGTGAAGTGGGATAAGGAGCCTCCAGCGATCGACTGGGGGTTCGCCCTGTTGTATGCCAGTGCGATTACGTCGGTACGATCTGAGCGTGCCCAGTCTGCGGTTCTCATAATCGCTACGGCATGCATTCTCGCGTCTGACGCTGAAGATGCCCACAAGGCGTCCGCTGCAGCGCTTCTCGAACGCTGCGGCAACCACATGGCCGTCGAGCTCGCGGAGTCCCGTAACCGGCTCCCACTCGAGGCCTGGCGATGTCTGCCCGCTGCGCTCCGGCTTGAGGTCATTCGGAACCGTATCGACTACTCAGTCCGTCTTTCTGACGGTCGGCTGCTCCCAGTAAATTCATTTCAGGGTGAGTTTTGGGAAGCGGTGAAGGCAAGCGACTGGCTGAGCGTGTCTGCGCCGACATCCGCAGGAAAGTCCCGCATCATCAGAGAGTACTTCTTGGAGGTCACGCACCAAGCGGCTCCGTTCACGCTGGTCTACCTTGTGCCGACACGTGCCCTCATCGAGGAAGTCTCGCGTGATCTGCGGCGGGAATTGCCTCCAGATATAGGAGTCTTCACGATGCCGTGGGATCCCGGCCTCGTGGAGTCATCAAAGACTGTCTTGGTCGTCACGCAGGAGAGGCTCCACCTGGCATTGGAAATTATTCCGTCGCTTAGGGTAAGTCTCCTATTCGTGGATGAAGCTCAGTCCCTGGCCAGTGGTGCGCGGGGAATTCTTCTCCAGTACGTGATCGAACGCACCATTAGGCAAAGCCCAGAAGCGCAAGTGCTGTTCGCGAGTCCCCTGACCTCCAATCCGGAGTTGTTCATTGAAGATGCGCCTCCCGACCGGCGTTCCGATTCCTTCGTATCTGAGACGGTCACGGTAAATCAGAATCTCCTCTGGGTCGAGCATATCAGTCGGAAGCCTCAGCGCAGAGCCATATACCTGATGTTTGACGGGAACAAGCACAGAGTTGGCGAACTTGTGCTCGCACAACGCGCGACGACGGTGCCTATGCGCATCGCGTTGGTGGCTTATGCGCTGGCGGGAAATACTCACGGGAACGTCATCTATGTGAACGGTCAGAGTGAGGCTGAAAAGGTTGCGAAGGCAGTATTCGAGCAGTTGCCTCGCGTGACGGAAGTTGACACGGAGGTCGACCATTTACGGGACCTAATCAAGACAGCAGTTCATAGCAAGTACTTACTTGCCGACGTCTTAGCCCGGCGTGTAGCCTTCCACTACGGGAACATGCCGCTGGTAGTGCGTACGGAGATTGAACGTCTCTTCGGCGAAGGAAAGATCTACTACTTGATTTGCACGTCGACCTTGCTTGAGGGTGTGAATCTTCCGTGCCGGACAATTTTTATGCGTAACCCCAAGAAGGGGGCCGGTAATCCGCTAAGTGAAGGCGACTTTTGGAACTTGGCGGGGCGTGCAGGACGCTGGGGTAAGGAATTTGCGGGCAATGTCGTATGTATCGACACTGATGATTGCAAACTCTGGCCTAACCTCCCGCAGGTGCGAAAGCGGTCGCAGATCACCCGAGCAGTTAGTAAAGGCCTTGACGAAACGTCAGGGCTGATATCCTTCGTGCGCGCATCCAATGAAGTGTCCAATGATGGTGTCGCTGAAAGTCTCTTCGCCTACTTATGTTCACGGCATCTCGCAGGCGAGTCTAATCAGGCGCTTCTCAATCGTGTTTCGCTCGAGTCGGAACGTAGGGAGATTGAGTCCGCGGTCAAACATGCGGCAACCGATCTTAAGATTCCCGTCGAAATTGTTACACGACACACCGGCATTGCGTCCCTCTCGATGGAACGCCTGCTTGACAGTTTTCGCCAGTCTGGAAAGAGTCCGGCCGATCTTGAACTGCCGCTGCCCGAGGAGCCTGATGCGAGGGAGCGATTCCAAGAGGCGCTTGTGCGGATCGGTGCGACTATGACGAACGTCTTCGGAAGGCCCCAATCAGGCGATGATCGGCGTAAGTGGCAGCTCGCCAACCTCATCGTCAACTGGATGAAGGGCATGCCCCTGGCGCGGCTGATCGATCAAAGGCTAAAGGCCAACAGCAAACTCACTACTGCGACGGCGATCCGAAATGTCATGAGCGACATTGAGTCAATCGCACGGTTCCATGCGCCCAAATACCTCGCCTGTTATGCCGATTTGCTTGAGGTCTACTCAGACGCGCTCGGGCTGGAAACCGCTGCTCGGGCTGACTATGCGATGATGCTCGAGCTTGGCGTCTCTCGCGCGAGTGAGGTCGTGCTTATGTCGCTTGGCCTTTCCCGGACGGCTACCGTTGCTTTGTCTGAGTCTATCGGGGTCGACGAGTGGACGCGGGCTGAGGCTCTAGAATGGCTCGCGGCTCAGAACCTCGATGGGCTTGGAGTGCCGGTGCTCCTGCAACGCGAGATAAACGACGTGCTCGAGATTACGGCTACGCGCGACCGAACCGAACCGGAGACCAAATAGTCAGCTCGGACTCTACGAATCACGATAGAGGTCATCACAAATGCGGTGTGTCGATCATCCCTCGGGTAATGCCGTTCATCGGCGTCCGAGATGGCGGGGGTACTGGCAGTAGGCGTAATAGAGTGAGCAAAGTTGAGTTCAGATTTAATGTGTAACTCGGCTGCTTGAGGAGTTAAGGATGGGAGAATCATGTCTCGATCCCGCCTATTTGAGAGAGTCTCAGTGTCGTAGTCTCTGAGGGTCAGAGGTCGACCCGAGGTGCAACGCACAGTCCAGTACGGAAAATGAATGATACCTGAATATGGTGGCGTGAGATATGTCTAATTAACTGGATTGCATGTGAACGATATAATGAATATATGGTTGTAGTCAATTTCGACATTGAAACAGAATAAGAGTTGTTTGAATGAAATGTTGCTGTGTATCGCCTTCTTCGAAGTTATTTTACAGGTTGAGGCTGGGGTGAGGAGTGCAGTTGATAAGGTTTTCCGGCTCTTCATAGTTGAGGGTGTAGTCGGGGTCTGAATCTGCCGGTTTCGAGCAGTGATTTGGCGATGTAGTTGGTGAGGTTTTGGAATCCGAGTGCTGAGCCGCGTAGGTGCTCGAGGCGGCCGTTGATCGCCTTGGCCGGTCCGTTGGATGTACCAGGCCGGTCGAAGTAGGCCAGCATTTCGACGACCCGCTTCTTGAGCGTCCTGCTCAGGGTGATGATCTCGGTCAGCGACTTGGGCATTGCACTGCTGATCGAGTTGGTCAGTTTGACCATCAATATGCCTTCCTGCGGCGATCGGCGTGCCGGTAGGCCGCGATCATCCGTTGGTAGATCGACCATGTCGCCTCAACCTCGACGGGGGCACCGACGGCGACCGCGCCTCGAGCCGGTCCCGCTGCTTCTCGGTGAGAAGATCTGCGCCGGTGCGCGGGTCCGCCGCGTGCGGTAGAGCGGATGACCTTTGCGGCCCCGGCGCCTGTGGAGGTCTTGCTGAACACGGTGCCGGCACTGATCCAGGGCATCGGCTCCAACGTGAGTGATGCGGAAGGGGCTTGTCGGCGCGACCACGTCAGAGAATCTTCTCGGTGGTAGCGGTCTTGAAGCCGGCGAAACCCATCCATCGCGACCACCTCCACTTGGTCGCGCTACGCCTGGGGTCGTTCGGCCAGCCATGTCGTGAGTGTCTGCCTGGAACGGCCCTCGACCATGTCCAACAATCGTGTTGGGTCGGTGCTGTCACGGATCGTGGTGAGGTCGATAAATAACGTAACGTACTTGTCGCCGCGCCTGGTGTGTATCCGCACGTGCTCGTCCACTCCGATCGCGGTGATGCTGTCGAGCCGGTTGGGGTGTTTGATCAACGTCCGCTTTCTCTCGGCCAGGACCGCAGCATTCGCTGTATGCCACCCGCCCCCCGAGATCCTCGGCGACACGAGCCTCAGTCAGGTGCTGGTGTGCGATGCCTTACAGTGTCAGCCGCCAGCCCACGTTGCGACAGATTGGCCCGCGGCTCATCCGTACGGCTAGTGTTTTGACGCCATACATGCCCACAGCTGGTGCACCGGTAGCAGCACTGGGTCACCTCCAGCACGGTTGCTGCCACCTTACAGTTCGTGCACCGGCCTCCGGTCACACTGTCACGCGGCACGCCTTCACGGCCGCACCGGCGACACTACTGATCGGGACCAGCGGTACGGCAAGCCAGCACCGACTACACCCTCAATTGCGAAGAGCCAGATTGTGCGCTGCGGGTGCAAGGCTGCGGTGTTCGTGCCACCGCCTAGAGCTTCGGTCATGCTGTGATCACTGCATCCCACGAACTGTGGTCAAGTCTTTTGGTGTGGTGTAGTTGTGATTAGGGGGTGAGGGTGATGGTGCTGTGGTTGGGTAGGGCGTGCTGGTCGTGGTGGAGTGTGTGGGTGAGGTGTCTGAGGGAGGTTTCGGACAGGTAGCGGCGTTCGCCGTACTGCCATTCCTCGTGCTGCTCGAGCAGGACGGCTCCGATCAGGCGGGTGACGCAGTCCCGGTCGGGGAAGACTTGCACGACGTCGGCGCGGCGCTTGATCTCACGGCCCGGACGCTCGATGGGGTTGTTGGACCAGATCTTGGGCCAGTGCTCCCTGGGGAAGGCCGCGAACGCGGTCAGGTCGGGCTGGGCCTCGGTGAGCATGTCGGCGACTTGCGGGAACGAGGGGCGTAGGGAGTCGATGACGTGCTGGTACTGGGCGGTGACGGCCTCTCGGCTGGTCTGAGCGAAGATCGTCGAGATCAGGGCGTTGACAGGCTTGGAGCGAGCCGAGCCCAGCCTGGAGGTGATGTTGCGGGCGAAGTGGACCCGACACCGCTGCCAGGCGGCGCCGGGCAGGATCGCCTCGGGCCGCGGCCCGGATACCTGGGTGGGCGTCACTGGTGACCAGCACGACGCCCTGGGGGTCCTGGTCGGTGGCGACCCTCAGACCCCGCTCGCGCAGGGATCGCAGGAAGGAGGTCCAAAAGTCCGTGGTCTCAGCGTCGCCGAGCGCCATGCCCAGGATCTCGCGACGTCCCTGGGCCGAGACACCGGTGGCGACGACCAGGGCCTGGGAGATCACCCGGTGGTTGACCCTGACATCCACGTAGGTAGCGTCGACGAACACGTAGGGGAACCAGGTGTGGTCCAACGGGTGGGTGAGGAACTCACCCACTGCCTCGTCGATGTCCTTGCAGATCCTTGAGACGGTGGATCTGGAGATACCGGACTCGTTGCCCAGGGCCTTGACCAGGTCGTCGACCTTGCGGGTCGAGACCCCTTCGATCCAGGCTGAGCAGATCACGGCGCATCGGGGCCTTGTCGACCCGTTTGCGTGGGCAGAGCAGGGACGGGAAGAACGATCCCTGCCGCAGCTTGGGGATGGCCAGGTCTACTTCCCCGGCAGTGGTGGCCAGCTTCTTAGGGCGTTTGCCGTTTCGTCGGTTGGAGCGCTTACTGGAGCGCTCATAGGGGCCTGCGCCGATCTGGGCGGTGGCCTCGGCGTCGATCAGGTCCTGCAAACCGGCCTGAAGCAGACGACGGAAGACGTCATCATGCGCCAGGTCCGGGTCGGACAGGACTTCCTGAATCAGGACGGACACGGCAGACTGGTGAGGGGGCATCGTGGGAGTACCTCCTGGTGAATCTTGGTCGAGAATCCGGGTCCCACGATGCCCCCTCTGTTCTCAGTCAGCTACACCAGCCAAGGAAGCCCCGCAGGAATTGCCACCACACTAAGAGACCCACCCCGAACTGTGTCGTAATGCCGTGCCCGGGGGTGGTTCTATCGAGCCGGTATGGTGCAGTGGGAGGCCCGGAAAATTGCTCGATATCCCTTCCATCGACCTACAGGAAGGGATATTGGCGTCGTACCATGTTAGCGACAAAGGGGGGTGTATAAAATCCCTAAATACTGCAGACCTGCATGCTTCAGATCTACGATAAGACCGTAAATCAGGTCCACTACAAGATCGAATGAGTTGTCACCGCCAGCATCATTAACGCCTGGGGTCCTGCATGTAGGATACAGAAGGTCACTAGAAATCTTCCGGGAACCTGTGGCAGCAGTTCTCGGAATTCTATTAATCGACATGTTCCCGTGAATAAGCATTATGCTGTGAAGAGTCGGAAGCAGTCCATGCATAAGATGCCTTCAGGTAGACCGATCTCTCAGTGGACTGACCACTTGCAAGCCGGCTTCTACGTCATAGCCGCTGATCGCACGGCTATCGGAGCCGCGCACTCCGCCGTCGTCGCCTCGCTCAGGACGATGCCACGACCGGCTGGCCCTCGCTGGGCTGAACCACCACGAAGCCCGGGCCGTGGAAGGCCAGCTGGAAGGACTCGCCTGAGCCGCGCCCAATGAGGGAGCCCATCTTGAAGGTGCTCTTGATTTGCGGCTGCAGGTTCGCTGACCAGCAGATCGCCGCCTGCGGGTCAACGAAGGTCGGCTGCTGGGAGCAGTCCAGAAGCATCGGCGGACCGTCGGAGGACACGGCAACTACGCCCTGCCCCTGAACGACGAGGTTGAACAGCCCTCCGGCAAGGATCCCGGCATTGCCCAGCATCCTGATGTCATAGCCCAGGTGCGCGTCGAAGGCCAGCAGGGACGGCGTGTTCACCGTGATCGCATCCCCCTCCAGCTGAAGCAGGAACACGTTCTGGGCACTGCGGGCGAAGAACACCTCGCCCTGACCCGAGACACGCATAAGGTTGCCGCCCTCCCCGGTGGCGGCCTTCTTAATCATGCCGCCCAGGCTCCTCGACCCCTGGTAGGAGAAGTCAATGTTTCCCTGGTAGGCGACCATCGCGCCCTGCGCGGCCAGCACCTCCGGGCCCAGGGCCACACGAAGCATCTTGTTGGACTGGACAGTCCAACGCTGACCGGTCTCCTGCTCACGGTTGGCCTGCTCAAAAAGGGGACTGCGCATGGAAGGTACCTCTGTTTCATGGGGCGGTACGGATACGGGGCCTTGTCGGCTTCAGACTTCCGACTGGTCCATCGTCGTCGGCCGCGGAGTCGCAACGCAATGGGGATCCCTACCCACACGGGTAGGGATCCCCTCACTCAGCAGCGTTGCGGCTGCTGGCTCTCAGCGCCTTGGCTCAGGCTCTGCGGCGGTAAGCCAGCAGCACACCCCCTGCGATCGCGGCCAGCGCCAGGGCGAGCGGGATTCCCACGTACGCCCCGGTCCGGGCGAGGGGTGAGCCGGAGCCGTCCTGTGCCGGGGCACTCGGTGCCGACCCGCTCGGCGTCGGGTCACTTGAAGCCGACTCGCTCGGTGCCGATCCACTTGGCGTCGGGTCACTTGGCGTTGACTTACTCGGCGTCGCCTTGCTGGATGCAGAAGGCTTAGGTGTCGCCGACGGCGAGGGCGTGTCCGCCACCGCGGTGTAGGTGTTGGTGAAGGAGGTGTTGACCACCTGGTCCTTCTCAGAGACCGTCACCGTCTGGGCCTCCGGAGCCGCCAGGGTGTAGCCGTCGATCGCGGCTGTCTTGGCGTCCTCGGTGACGGTGCACTGTGTGCCTGTAGGGACCTTGGGGCCGGTGACTGCCTCGCCGTTAGCCTTGGCCTTGAGCGTGCCCTCGGTGCCGTCGGTGCAGGTGTAGGTGAAGGTGAACTCCTTGTCACCGGCCTGCGCGCCCGCCACGGCCTTCGACACGGTGAAGGTGCCGGTCTGGCGGGTGTAGGTGTTGGTGAAGGACAGGGCGGTGTCCTTCTCCGCGATCGTCACGCTCTGCGTCTCAGGAGTCTTCACGTCGTAGCCGTTGACCTGGGCCGACGACGTCTTCTCCGACACCGAGCACGTCGCCCCGACCGGCAGTGCGGGTCCGGACACGGCAGTGCCGTCTCCACGAGCCGTCAGCTCACCCTTCACTTCGCCCTCGACGTCGGACGTGCAGCTGTACCCGAAGGTGAAGGTCACGTTCTTGTGGGTCTCGGCGCCGTCGCCCTCCACCTTCTTCGACACGGTGAAGGTGCTGCGGTTGAGGGTGTAGGTGTTGGTGGCTGAGATGTTGACGGTGGGGTTGTCTCCGCTGAGTACGTCGAAGGTTGCTTTGCCTTCCTGGGCGGGGGTGCCGTCTACGGCCAGGGTGGTTGACAGGCTCGTGGCCTTGACGGAGGCGTCCTTCTCGGTGAGTGTGCACGATCCGGTCGGCAGGTCGTCCACGTGTGCGGTCTGGCCGGTCTTGACTACCAGCTGCTTGGGGGAGGTGGCCTTGCCGGTGACCTTGTCGGTGCAGGTGTACTCGAAGGTGAACTCCGCTGGTGCCAGCTTCGCGCCGTCGCCCTGGACGGTCTTGGACACTGAGAAGCCTCCGGTCTGGCGGGTGTAGGTGTTGGTGACCGACACGTTCGGGACCTGGTCCTTGGCGATCGTGGCTGTGGTCGTGGAGTAGGTGGTGGCTAGCGCGTAGCCCTCACGCTGGGCCGAGGTGTTGTCCTCGTTCAGGGTGCACGCCGTTCCTGTGGGCAGGGTCGGGCCGCTCACGGCGGTGCCGTCCATGGGGACGTCGAGTGTGCCCTTGGTGCTGTCGGGGTCGTTGCAGGTGTAGCCGACCTTGACGGTCTCGCCGGCCTGCGGGGTGTAGTCGCCCTTGACACTCTTGGACACCGAGAACGAACCCGTGTCACGGGTGTAGGTGTTGGTGGCGGTCACGGCCACGGTCTGGTCCTTGGCGATGGTCACCGAGTCCTGCGACAGGGCCGAGGCCACCGAGTACCCGTCCTTGGCGGCCGTCGCGGCGTCCTCCGCCAGGGTGCAGGAGACCCCGGTCGGGATCTTTGGGGAGGACACGGCCGTCCCGTCCCCGGGGACCGTCAGGGTTCCCTGCACGTCGCCGTCGCAGGTGTAGGTGAAGGAGTAGGAGCCATTGGCCGCCCCTTCTGGGCCGTCCTGAACCGACTTGGCGATGGAGAAGGTACCCGTGTCGCGGGTGTAGGTGTTGGTGAAGGAGGTGTTGACCACCTGGTCCTTCTCAGGGGCCGTCACCGTCTGGGCCTCGGGGGCTGTCAGGGTGTAGCCGTCGATCGCGGCTGTCTTGGCGTCCTCGGTGACGGTGCACTGTGTGCCTGTAGGGACCTTGGGGCCGGTGACTGCCTCGCCGTTAGCCTTGGCCTTGAGCGTGCCCTCGGTGCCGTCGGTGCAGGTGTAGGTGAAGGTGAACTCCTTGTCACCGGTCTGCGCGCCCGTCACGGTCTTCGTGACCTGGAAGGTGCCGGGCGCCTTGGCGACGTCGGCCGTGTTGTTGAGGGTCACCTTGGTCGACACCCGGTCGCCGATGGTCAGAGTGTTGGTCTCTGTCCTTCCGACCGCGAAGACCGGCTTGCCCCAGGCATACCCCGAAGGAGCGGGAGATGCCTGGCCGGTGTCCTCGGACAGGGTGACGACGGTGCCCTTGGGGAAGGTTCCCTGGAAGGTGTTGGTCTTGCCGATACTGATGTTGAGGACGGCCGTACCGGAGAGACCATCGGCATTGAGCGTACCGGGGGCCTGCCAGCCGGTGTAGCCGCTGGCAGGGCCGGGCAGGACGTAGTCGACCTTGACCGGCAGGGTCGTGTTCGCGACGTCGACGGCGTCCAGGGCCGCGCCACCCAGGGTCTTGGAGACCTCGAAACCGCCGAAACCGGGGGCCATGTCCACGGTCACCTTGAACGAGTCGGCGTAGCTACGGGTGAACTCGCCGTGAGCCTCGGAGTGGTCGAGCGAGGCGGCGTTGGTGTACTGCGCGCCGGCGATGGCCTTGCCGTTCTGCGAGGTGAATGTCACCGGGTAGGAGATCCTGTAGTTGGACTCAGGAGCAAAGGGGCCCGTCACCTTGATCGTGGCGACCTGCCCCTGGATGTCCACATCCAGGTCGAAGTCTCCGTACTTCGCGCTCAGGTCCTTGCCCGCCGCGCTGGTCAGGGACACCCCGGAGATGCCGGGCTCGGCGGCGCTGTTGCGCAGCCCGAGGTACCACTTGTTCTTGTCTCCGCTGAAGGCCATGCCCGAGCCGAGCGTATCCGTGATGGTGATGGTCTCACGGGTCTGACCGTCCGAGGCGATCGGGCTGTCCCCCTTGGCCAGCTGCTCCTTGATGTAGTCCGAGCCGAAGTTGACCTCCCACGTCATGGTGGAGGAGGCCGACGTGATGACCGAGGAGACCTTGCTGAACTTGAGAGCCGTGTAGCTCCGTGCAGCGGGGCCCTTGATGCCGCCGGCGCCGGGCAGGCGGACGCTCACCTTCTGGCTGCCGTTGACGGTCATATCCACTGACTGGGCTGTCGTGGCCTGGGTGATGAGGAGCAGTGCCTGACCCGAGCCCTTGAAGTCCTTGAATCCCGCTGCCTTGAGCTCCTCAACCTTTTCGCTGAAGGTGCACTCCATGGTCTTTTCCGTCAGCTTGCATGCGCCCACCTCGGTGGGCGTGCCGTTGTAGGGAAGGTTGAGGGGGACGGTTTTCGGGTTCTCCAGGTTCTTGAAATTGGCGCCGAGGTCGATAGAGAAGGAGTCCCCCGGGTTGATGGTGGTGTTGGTGGCATCCCACGTGTAGGACAGCTTGGCCACGTCCTGCGTCGTGAGGCCCTCTGATGGGAAGTCGTTGCCGCTGCGGTCCGACTTGACCAGAGCGAGACCAGACAGGCTGATATCGGCGTTGACGGTGGCTTGGGCCTGCAAGGGCACGATCATGCTCGCAAGCAGTGTCAGGAGGGCGAGCCAGGCGGCCGTCGACTGCCCCCTAGACGCGGTGCGTCTGAGATCGGCAGGAACCTGCATGTATACATCCTCTTCACTAGGGATCGGCGGTCTGGGGATGACCGTGAGTAACTGGTGAAGAGTATCGCGAGGAGGAAAATCAGAACAAGACTTGTGGTGCGCCTGTCAGGGGCTCCGGAAATGTTACCGGAATGTCATAAAAATGTTGTGAAAAAGAAATTTTTGGGGCAGTATCAAAAGTGCTTTCCCCTGTATTTGCATTGCGGTTCGGGGGTGTCTGCATGTGGGGTGGGTGTTCGTGTTTGTTCAGTCTGGAGGGTGTGTGCCTTGCTCTGTCAATGAGTCTCGGGATGCGATCTTGTTTGCGTCAAGAAATACCTGTATCGCGTTTCTAAATGCCTTGAGAAATGGGGGGTGTTTTTGTAGGGGTATTCGGGAGGGGGTGTGGGGTGATTTCGGCTGACGTTGAATCTGTGGTGTGATGCCTCGTCCACGTGCCTCACTCATGACGCGACCTCGAGCCTTGAGTCGTTCTCATGCTCGCCGGCGACTACGCGAGCTGGCAGGAGGCGTCTGTAGGCTGTGCCCGGCCAGGACCCTGCTCAGGCCCTGTCACGCCAGCTACGCACCTCCCGAGCCGGCTGCAGTCGGCTCGCCACGTTCAGCCCAGGAAGGGAGTCCGGCAGTCTCATGACCATCGACATGATCGTCGCACTCATTGGCGCCTCGATTGTCGCCTACGTGATCGCCAACAGGTTCCGCCTCATCGCCCCGGTGCTCCTCATCGCTGCCGGTGTGGGGGTGGCATTCCTCCCGTTTGAGGAGGAGATGTACCTGCCCAGCACGGTGGTCCTGACGGTCTTCCTGCCGATCCTCCTGTACTGGGAGTCGCTGTCAGTCTCACTCAACCGCATGCGGCGAAGCCTGCGCGGCATCATCCTCAGCGCCACGGTCCTCGTTGCCATCACTGCGGCTCTCATCGCCC
>ERZ772948.1474-NODE-1474-length-13565-cov-9.162176_pt1 | contig 13565 bp, 6 predicted proteins | sample MGYA00511945_ERZ772948 | MGnify/ENA primary metagenome ERZ772948 (study PRJEB29015, sample SAMEA2737927) | human oral metagenome | biome: human oral; feature: human-associated habitat; material: dental | place: China | collected 2141 ... | reverse complement strand
CCGCCGGCCATGCCCACCAGCCACGGCAGCACCGTCATGGCGGGGAAGGACGTCAGCGGCACCGGCAGGGTCAGGGCGTCGCGCCACACCGTCACCGTGGCCGCCAGCACCGCGCGCACCGCCTGCCGGCCGCTGCCGGTGTCCGGCAGCACCCACGGGGCCAGGCCCGCATGGACCAGCGCGGCCAGGGCCAGCGCGGGGGCCGGCCCCTGGCGGGTGCCGGTGCACACCAGGGCGACGACGGTTCCGGCCCCGACCCCGCCGGCGGCCGCCATCGCCCCGACGGGGGATCCGAAGGGCGGCACGAACAGGACTGCGGCGACGAGCTCCAGAATGACGACGAGCCCTAAGTCAACCCACCGCGCGGGCGGCAGCTCCCGCAGGCCGGCGGTGCTCCGGCCTCCCCGCCCGGCGGGGGCGCTCACGACGCCCTCCTCATGATGCGGGGAAGGGACTCGACCCGGTCCAGGTCGTAGGCGGTCAGTCCGGCCGGCCCGCCCACCGAGCGGCGACCCGCGGCGTTCGAACCGCAGCGCAGAGCCAGGGCGAGCGCGTCCAACGGCGCAAGGGTGCGCACGCGCGCCAGCGTCCGCTCCTGACAACGCTGACCGGTGACCAGGATGACGACGGAGGCCTCCGGATGCCGGGCGCAGGCCCGGCTGGCCAGATCGTCGCAGCCCTGTTCGGCGGTCGGTGTCACCAGGCACGAGGCGTCGAGGAGCCGAAGCCCGGTGGTCACCGGCAGCTCCTCCTTCTGAGTCGCCAGGGCGATCTCGCGGCCGTCGCCGACGGCGGCCAGCGCCAGGGAGCAGGCCACCGACACCCCCGTCTCGAAGTCCTCCTCCACCTCGTAGTCGTCGATGAGGCAGTCCAGAAGGATCAGGAGGCTGGAACGGTGCGTCTCCTCGAACTGGCGGACCATGAGGCGGCCGATGCGGGCAGTGGTGCGCCAGTGGACGTTGCGGCGGTCGTCGCCGGGCACGTAGTCGCGCAGGGCGTGGAATGAGACGTCGGAGCTGGACAGCTCCTGGGTGACGGCCCCCTCCACGTCGCGCATGAGGCCGTGCATGGTGGAGCCCGCGCGAACGGTGCGCGGATGGATGTGGACGAGCTGGGCCCGGGTGCGCTCGCGCTCGTGGCGCAGCAGCCCGACGGGATCGGCGGACACCGAGACGACGGGGCCGACGGTGACGACGCCGCGACGAGCGGTGGGCAGGACGAAGCCGCGCTCGTGGACGGCGGCCGGCCGCAGGGTGGGGACGGCGAAGACGGCAGTGCCGGGGCCGACCGGCATCTCCATGCGGGCCGGCAGAAGCGGATGGGAGGTGGGGTTGAGCACGGAGAGGTGGATGATCGCTTCGTCGCCGACCGTCACCCGCGGCTCGAGGAGTTCGTGATGGACGCGGTGGGCTCCGCGCGGCAGGAGCCACAGCCATGAGGTGCCCGCGATGACGGCGAGCACGGCGGCCGCGGCCCGCGCCTCCTGCCAGCCCAGGCGGAGCGCGGCCAGGCCGGTGGCGACCAGGAGCGCCAGGCAGGCCCATCCAGTGGGGGTGACGATACCCAGGGCGCGGCCCGAGGCCGGGACCCCGTTGATAATGCGCCGCAGTGGGATCGACCCGTGCCACGCGGGTGCGATGCCGCGCCGGCGGGCGCGCCCGCGCTCCGTGCGCGGCGGTGCTGGCGTGGCGTCAGGGATGGTCATGCGGCGTGTTCCGGGTTCTAGAGTCGGGTGGTGGGCGCGGGCGTCTCCTCCAGGGCGCGGGTGATGACCCCGCGGGCGGTGGCGCCGGAGAACTCAGCATCGGGATCCATGACCAGGCGGTGGGCCCAGACGGTCTCGGCGAGATCCTTGACGTCGTCGGGCAGGACGTAGGCGCGTCCCTGGGAGGCCGCCCACACTCGGACAGTGCGGGTCATGACGATGGCCCCGCGGGTGGATACGCCCAGGCGCGTGTCGGGGGACTCGCGGGTGGCCTCGACCAGGGCGCCGATGTAGTCCAGCACCGAGTCGTCCACGTGATTGCCGGCGGCCAGGTCCGCCATCTGGGCGACCGCCGAGGCGGTGATGACGGTGCTCAGCGACGTCGAGCGGTCCGGATTGGCCGAGCCGGCGAGAATTCGGGTCAGGGCCGCCCGGTCCGGGTAGCCGATGGTCGTCTTCATCAGGAAACGGTCCAACTGGGCCTCGGGCAGGCGGTAGGTGCCCGCCTGCTCGATCGGATTCTGGGTGGCGATGACCATGAAGGGGCGTCCGGTCTCGTGGCGTACACCGTCCACGGTGACCGTGGACTCCTCCATGACCTCCAGCAGGGCGGACTGGGTCTTGGGGCTCGCGCGGTTGATCTCGTCGGCCAGGACGACGGAGGCGAAGACGGGGCCGGGATGGAAGGTCCACTCGCCGGTCTTCTGATCGAAGATCGTCACGCCGGTGATGTCGCTGGGCAGCAGGTCGGGGGTGAACTGGACGCGCGAATGGGTCCCCTGGACGGTGGCGGCCAGGGCGCGGGCCAGGGCGGTCTTGCCGGTGCCGGGTGCGTCCTCCAGGAGGAGATGACCCTCGGCGAGCATGGTCGTCAGCGCCAGGCGTACGACGTCCCGCTTGCCCAGGAGGGCCTGACCGACGTTGTCGACGATGCGCGCGAAGGTGTCGGCGAACCAGGCCGCGTTGTCCTGCGTGAGGGCCATGAGCGAAGGGGCCTCCTAGAAAGTCGGATGTGTGGACGCGGCAAGAGAGGGTACACGATCTACTGCTGAGTGCAGGTGACCCCCAGATCGGGGTTCGGGCTCCGGTGCGGGAACACGTGCCGGGCCCCGCCCCCGCTGTTGACGGTGAACGTCCCGGTGTAGGACTTGAGATCCCCATCCTGACGGTCCCGGTACTGGTAGGAGCACGAGACGTTGCTGTTCGGGTTGAAGCCCGAGACGTCCAGGACGATTCTCCAGCACCAGCCGCGGAAGAAGCCGGTCTCCTGGTAATCCTGCTCGGAGCAGACGGCCTCCGGGGTATTCGTCGTGATCTGAAAGCTCCTTTCAGTGCCGATGTCCACCCCGTTCGCCGTGGCCGAGTCGCAGGACCAGCCCGAGGAGCCGGCGTCGTTGAAGGCGCGCACGCACCAGGTGGCGCTCTCGCCCGGGCCGACGTCGTAGAGGGGGCCCGTGCCCCCCGCGGGCACCGACGTGGCGCCGTCCCCGGCGGCGGAATTCGCCTGCTGATAGGACACGGGACGCCCGCCGGTGTCCGCCGGCGTAAAGGAGCAGCTCACACTGGTTCCGGAGGGGGAGCAGGTCACCGACGGCGTTCCGGGAGGCCCGTAGGGAGTGGCGGAGTTGCCGGTCACCGATGCCGAAACCGATCCGTCGGACGCGACGGTGCGGGCGTACACGGTGTACTCCGTGCCGTTCCTCAGACCGGTGAGGGTCGTGCCGGAGGTCCACCCCCTGCCGACGGAGTACTGCACGTCCAGGTCGTTGGCGTTCCAGCCATTGCCGGCCACCGCAGTGGCGGGCGTGGCGATCTCGAGCGTGCCCGAGGCGCCGTAGGCCGCGATGACGGGCACGGAGGGCGCGGGCGGGGCGCCGGTGACCTGGACGTCCGCCGACGGCGATGTCGCGGAGCTGCCGCCCTGGGAGGCGGTGACGGTGACACTGTAGGAACCGGGACTCAGGGGAACGAAGGCGGAGGAGCCCGAGCCCGCTCCGACTGAGGTCGTGGCGTCACCCGAGACGTTGACGGTGTAGATCACGCCCGACCCCGCTCCGGCCGAATTCCAGGAGACGGTGACCCCGCCGCTCTCCTGCCTCACCGACGGCCTGCCGGGAGGGCTCCACGGCCCGGCCGCGTTCGACATCGCCCACTGCGAGGCGCCCGAGGAGGCCAGGACGGCGCGGACCGCGGCCACGTAACTGCCCGGGCTCACGGAGAAGGAGGCGGAGGTCCCCGCCGTCGTCTGCGTCTGGCCGTCGGAGAGCTCCACCTCGTAGGCGACGTCCCAGCCGCCGGCGCTCACGGGCGCCCACGAGGCGGTCACCTGCCCCTGGCCGCCGGCGAGAGTGACGCCCGTGGGTGCGGAGGGCGTGACCGACAGTGCCCTCGGCGCCGATGCGGCCGAGGGCGCCGAACTGCCCGCGGCGTTGGTCGCCACCACCTGGAAGGAGTAGCTGCCGCCGGCGCTCAGACCGGAGGCCAGGCACGGCGAGCCCGTGCAGGTCCACGAGCCGGCGCCGTCGACTTCGGTGACCGTGTAGGAGGTGACCGGCGCCCCGTGGTCGGCGCCCGGCGACCAGGTCACCGTCATGGCGCTCGAGCCCTGCGGCTCCGCGCTCACCCCGACCGGGGCGTCCGGGACGCCCGCGACCGTCACCGTCACGGTTCCGCTGACGCCGCGGGCGGCGCTGCCGGTGGCGTCCAGCACGCCGTAGCCCACGACGAGGCGCCCGGTGAAGCCCGCGGCGGGACTGATGGTCAGCGTCGTGCCCGACGTCGTCACGGTGCCCTGACCGGAGGTGACGCTCGGCTCCCCGGACAGCGTGATGGGCTTGTCGGGGAAGGGGTTGGTGACCAAGGAGGCCACGTCCACCGTCACCGGCGAGCCGTCCGAGACCAGCATCACCGGCGTCGTCGTCATGAGGGGCTTGGTCGAGTCGACCACCCGCAGCGGGATCTCGGCGCTGACCGGAGGGTTCGTCCCGTCGTCGACGGCGACCGTCGTGCTGCCCGTCGTGCCGATGGAGGCGTCATCGGCCGCCTTGACCGACAGGATCGAGCCGGACAGGTCCGCATCGAAGCCGGCCGACGGTGAGCTGGCTGAGAAGCTGAGCCGGTCGCCGTCGGCGTCTTTGGTCATGGCGGCGAGGTCGGCGGTGACGGCGCCCTCGCCGGGCGCCACCGAGATCTGCGTCGGGGTCAGCACGGGGGCGGTGTTCGTCGAGGACTCCACGAGAACCGGCAGCGTCAGCGTCGAGCTCAGGGCGTCGTCACCGGTGCCGTCGGCCACCGTGAGCGTCACCGAGGTCTGCCCGGTGAAGCCCGTCGTCGGCGTCAGGGATAGCGCGCCGCCGTTGCCTCCGACGGCGGCCGCCTCCAGACCGGTGCCCGTACGCAGAGCGGAGGGGTCCGTGACGCTCAGCGACGTGCCGGCGCGCGAGAGGATGAAGGACGACAGGTCCACGTCGCTGGTGCGGTCGGGCGGGATGCGCACCGGCACGGCGGAGGAGTTCAGCCGCGGCCGCAGCTCGGAGCGCGCCGGCACGACGACCACGGCATGGCCCGTCAGCCCGTCGACGTCCGTGACGGTGTACAGCACGAACTGCCTCTGGTCGCCCACCGTCGCCCGGATCGACTGGCCGTCGATCACCTGGGCGCTTGGGTCGTCGGTGGTCAGGGTCAGATCCCAGGGCGAGCCGTCCGCGTCGGAGTCATTGTCCAGGACCGGGACGGTGACCGAACCGTCGGCCTCCACCTTGTCCACGGTCACGTAGTCGTCCACGCCGACCGGGCTGGCCTGGGGAGCGTCGGCCCTCACGTCGACCGTCAGCGTGCCGGTGTCGGTGCCGCCGCGGGAGTCGGAGACGATGTAGCGCACCGTGCGCACGCCCTCGGTGGCGGGCAGGTTCAGGATGACGCGGTTGGAGCGCACCGACACCCCCAGGGCGTCGTCGTCGCAGACGGGTGTGCCCTCCAGGACCAGGTTGTCCCCGTCGGCGTCCAGGTCGTTGGACAGGACGTCCACGGCCACCGTGCGGCCCGGTTTGGCCACGACCGTGTCGTCGGTGGCGGTCGGGGCCGTGTTGGTCGCCGACGTCGGCGCCACGCCGACGCGCACCGTGGCGCTCGCCTGCGCGCCGAAGCGGTCCTGGACGGTGTAGGTGAACGTGTCCGTGCCCGTTGTGCCGTCGGTGGGCGTGTAGGTCAGCCAAGTGCTGTCCACCTGCACGGTGCCGCCCGTCGGAGGCTGGTTGAGGCCTACCAGACTCACCGAGTCGCCGTCGGGATCGATACCGTCCATCGGCACGGTGATGTTGACCGGCGAACCGGCCACCGTGCTCGCCTCCAGGCTCTGCGGGCTGGGGGCGGTGTTGGCGGCGTCGTCGCGATCGCGCACCTCGACGTCGAGCCGGCCGGTGGCGGTCTGACCCAGCGTGTCGGTGGCGGTGTAGGTCAGCGTCGTACGCCCCGGAACGTCGCCGGCCTTGATGCGCACGCTGTCCTCGGAGACCCAGGCCGTGCCGAGCGCGTCTCCGGCGGTGCCCAGCTCATCGGACAGGGACAGCGCCAGACCCGACGGCGAGGTGTCGTTGTTGAGCACGGGCACGGTGACGACGTCGCCCACTCGCACCACGGCCGTGTCGGCCGCCGTGACCGGCACCTGGGCCTCGCCCGAGGTGATGGGGACGACCGAGACCCGCCCGGTCGCCGTCGAGGCGCCGTTGGAGACCGTGTACTCCAGGTCCACGCTCTGGGGCAGGTTCCCCGCCGAGGTGATCTCCAGCAGCGAGTGGTCGACGACCGTGACCGTCACGCCCGAATCAGCCGGGGTCGAGGCCGACTGGAGCACGAGGATGCCTCCGGAGGGGTCGAAGTCGTTGCTCAGCGGGGCGATGGTCACCGACCCGCCCTCGCGCAGCAGAGCGGTGTCATTCTCGGGTACCGGCGGCACCGAGGAGTCGGAAGCGGCGATGACGTCGACGCGCACGATCCCCTTGGCCACCGCCGCGCCGGCCGTGACGTCGTAGCCCAGGTAGTAGGTTCCCGCCGCCTCGGCGGTGAACGTGACGGTCCCCGCCTGGCGGTTGATCTCGGCGGTGGTGCCGGCGGGCGGGTCGTCCAGACCGGCCAGGCTCAGCGGTTCGCCACTGGGGGAGGTGTCGTTGTCCAGGGGGGAGAAGAGCGCCTGCGTGCCGGCGACGACCTGAACGTGGTCGGCGTTGGCGATCGGCTCGGCCGCCTCGGCGGGCTGGACGTCCACGTCGACCGTTCCCGCGGTCGTCTCGCGCCCGTCGGAGACGACCACCGTCAGCGGACGGGTGCCGGGCGCGCCCGTCAGGTCGCGCACGGCGACCGTGCCCTCGTTCGTCGTGCGCACATCCATGCCCTCGCCCTGGGCGGAGACCAGGTAGAGGGTGTCGCCGTCGGGGTCCTGCCAGGCGCTCAGCACACCGGCAGAGGCGGAGGCCGAGCCCGAGACCACGATCTTCGGGGTCGTGATCTGCTCGGGCGCGGTGTTGACGTCCCAGGGGTGCACGTCGACGGTGGCCACGGCCGAGTCGCTCAGGCCCCGCCCGTCGTCGGCCGTGTAGGGCACCGTGATGGTGCCGGCGGCGTCGTCGGCGACTTCCATGCGCAGGGCCAGGCCCTCCTGGGCCTGATCCACCCGGGCGTTCGCGGCCCCCTCGCCGGGAATGGCGGTGAGCACGTCGCCGTCCTGGTCGGAGTCGTTGGCCAGTACCGGTAGGACGGTGGAGCGGCCGGGGCGGACCCCGAAGGAGTCGTCGACGGCCTCGGGCGCGTGGTTCTCCTCGGTGCGCTCGGGCAGGGTCTGGGATTCGGTGGTCTGCGCCGAGTCGTCTTTGTCATCCGCCGTCTCGTCGGTCTGCGAGGTCACGTCCGTCCAGTTCTCGACCAGGACGAGCTCGTCGTCGGGCAGCCATACGGTGCCCTCGGCGATGTCGTTGAGGACGATGGCGTCCCGGTTGACGCGGAAGACCGGGGCGGCGGACGAGGCGAGCCTGTCGTCGTGACGGGTCTCGACGGCCCCTGCGCACTGGCGTACGAACTGGCCCGACCCCGACCAGGCGGAGTACGCGCACTCGCCCAGGCGCACCGGGGCGGCGGCCACGCCGTCGACCGGTTCGCCATCCTCGCTCGCCGGCAGACTCGTGGAGCCCGAGCCGTCCAGGTTCACGGACATCAGATGCGTGCGGGAGGCCACCAGGACGGTGTCGGAGGCGGGGCCCGGCTGCTGGAGGGTCAGCCCGGCCTCGCCCAGGTCGAGGGTCCTGCCGCCGGGCAGGTGGAGCACGCCCGTGCCGCGCTCCAGGACGATGGTGTCCCCGCCGACGGCGGTCACGGCGACGTCGGTTCCCGCAGTCAGCGAGGCCGATTCGCTGTCGGCCTCTGCCCAGCCGGCGCCGCGCACCGGAACGGTCGTGATCGTGTCGGTCTTGGGGGACACGGCGTGGACGGATCCGTCCGTCCCGGCGACCGCCACGACGTCGGGCTGGTTCTCGATCAGCGCGGGCGCCGAGGACAGCGAGCCGACGGCGTCGACCGAGGAGGCCCGCACGGTCCCTTCAGCCGGGTCCGCGGCGATGACCCGGTCGGCGCCCTGGGAGACGGCGGCGCCGCTGGTCAGCGGCGTGCCGGTGGACAGGGAGACGGTCGTGGGGTCCACTGCGGAGACGGTGGAGGAGGCCGTGTCCGGGACCAGGACGTGGTCGGCGCTCTGGGTGACGTCGAAGTTGGCCGAGGTAGTGCGGATGGCGCCGTCGACCTGGCGGGAGGGGTAGTTCAGGCGCGCTACGAGGTGCTGGGAGGTGCTGGTGACCCACACGCCGCCGTCGTCGAGTTCGACGTCGGCCTGCGAGGCGCCCTCGTGCAGCCAGGCGGCGGCGGCCAGGGCCGCGAGCATGAGAGCCGCGGCGGCCGTGGAGACCCGGCGCCGGGTCGTGCGCGTCCCGCGGGCCGCACGGGTGCGGGGGCGTCGCGGGGAGGGCAGGGGCACGGCCCTCACCTCTTGTCCGGCACGGGGGTGCGCGCGGCGACCTCCTGAGCGAGCACTCGGCGCAGCATCGTCGAGGAGGTGGTGGGGGTGTAGGGCAGATAGACGACCCGCGCCCCCACCTCGGCGATCTGCGACTCCAGCGCGCGGCCTTTGCCGGTGCCCTCCCAGTCGGTGCCCTTGAACAGGACGTCGAAGGGGGAACGGCGCCAGGCCAGGCGCTTGTCCTGGTCGAGATCCGGCACGACGGCGTCGACCATCCGCAGTGCGCCCACGAGCGCCATGCGCTCGGCGTGGGGCACGATGGGGCGACGGCCCTTCATGCGCTCCAAGGAGTCGTCGGTGGCGACGCCGACGACGAGGCGGTCGCACCGGGCGGCCGCCGACGTGAGAATGTTGAGGTGTCCGATGTGGAGCATGTCGAAGCCACCGGGCACGTAGCCGGTGAGCATCAGTAGGCTCCCCGTCCCCCGACGACGGCTTTCAGCGTGCCCGCGAGAATCTCCACATCGAGATGTCCGCCACGGTTCTCCACGTAGTGGCGGTCCAAGGCCACCGTGGAGTCCCAGGATAGGTCCGAGCGCCCCGAGATCTGCCACAGGCCGGTCAGACCCGGCTTGACCAGGAGGCGGCGCCGGGCCTCGGCGTCGTACTCGGCCACCTCATGGGGCAGAGCCGGCCTGGGACCGACCAGGCTCATGTCCCCGCGTACGACGTTGATGAGTTGGGGCAGCTCGTCCAGCGAGGTGCGGCGCAGCACACGGCCCACCCGGGTGATGCGGGGGTCCTGCCGGTCCTTGAACAGGACCTTGTTGCCGGCGTCCCCGCCGGCGGCGACGACGGCCGCGCGGCGCGCGTCGGCGTCGACGTACATGGAGCGCAGTTTGACCATGGTGAACGGCCTGCCCCTCTCGCCCACGCGGGTCTGGGTGTAGAAGGCGGGCCCGGGGGAGTCCAGGCGGACCGCGGCCGCGGCGATGAGGAGGATCGGGCCGGCGAGGGTGAGGAGGAGAGCGCCGACGAGGCGGTCGACGACGTCCTTGCTCACCAGCCGCACCCGGCGCAGTCTGACGTCGATCAGGCCGCTCCAGCCGTGGGTCACCGGCAGTCCGCGCATGCGGCCGGGGACCACGTCCTGCAGTCCGGGGGCGACGACGAGGCGGGCGGGGGTCGCCTCCAGAGCGCGCATGACCGAGACCAGTGAGTCCGGCGTGACCCCGCCGAGGGTCATGACGACGTCGATGTGCTCGGAGTGGACCGTGTGGCGGATCGAGTCGACGTCGCCCAGGGGTGCGGCCGAGGGCGAGCGACCGGTGGTGGCCGACAGGTAGCCGACGACGAGGAAGCCGTCACCGGGGTGGCGGTGCAGCTGGCGCAGGATGACCTCGGCCCCGGTGCCCATGACGATCAGGGTGCGGCGCAGTCCGTGGCCGTCCATGCGGCAGCGGCGCAGCCAGGCGCTCTCGACGACGCGGCTGGCGATGGCCAGGGCGGCCTGGACGACCAGCGGCACGAGGATGGAGGTCGGCGTCGTGGCGGGCGAAAGCGCCTGCACCAGGATGATGGCCAGCGGAGCGGCCACCACGGCGGCGGCCAGCACGTGGCCCCAGCCGGAGCGGGCCTGGTCGATGACGTCGACTCGCAGCGCCCCGAGGGCCCACGAGAGCAGCATCATGATCATGCCGTCCGCGGCGGCCGTGAGGATCCCGCCGACGCCGTCGGCCGTGCGCAGTGCCGTGGGCAGCATGACGGCGGCCAGGTCCCCCAGGACGAGCCAGGTGAGCAGGTCGCGGCGCATGACCGGCCAGGAGGTGAAGGTCGGCGAGTCCAGCGAGGGCAGGGAGCCGCGCGCGCCCGCCCGCAGCGAGCGCCTCGTCGTGACGAGGCGCCGTGTGGGCTGAGGCGGGATTGTGGGCGTCAAGGCTTCTCCGTGAAGGCGTTGTGGCCGATGATCGGCGTGCTGTTCGTGCTGAATGCTGTTGTGCTGCTTGTACTGCTCTGTCGTGTCCGTCGTGCGTGTGCTGTCTGTTCTGCTGCTGTGTCTCTGTCGTCCGTCCGCCGTCGGTGGGAGCCCGTGAGTGCCCTCCCGGGCCCGCGGGCGTCCTTCGCGTCTCCGCCGGGGACGGTTGTTCTGGCAATGCTACCGTGACCCTGCCGGTGGTCGTGACGCCCGTGAGAGGAGTCACCAGCTTATCCGTTCGTTAGCCTTCACCCCCACACTACCGCTTTTCGAGGAGACCTGTTCATGACTCGGACCCGCTCGGCACCCTCTCCGGGGTCCTCCTCAGGGTCGTGGGCGCCGGTGCGCCGCGCGGCGATGGCCAAGGTCGTCGTCATGGGGGCGGCCGGGGTGTTCGGACTCATCAATACCCGGCTCATCATCGGCCACTTCGGGTCCGACGCCTACGCCCAGTACGGGTTGCTCGCCACCTTCCCCAGCCTCATGCCCTTCACGGATCTAGGCATCGGTGCCGTCATCCTCAACGCGGTGGCGGGGTCGAGCGATCTTCATCACGATGCGGTCGTGCGACGGGTCCTGACCACCGCCATCCGAGTGCTCCTCAGCTTCGCGTTGATCATCGCCACCGTTGGGGTCGTTCTCGGACTGCTGGGCCTGTGGCCCTCGCTGCTGGGCGCCAAGCTCATGGACGGCGGCGGGGTGACTGCGACCCTGTGCCTGCTGGTGTACGCCGCCGCCCTGCCGCTGAGCGTCGGGCAGCGGGTGGTCGTGGGGATGGGGCGCTCGGCCACGCAGGTCATCAGCCAGGGGATCGTCTCCCCGGCCCTGACCTGCATGCTGCTGCTCGCCGTCGTCACCCGTCTGGAGGCCGGCAACAGCGTGCCGGTGATGTCCTACGTGGCCAACACGTTCGTCTCGATCATCTGCATAGTCGTGGCCTGGCGGGCCACCGGGCCCCTGCTGGGCGAGGCGCTGCGCGACGTGCCGGACGGCGACTCGGGCAGCCGGCCGATCGATCCCGAGCCGATCAAGTGGACACTGGACCGGGTGCGCGCCTGGATCCTGGGAGCCCTGTCCGAGGAGGTGTGAGAGGGGCCCGGTGCGGCGCGTGCCCGCCCGGCTCAGGCCGCCGACGGCATGCTGCGCGGCGCGTGCCCGGGCGCCGCGGCCGTGAGCACCAGCCAGCGACGCACGACGGCGTCGGGCAGGTCCCGGTAGACGTGCTCGCACAGGTCATCGATGGCCCCCAGCACGGACATGGGCGCGGGCGGGACGGCTGTCTGCGAGATCAGCGGGTGCAGGGTCTGCTCGCAGGCAGCGCCGGCGACGTGCTCGGGCACCCCCTCCGGTACGGTCCGGGGGCAGGTCACACGCGCCTCGGGGTATCCCCGTAGATCGGCGAAGCGTCGAGCAACCTGCTCGATATTGTGCGGCCTGCCCATGTCGAGGACGAGCGCCTTGCCGCTGAGGCCCATCGCGCCCGCCTGCAGGACCAGCTGGCACGCCTGCTCCGCGCTCGTGAAGAAGCGGCGCATCCGCGGATCCATGATCGTCGCCGGCAGACCCCGTTCCACCTGGGAGGCGAGGGCCCGCAGCAGCGGGCTGTGCGGGTCCAGCACCGCGCCGAAGCGCACCGAGACGAAGCGGCGGTCCCCACCCGGGTGCTCGCCGAGGGCCGAGGTCAGGCGCTCGGCGATGCGCTCGGAGCAGTCCAGCACGTCCTCGGGGCGGGCGGCCCTGTCCGTGGAGATATTGATGAAACGGCTCACGCCGTGCGCCGATGCCGCCAGCAGCAGGTCTCGGGTCGCCACGACATTGGTCAGGAAGGCCTCGCTGGGGAAGCGGTCGGCCGGTGCGAGCCGGCTCAGGCCCGCCGCATGGAAGACGATCGTCGGACGGGCCTCCTCGAACAGGGTGTCGACGAAGCCGGGAGCGCGCAGGTCTCCCAGGACCAGGTCGGGAGAGTCCGGCGCCGGCTCCCCGTCCACGGACAGCTGCGCGCGCAGGAGGGCGGACTCGTCGCGGTCCACCATCGTGAGCCGCTCGGGCTCGTAGCGCGCGATCTCCCGGCACAGCCAGGAGCCCAGGGAGCCCCCGGCGCCGGTGACCAGCACCCTCTCACCGGTCAGGTAGGCGGCGATCGCCTCGGCGTCGGTCTCGATCGCGCGCTGCCCCAGCAGGTCCGTCATCTCCAGCGGGCGGAACACCCGGGTGCCGCGGAACGGCGAGACGCCCGGGCGCCGGGCGGGCACCGTGCCCGCCACCTCGGCGGAGGAGGGCATGACCCGTACCTCCAGTCCTAGCGCCCGGGCGCGTCGCACCGCCCCGTCGACGCTTTCGGGGTCGGCCGCGGACGCCAGGAGCACCGCCTCCGCCCTGGTCGTCCGGGCGACCCGTCCGAGGGCCTTCCACGGGCCCGCCACCCGCACGTCGCGGACACTGCGGTGGTGCGTGGCGGGATCGTCGTCGAGGACGGCGACCGGCTGGAAGGCGGAGCCGGGGTCCTCGCGCATGAGGCGGATCGCCTGGGCGCCCGCGAACCCGGCGCCCAGGACGACGGTCCGGCGTGGCCGCCGCCTCCCGGGACGGAGGCCACGCTCGGCCAGCCTGCGGAAGACCCACCGCGCGGTCAGGTGGAGCACGAGCGCCAGCGCGCCCGCCACCACGGCGCTCTCAACGGGTACGGGGGCGCCGACGAGGACGGGCGGAGCGGACACGAGGGCGGCGGTGACCAGCACGTCGGCGAGCAGCAGCCGGGGAATCTCGTCGATCGTGGCGAAACGGGGCCGTCCGGTGAAGGCCATGGCGCGGACGATCGCGTACAGGCCCGCCGCCAGGACCACCGCCGCCGTCGCGGGCCCGCCGTCCTCGGGGCCGCCGTCGAC
>ERZ772948.1473-NODE-1473-length-13567-cov-32.013914_pt1 | contig 13567 bp, 8 predicted proteins | sample MGYA00511945_ERZ772948 | MGnify/ENA primary metagenome ERZ772948 (study PRJEB29015, sample SAMEA2737927) | human oral metagenome | biome: human oral; feature: human-associated habitat; material: dental | place: China | collected 2141 ... | reverse complement strand
TAAGGGTAGAGCAATTTTTTCCAAGCAGGTGACAAATGAAAAACATCTTCACATCGAGCTGGTTTGCGCTCACATTCGCGGCCCGCACCGCCTTTGTCTTTTTGGTGGGGCCAAGGCTTGTTGACTCCCATATATAAATGAAATTTAGGAAATTTGAAAAAGTTATAACTCTAACCATGGAGTATTCGTATCTGCGCTATATTATATAGGTTAGCTTTATCTAATCAAAGATAAGATGTCTTTTAGTAGTGCAACTTTATTACATACATGTTATCCGTGAAGCTTATTTGGTCGCGGGGATAAATCATCTGTGCCGACAGGTGAAAATTGGAAAGAATATACCCATCTAGCTTGTCTTTCTTTACTTCTGGGAACTGACCATACGTGAGGAGGCTAGATAGGATTTTGTATATAAAAGTGACCAAGAAGAGTAATTTGAAATGCAGATATTTATTATCTCTATATAAATGATATGTTAATATGGGAATTATTTATATTTTGAAAAGGAGTATATTGTGATGATCTTCACAGTATTTTATATTGTCTATTTATAAGATAAATGTCTAAGATGAATCTCACGGATGGAAAGGAGGTGGAATTGACAATGGAGACTAAAGAAGAACTCACACCAATTAACCTTGAATTGGCTGACTTAGAAATTGGTCGACATCGAACATGCTTCTCTGGTGGAAGTACTTGTGGTGGTGGCCGATAATCTAGAATGACAAAGGAGATAAAGATGGACCAGAAGATTTTTGGTTCAAATCATCAATTTTTATTCAGTGCTGATGAGTTGAGGATATATCATATTCCTCCAAATTTTTCTGGTCCATATAATCTTGCTGGAGATTTAGCCCGGCATACCATTCCTGCAGGTAGTGGATGTTTAAATAAGGTGGTATTGAACATGTCTGCTACTTGTAATTTGAGGTGCGTTTATTGCTATGCGGATTTTGGGTTATATTCCCATCAGGAAACTGGTTTACTTCAAACGCATGCTTTGCATAAAATAGTGAATTCTCTTATTTCTGATGAAATTTCAATGATTGAGGTTGTGGAACTATTTGGTGGGGAGCCTTTAAGTAATAAAAGGTTACTTTCCACGACGCTAGAATTATTCAATCAAAATTTTGAGGTTAGTAATTTTTTGTTAACAACAAATGGCACCTTTATGGATGCAAAGACGGCGAAAATTCTGTCAGAGTATGATGTGTGGGTTTGTGTTAGCATCGATGGGCCTCGATTTATTAATGATAAACTTAGAGGTGAGGGGACTTATGATAAGGCTATCCATTCCATCCAATTACTGAGAGATGCTGGCAATGTTAATGTTGGAGTAGTTGCCACAATCACAGGTTTTCATCATCAAGAGGGAATTAGTGGCAATGACGTCATAGAACATTTTCATGATCTTGAGTTGCCTGTTCGAGTTATGAATGTCGCAACAAAAGAGACCGAAATTTCAACTGGTGAAATCTTTGATTCTACATTATTTCAACAACAGATTGAATATGAATTTGATAAGATTGAAGCAGGTAATTCTTCGTTAAGTTTGATTTCCGAAATTAATGAGATCATTTCTGCCCTAGCGTTCAGAGAAGGATCTATGGAGTTTTGTGATGATCTTAACAGGGGTTATTCTCGTACGTTTGATGTGGATGGTAGTGAATATAATTGCTTCCACTTCTGGGGAGATCAAAAATTACAGCTTTCTTCTGACAAAATGCTTTTACCATTGGTTGTAAAATACAATTCTAAGAATGGCAGGAATTGTGAATTTTGTTGGGCTCGAAATATTTGCAAAAGTTGTCCAGCCCTCATAATGTCTGGGGATTTAGATCTTCCTTATTCAGATGGTGCTTGCAGAAAAGAACAACGATTTTCAATGGTTCTAGAGGAATTGGGAAAAAGAATTGAAAATCAAGCTATTAATTCTATTCTTGCTAACTTTGGGAATAATTATTTTGATTTGGGTAAACGTTTGGGATGGATTTATCCGGAAGCCAAGGCTTAATTTAGGAGGATTAACAGGAGGCGATTGTGTTGGTAGATAGTTGGTTACTGAAACACATTGTCTATCTTGTTGATTGTTAAGGGATGAATACGGTCAAAGGTTTAAGTTAGTTGCTTTTCTGATAACTATGATGGCTCTCCCTATTTTTGTATATAGGATTTAGTGGTAAATGAGAAATGTCTTTCGATCCAGTTTGTTTGCGGTATTATTCGCGGCTAAAACTGCACCTAAAATATTAGCTATCGTTCTTTTGTTGCAGTTTATTCTTGCGTGTTTCCCGGCGGCCCAGGTGTGGTTGGTGTCGGCCCTGGGTCGGGCCATCGAAACCCGGTCCGCGCACACCTACGTGTTGGCGTTCTGCGTGGCCCTGCTCATTGCTGGATTCCTCTCATTGCAGGACATTTCCTCCCGACTTAGCGACATTCTCCGACTGAATATCGCCTGGATGGGGCGTAAAACCGTCGACCACAAGGTGTCCCGCCTGCCCCCAGAACGGCTGGCGCACACCGAAACCAACAAACAGGTGCGCCAAGCCTTGGAGGTGGTGTCCAATGGGAACCTGTCGGTGCAGGCCACGGCGGTCACATCCGTCATTTTCGCGGTCACGGTCGCCGTTTCCCTGTTCGTGTCCATCGTCCAATTCAATGTGTGGACCGCTATGTTTACCATACTGGCGCTCATTCCCTCCCTGGTGGTGAACTTCTATTGCTCCCGCAGGCTGGCAGAACAATGGGAACAAAACAATGACTACCACCGCCACGCAAACTACCTGTGTGAGCAAATGATCTATAAGGAGCCGGCCACGGAACTCGCCCTCCTCGACGCCCGCGAATGGTTCCGCGCCGAAGCCGAAACCTACCGGGACAAGGTGGCCAGCCTCGACCGCAGTGTGCACACCATGTACATCCGAACGGAGCTCTACAACTCCTTGGCCACAATCGCGTGCTTCGGGTTGGCGTTGCTCGCCTTCGTGCGCACCGACACGCTCACCGCGGTCCAGGCGACCGCCACCCTGGTGGGCATCTCCAGCGGCCTCTTCGCCATCCATAACGTCGGCTGGTCCGTGGGCATGCTCATGCAAGAAACCACCCCACTGCTCATGCTGCAACGGTTCTTCAACTCGCCCGAGGTGGAGCCGCCCCTCCCTGTAATAGAGACATCCGAACAGTTGCGCGTCGAAAAGCTGTTCGTTACCGATATTCTTTACGACGTCAACCTCACGGCCCGCCAAGGCCAACTCATAGCCATAGTCGGACCCAACGGCGCCGGCAAAACCACCCTCGTATCCGCCCTGGTCGGCACCCGGCCCATAGCCGCCGGCACCGTGACCATCGACGGGCACGATATCACCCACGCCTCCTTCGCGGAGAAACACCGCTACTTTGGGATGTTGCCGCAAGACTATTCCCGATTCGGGCTCACCGTCGCCCAAAACCTCCGACTCGGCGGCCCGGGCGACCCCACCGAAGCCCTACGGATCTCGGGGGCGGATGCATTCGTCCATGACCTGGACCAGCAACTGGGCGAACAATGGGGAGGCGTTGGCCTGTCTGGTGGGCAATGGCAGCGACTATCGCTGGCCCGGCTGCGGCTGCGCAACCCCGGGATTTGGATTCTTGACGAGCCCACCAGCTCTATCGACGCCCACGGTGAGATGGAGATTTTTGCGGAACTGCGGCGCATCAGCGGCAACAAAATCGTGATCGTGGTGTCCCACCGGGCATCCACCCTGCGGATGATGGACAAAATCTATTTCCTGTCGAACGGCCGCATCACCGAATCCGGCACCTTTGACGAACTCTATGCCAAAGGGGGTGAGTTCACGGAATTATTTACCTCCCAAATTGAGGGCGTTGCCGGCGCGGCAAACCCGGCTGGACCGGTGGGACACGAACAGCCTGCTGACTTGGGGAATCCAAGTGATTCAAGTGATTCGAGCGATTCGGAAGGCTGACCGGCTTCACCCGGTTGACACCGGCTGGTTTTGCGGGGTGAGCTGCGTGTTTGCTTTAGCTTGGGTTCTGGTTTTTGGGAGATTTCTTCCTGGGCGAACCGGGGCGGCTGGTCGGAACCCAAGCTAAAACAAAGCCGGAGTTAGACCAGGGGTGCGGTCGGACTTTGGCTGCATATCTTCTAAGCTTGGTTTCTGTTTGATGCCGCTTGTTGGTCCAGGGGGAATGTTGGTCTGAAATTGAAACCCAAGCTTAGAAGATGTGCGGCAAGGGTTGTGGAGGGTTTGGGCAGTACGGTCGGTTTCCTTGGTTGAGCTGCGTGGTTGCTTTAGCTGGGGTTCCGGTTTTTGGGAGTTTTCTTCCTGGGCAAACTGGAGTTGCCAAGTGGAACCCCAGCTAAAGCAAAAGCCCTGCTTGGCGGACTGGGCCAAGCAGCGGTGGGGCAAAACAAATCCCTCCGGAGGGCCTAAACTAGGCTAGCTAAAGCCGGCCTTAGCCACCGGGAGGGCGTCGCAAAGCGGGGAGGGGTTAGGACCGACGGCGGGCAACCAGCCGGCCAGCCGCGCGCCACCCGAGAAGCAGCAGGCCGGACATAGTGGTCGCCACAATAATGAACGAAATGTGGGGAACCGCTGCATGGCGCGCCGCCCAAATCGCCAAGCCGGTGAGCACGGTGACCAGCCACACAATCACACCATAACGGATGGCACCGCCGCCTGCGCCCCGGAGCGCAACCGTGGCAATCCCCGTCCCCACCAGGGAGCCTATGGCAAACGGCCAGAACGTGTCCGCAATCTGGGCGAGCCCCAAACCACCATGGGCGGCCCGGGCTAGCACCGCAAACACCAGTACCGCAATAATGTCCGTCATCAACGTTTTCATGAACTCATACTTCCTACATGCATGCCACCGCGGGCAACGGAAATAAAATATGTCACCCACCCAATGATCGTAATCAATGCAAAGGAAATAATCCGGTAAACGAACACCACACCAAACGCCGACGAAGCCGTCATGCCCACCGCGACCAGGCTGCCAGTCATGGCCGCCTCCACCGGCCCTAGGCCCGCGGGCGTGATCTGTGCCGTGCCCACGATTTTCGCAGTGACAAACGCCAACACCACACCCAGCACCGTTGTGTTGTTTTCCACCGCCCGAAACCCCGGAAGCACATCCGTTACCGCCCAGACGCAGAGCCAAACCGCCACAATATCGAACACCCAATTCATGAGCGACAGGAGAGTAACCCAGCTGAATTTGCCGGGAGTGAGCGATACCGCGTCAAGCTGCCCGAAATGCTCGTCAATGCTGTCGAGGATTTTTGTCGGTCGCCGGCGCACAATCCTGCCGGCCCGGACAATAACTGCCACCACAAACCGTTTTGCCGGCTCCGGGTGATTCGTGACCCACCACACCAGCGACGCTAGCCCCAGCATGATTGCCACCGACCCCAACATGGGCCACAGGCTGAAATCCGCCCCGAAGAAAAACACCGAAATCAGCCCCAGCGCAATCAGCCACACCGTGGACAGCGCCGCCGACACCACAATAAACCAGGAGGAAACCAGCACGTTGACCCCCCAATTGCGCATGGTGTGAAATTGGTACACCGCCGACAATGCCGCGCCTCCCGGGAATGTCGCCGACCAGGAGTTCGCAATAAATGTGAGCTGGAGTGTGTCCCGCGAGCGCACGTTGGCGCCGCCGGCATTGAGCAGTGTGTGCATCACCTCGGCCATGACCACTATGGAGGCAATCACCGCGAGGAACGCGAGCACCAGACCGGTGGGTTTAGCACTTAAAACTTCCTGGTAGCCGGTGGCGAGGAACGGCATCTTGTCGCGCAGCAGCAGGGCCGCGATCCCCATGATGACCAGCGGTCCGAGGAATCGCACCCAGTTTTTCCAGCTGGCGCCGGTCTTGGGGTTCGCGGGATTTTCGTGGCTGACTGTCAAGAAGATCCTTTCTGTGGTGTTGGCGGTGCTAGTCTTCGGATTCTAAACGCTTGAGCAGTTCCGTGAAGGGCACTTGTTTTGTGTTGCGGCCGGTGGTGGGGGAGAAATGCCGGTGGGTACTGGGGTTGGTTGTGCGAGGCTTATCGAAACGCTGCGGCGGCAAGCTCCCTGTTGCCAACTCTATCGTTTCTTCCCGCCGCGGATGTTGGTTGCTTGGTTGATTGCTTGACGACGCCCGGTCCCGCTCCATTCGAACACTAGCACGGGAGTCTGGTTCGGGAATATTTGTTCGAGGCCGGCGCACTGGCCTGGCCGGCTGTCGTGGCTGGGCCGCCCGCGGCGGTTGAGGTTGGTGAGGTTGGGGCGCCCGCTTCGGCCGCCTCGACTGTCCCCGACCCCGACCTTGGCCCTGGCCCTGGCCCTGGTTCCGGGAAACTCGGTGCCCCAGCGCCCCGGCCGCGGACTTCACCCATGGGGGCGCCCACCAATTGTCGTCTTGCAGCAGGTGCATGACTGCCGGGACCAGCATCATTCGGATGATGGTGGCGTCGAAAAGCAGGGCGAAGATCATGCCAAAGGCAATGTACTTCATCATGACAATGTCGGAAAACCCGAACGCCCCGCACACCACAATCATGATGATGGCCGCCGCGCTGATAATCCCGCCGGTGTGGGCAGTGCCGAATTTGATGGCAACATCAGTGGCGGCGCGACGCTCGCGTGCCTCCACCATGCGCGACACCAGGAACACCTCATAGTCGGTGGACAGTCCATAAATGATTGCCATGATGAGCACCAGCACCGGACTCATGAGCGGGCCTGGGGTGAAGCCGAACAGGTTTGCGCCCACACCATCGACGAACATCCAGGTGAGTAACCCAATGGTAGCGCCCATGCCCAACAGCGTCATGATGACTGCCTTTGCCGGCAGCACCAGTGAGCCAAACACCAGGGCCATGAGCACGAAGGTTGCGAGCACAATATAGAAACTCATCAACGGCAGCTTGTCGAATAAAGCTTCGATAGATTCGATTTCCAAGGCTGGGGTGCCGCCAACATATACCTTTACCCCGGGTGGTGGTTCTATCGCCCGGAGCTGGTCGACAACCGACTGGTTATGGGCTCGATCCACGATCCCCGCCGATAGCACCGTGATGCCATCCTTCGTGGCTGAGGTGGGGGTGAATCGTCCGGTTAGGCCCTCTACCTGGGCGGCCTGTTGATACACCTGTACGAGTTGATCGTTGTCGGCGTTGGTGACCACCAGTTTGATGGGTTCCGTGCGGAATTCGGGAAATTCTCGATCGAATGTGCTTTGCGCCGTGCGCACCTGATTGGTTGGCGGCAAGTAGGTTTCGTTGATGCCACCGAATTCCACGTCGCCGATCGGAAGGGCCAACAACATGAGGCCACCGACAATGGCGCAGGTCACCCATACTGCATGCTGCATCGACCAGTTCGGCAGCCGATACCACCAGGTTTCGCTGAGCTTCTTCGATCCCTTCGACCCTTTCGACGCCGTGGCTGGTGCGGCTGCGGCAGCGCGGGAGTGGGAGTAAGAGCGGGAACGCCCACGCCCCCTGGCGGAACGCTGCCCAGCCTGGCCACCTTGCCTGCCCCGACCCAAGGCGTGCGCAACCATTCCCGTTACCCCCGCCCACCTGGGTCGGCGCATCATGAACTTATCAATATTGTGCCCAAGCAGGCTGAATAATGCCGGTAGCATGGTCACCGACAGGACCGCCGCCAATCCCACGGCGCTGATCGCCCCGTACGCCACCGATTTCAAAAACGCCTGTGGAAACACCAACAACCCGGACAGGGCCACCGCCACCATGGCGGCGGAAAACACCACGGTCTTGCCCGCAGTGCCGGTGGCTCGCCTGACCGCGGTGCGCACATCCTGCCCGCCACCCCGGTTGAGTTCCTCCCGAAACCGGGACACCATAAACAGCCCATAGTCGATGGCTAGCCCCAGCCCCAAGAGGGTCACCACCGAGTGGGCAAACACATTGACCTGCGTGAACCCGGCCAGTATTGATAGCATCCCCAGGGACCCGACGATGGACAGGCCGCCCACAATCAGCGGCATGCAGGCCGCCACCAGGGACCCAAACACAACAAGAAGCAGCAATGCTACGGCTGGTAGCGCGTAGAATTCGGCCCGGCTAATATCCTGGCTCATGCCCTCATCCAGGGCATCCGCCACGGCCGTGGCCCCCGCTATCTGCGTCGATACGCCAGGAAACATCCTGCCGGCCCCCGCGAGTTGGACCTTGATGGCCCGGAAGTCTTTCAGGGTTTGATCCCCGTCCCCTTTCAACGCGATTGCGGCGAAGGCGGTGCGTTTGTCTTGGCTGATGAGCCGGTCGACCCGCTTGTCGAAATAGCTGGTGATGTGGTCAATCTGGTCGGGGTGGTTGGCCAGGAGGTTGGTCAGGTATTCCTGGATGTGCCCAAACTCTGGTGACTCGTCAATGGTGCCGGTTTCGGCAGTAAACAGCAGGATGACGTCACCATTATTGTCACGGCCAAATGTTCGCGCTTCGATGGCGGCGGCGGTCGTGGAGTCGGAGTTGGGATCATCCCACCCCTCTTGACTCATGCGGTCCGAAAGCCGCATCCCAAAGGTGAGGTAGAGCAAGATGATGACGGCAACAACTACGAGCGGAATAACACGTCGGTGCTGGTAGGCGAATTCACCCCAGCGAGAAAACATGGTGACAACATCCCTTCTACCGATCGTGCCTGGCTACTTGTCGGACAGCAGCATGGACAGCGGTCGGAATGGCTGCAGCCAGGCCCCGGTCGCCGGCAGATTATCCAGGCTGATGCGCGGCAGCGGCTCCCGGAACACGCCGGGGATTTCCTCCAGATCCACGAATGTGAAGATTTCGGAGTTCACCGCCCAACTGGTGTGTTCGTGGAAACCCAAGATGGTGACCGGGATGCCTTCGTCGGCAAGCTCGGTGAGGAGTTCCCGGAAGTTTTGCCCATCCGCGCTGGCCACGATGACGCCGCGCAGTACACCTTCGGCGTGACGGTGACGAATGTGCGCCACCATGTCCGGGTCGACGTCGGTGTCCTCGGTGAGCTTGGGCTTGGCGAACACCGCGAACCCGACATTGCGCAGTGCCTCCACCCACGGCCGGATGGCGTCGGTGCCGTTTGGGGCCACATTGGTGAACACGGTGGCTTCGGCGGCGATCCGAACCCCGGTGTGGTGGGCTAATTCGCCCGCGCGGCCCAGCACCCACCTGCCGATGGCGTCGAACCGGGGCCGGTGGGCTGCGGTGGGCCGGGCACCCAAAATGGCGCCCAACCCCATGTCGATATTGGGGGCGTCCCACACCAATAGGAGCGTGTCGTCGCCCATTGGCTCGGGGGTTTCGGCTGTGGATCGTGCCGCGTGGGCGGGGTTCCCGGGATAAAATTCATTCGAACTCATGTACGCCTCCATAGGAATTCGGTGATGGTGTGGTCTTGGTCTAAACCTTTGCCCTCAAACTTGGTGATGACCTGCCGGTCGGTTAATTGTGGGCAGTCCGGCCATGGCCACCCCATGTATTCCAGCTGTGGTTCCACCTCGGTGAGTTCAGCAATCCATGCAGCATAATCGGCATGATCGGTGGCAACGTGCAATACCCCACCGGGTTTGAGTCGACTAGCAATGAGGTTTAATACGCCGGATTGAATGATGCGACGTTTGTGGTGTCGAGCCTTGGGCCACGGGTCTGGGAAGAAAATACGGACACCATCCACAGTACCCGGTTCGAACATGCGAGTGAGTACTTCTACGCCGTCGCCGCTAATCATGCGAATGTTGGTGATGTTCTCCCGCACGATGGCGCCGAGGAGTTTCGCCAGCCCAGACTTATATAGCTCTACGGCAATGATATTGGTGTCGGCCTCGTGCGGCGCCATGGCCGCGGTCGAGGTTCCGGTGCCGGAGCCGATTTCCACAATGGTTTTCGCCCCACTACGCCCAAACCAGTCGTCGATGTCGATAATCCGATCGGCGAGCGTGGTGCCGAGCGTGGGCCAATACTCGTCCCAGCGGGCGGCCTGATTATCAGTAAGCGACCCGCGTCGAAAGCTGACGCCGCCGAGTCGGGGGTAGTCCAGGTCGTTATGAAAAAGCTCATTGAAGTCGGTTTGTTGCGGTCTATTCATGCTGGTTTCCTGTCGGTAATCGGTAGGATTCTTAAGAGTAGTGGGGGTGAAGAAATGGCGCTAACTGGCACGCCGGATCGTCACTAAGCTTGTCGACGCCGGACCCTCGCGGTGGGAAAAATGACCGAAAATCACGCCAATTCACCCCTGTTTAGGGGAATGAAAATGTGCTGTTTCGTGGTTATTGGGCCCCCGAAAGGGGCGAACGTCGATAAGTGAAAAAAGTTATTTCCGCTGGACAGGGCCCATTATGGCATAAATGGTTGTGATAAACCCACGGAATTATGACATTGGTCTCACCAGACCCGCCTACCTGGGGGTGATTTGGTCGCTACTGTTGAAAACGGAACCAAATATGACAGGAGGATTTAATGTCCAAAGTGGAAATCCCGGGACTTGTAGGCGAGGCTCCCACCAAGAATGAAGCATTGTTGCATTGGATTGCTGATGCTGCGAAATTACTCACGCCTGACGAGGTGGTCTTTGCCGACGGCTCACGAGAAGAATGGGATCGTGTTTCCCAAAAGTTAGTGGATTCCGGAACCCTCATTCGTCTGAACGACGAAAAGCGCCCCAATTCGTTCCTGGCCCGCTCCAACCCCTCTGACGTGGCTCGGGTTGAATCACGGACATTCATTTGCTCAGCCACCGAAGAAGGCGCCGGACCCACCAACCACTGGGTCGACCCGGATAAAATGAAAGCGGAAATGACCGAACATTTCCGGGGCAGCATGCGGGGTCGCACCATGTATGTGGTGCCGTTTGGCATGGGGCCGCTTGATAGCGACGACCCCAAGATTGGTGTGCAGCTGACGGACTCCGAATATGTGGTCATGTCCATGCGCATCATGACCCGCATGGGGCAGGCCGCGCTTGACCGTTTGGGTGACGGCGAATTCGTGCGTTGCCTCCACTCCGTGGGGCATCCCCTAGAGCCGGGCCAAAAGGATGTGACGTGGCCCTGTAATGACACCAAGTACATTACCCACTTCCCAGAAACCAAAGAGATTTGGTCCTATGGTTCCGGCTATGGCGGCAATGCCATCCTGGCTAAGAAGTGCTTTGCCCTGCGTATCGCCTCCATTATGGCTAAGGAAGAAGGCTGGATGGCGGAGCACATGCTCATCCTGAAGCTCACCTCCCCTGAAGGCAAGAGCTATGGTGTGGCCGCAGCCTTCCCGTCGGCATGCGGCAAGACGAACCTCGCCATGATTACCCCCACTATTCCCGGCTGGAAGGCCGAAGTGGTGGGCGACGACATCGCCTGGATGCACCTGCGGGCGGATGGTTTGTACGCCATCAACCCCGAAAACGGGTTCTTTGGTGTGGCCCCTGGTACGAACTACGATTCGAACCCCATTGCCATGCGCACCATGGAACCGGGCAACACCATGTTCACCAACGTTGCCATGACCGACGATGGCGACATTTGGTGGGAAGGCATGACCAAGGAAAAGCCAGCTCACCTCATCGACTGGCATGGTAATGACTGGACCCCTGAATCTGATACTGATGCCGCTCACCCGAACTCCCGTTATGCGGTTCCGATTGAACAATGCCCGATCGTCGCACCCGAGTTCGAAGACGCTCACGGCATTAAGATCGACGCCATTCTGTTCGGTGGCCGCCGCCCCGACACCGTGCCGCTGGTGACGGAATCCTTCAGCTGGAACCATGGCACCATGATCGGCTCCCTGCTGTCCTCCGGCCAGACGGCCGCCGCCGAAGGCAAGGTTGGTGCCCTGCGCCACGACCCCATGGCCATGCTGCCGTTCATTGGCTACAACGCTGGTGACTACCTTCAGCACTGGGTGGACATGGGCAAGAAGGGCGGCGACAAGATGCCCAAGGTCTTCCTGGTTAACTGGTTCCGTCGCGGTGACGACGGTCGGTTCCTGTGGCCCGGCTTCGGCGACAACAGCCGCGTGCTGAAGTGGATCGTGGATCGCATCGAGGGCAAGGTTGAGGCCAATAAGACCGTGGTCGGCAACACCGCTCGTGCCGAAGACCTGGACCTGAGCGGCATTGATTCCCCGCTGGCCGACGTGGAAGAGGCCTTGAGTGCCCCCGCGAAGGATTGGGCGAAAGACCTTGACGACAACGAGGCCTACCTGAAGTTCCTGGGAGACAAGGTACCGTCCGAGGTTCACGAGGAATTCGCCGCCCTGCGCAAGCGCATTGAGGACGCCCTCTAACCCCTAATCAACCCACTAACCCGGTCCCGTCTGCTTCCTGCGGCGGGGCCGGGTTTTTGGTCTGACGGGTTGGTAGGCTGTTAAGCCGAGTGGTGGTGCCGGTTTTCTGGCGTTGAGCTGCGTGTTTGCTTTAGCTGGGGTTCTGGCCAGCCATTCCAATTCACCCAGGAGGAAACCTCCCGAAAATCAGAATCCCAGCTAAAGCAAAAACCCTGCTTGGGTGGCTGCATGTCTTCTAAGCTTGGTTTCCGTTTGGCCTGTCCTGTTAGTCCAGGAAAAATGTTGGCCTGAAATTGAAACCCAAGCTTAGAACAAGTGCTGCCTGCCGCGGGTGGGGTGGAGTATCGGATGTTCTAAGCTTGGGTTTTGGGTTTTAGTGCTTTAAATCTGTTCCTTCTGAAGTGGAACCCAAGCTTAGGGGATGTGCGGTAAGGGTTGTGGAGGGTTTGGGGAGCATGGCCAGATTCCTTGGTTGAGCTGCGTTTTTGCTTTAGCTTGGTTTCCGGTTTCAGCAAAATCCCTTCCACGAGAAACCAGAGCAATCGAACAGAACCCAAGCTAAAGCAAAAACCCTGCTTGGGTGGCTGCATGTGTGCTGAACTTGAGTTTCGTCCTTGTGCGTAGTTTTGTGAGTATCTGAATCGAGAAAGTCAAGTTTAGAACGTGTGCAGCCGTATTCATTTAGTTTGGGTTGCGGCTCACAGCATCCCTTTTGAAGTAGACCCCAAGCCTAAAGCGACGTTGATGCTCAGTCGGAGGATTGGCTTGGATCTGGCTGCATGTCTTCTAAGCTTGGTTTCCGTTTGGCCTGTCCTGTTAGTCCAGGAAAAATGTTGGCCTGAAATTGAAACCCAAGCTTAGAGCACCTGATATCCCCCGCCTTGCCAGGGCAGTATTTGTGCTGAGCTCGGGTTCCATCTCAAAGGGCACGCATTTGGGGCGTTATCAACCAGAACCCAAGCTTAGAAGGTGTGCGGTAGGGATCGTGGAGAGATTAGGGGGATGGTTGGTTTTGTTGGTTGAGCTGCGCCTTTGCTTTAGCTGGGATTCTGATTTTCGGGAGGTTTCTTCCTAGGTGAACCGAAGCTGCCAACTAGAACCCAAGCTAAAGCAAAAACCCTGCTTGGGTGGCTGCATAAGTTCTAAGCTTGGTTTCTGTTTGATGTGCCCCGTTGCCCCAGGGGGAATGTTGGCCTGAAATTGAAACTCAAGCTTAGAACAAGTGCTGCCTGCCGCAGGTGGGTTAGGGTGGGGTATCGGGTGTTCTAAGCTCGGGTT
>ERZ772948.1462-NODE-1462-length-13632-cov-3.495544_pt1 | contig 13632 bp, 8 predicted proteins | sample MGYA00511945_ERZ772948 | MGnify/ENA primary metagenome ERZ772948 (study PRJEB29015, sample SAMEA2737927) | human oral metagenome | biome: human oral; feature: human-associated habitat; material: dental | place: China | collected 2141 ... | reverse complement strand
TCGGCCGCCGCGGCAGCCTCGGCCTCTTCCACTTCGTTCACCGCATAGCCCGCCAGCGCCGAGGCATAGATCACCGGGAAGTCCAGCTGCTCTTCGGTGGCGCCCAGCCGGTCGAACAGGTCGAAGGTCTGATCCACCACCCAGTGCGGCCGGGCACCGGGACGGTCAATCTTGTTGACCACCATCATGATGGCAAGACCCGCATCGATGGCGTGTCGAAGCACAAAGCGCGTTTGCGGCATAGGACCTTCAGCGGCATCAACAAGCAAAAGAGCACCGTCTGCCATCTTGAGCACCCGCTCCACCTCGCCGCCAAAGTCCGCGTGGCCGGGCGTATCGACGATGTTGATGTGCGTGCCCCGCCAGGAAACGGCGCAGTTCTTGGCCAGGATGGTGATGCCCCGCTCGCGCTCGATGGCGTTGCTGTCCATCACGGTATCCACCACTTTTTCGTGGTCGGCAAAGGTGCCCGACTGGCGCAGCAATTGATCAACCATGGTGGTTTTGCCGTGGTCCACGTGGGCGATGATGGCGATATTGCGAATTTGGGAAGACATGAATCAGAACTCAATCAAAAGAAAATAAAACGGCGATGGGACGAAAAAATGAATCAAGAATCAGGCGCGCCCAGCCGGAATGAAAAACAAAAAAACGGATCCATCATGCCCGCGCTTGCCGCGATCCACATGAAGAAAATAGGCGATATGGCGAATGATGCGAAGCATGAAAATCTCTTTGCAAAAATCAAATCAGCCGCTGGTAAATCGCCAAATCGGCCGGGCTGAAACAGCAGAACATGATTTCGTCCAATTGCTCCAGCGCCGGATGGGCGCGGACGGCCTGAAGGGCGATTTCGGCGGCCGCTTCTTTCGGATAGCCATAAACGCCGGTGCTGATGCACGGGAAAGCCAGGGTTTTGAGGCCGTGCTGCGCGGCCAAATCAAGGCAGTGCGTGTAGCAGCTGCGCAGTTTTTGCGCCTCGCCCGCATGGCCGCCATGCCAGACCGGCCCCACGGTGTGAATGACGTGGCGGCACGGCAGGCCGTAAGCGCCGGTGATGCGGGCCTGCCCCGTGGGGCAGCCGCCCAGCTGGCGGCACTCTTGCAGCAATTCAGGCCCGGCGGCGCGGTGAATGGCCCCATCCACCCCGCCGCCGCCCAGCAGCGACGAATTGGCGGCATTCACAATGGCATCCACGGCCAGCGTGGTGATATCGGCCTGAATGGCGCGGATTTTCGGGCTGGTTTTCATGAGGGGTTTATCTTGCGGGTTCATGGCAGGCGTTGAAAATGAAAAAACGCTTTTCCCACATTTGCTCCGCGTCTGCGCGGGCATGGTCAGCGGGCAAGGGTATGCCGGGGCAGAAAGAAGGGCTGATTTAGCTCCTGTATCAATAGCATGAGGTCCTAGTGGAAAGAGCGCGAAAGCCATTTTGAGGCCCTTGTATTTGCTCTTTCTATTGAAGCATGTGCATGCCCTCTCCGGCCGGGCGGCCCGCGGGCTTCGGCCCTGAACGCTCTTCAGCCGCACGCATGGCGCCAGATGTTCATGGCTTTTTCGAACATTAACCTTTTTGTTTTGATTCAAGGCATTTTCAAGACAGGTCTTCCGATAGGCGGTCGGCGCAGATTGATTCAATGCATCCATTCAAATGCTCCCAAACGCTTGCGCGCCTGGCTGGTTCAGGATTTGCCCGATTTCCACGGGCGAGAGCAAGCGGGTTGCGATCAGTTCGCCTGCTTTCACACGCGCCGTGCCCAGCAGGGCGCGGGGGTGGTCGCCGTATACGGCCACTTGTTCGGCATCGGGCCAGGGGCCGCGGCGGCGCAGGCCGGTCAGAAAGCGGGCGGCGTCGTCATGGCCGAGGGTGATGGCGGCAAAGCCGGGCAGCAGGGCCTGCACGGGCAGCAGGGCGGCCAGGCGCTGGTCTTCGGGCAGGGCTTGCAGCGCTTCCAGCGTGATGCACTGCGCGAGCGTGAACGGGCCGGTGGCGGTGCGGCGCAGGGCCGTCAGGTGGCCGCCGCAGCCCAGGGCGGCGCCGATGTCTTCGCCTAGGGTGCGGATGTAGGCGCCTTTGCTGCATGTCACTTCCATTTCAATGGCGGCCCGGCCTTGTTCATCCAGCGACAGGGCCAGGTTCAAGGCATGCACTTGCACTTCGCGCGCGGCGCGCTCTACTTGCACGCCTGCGCGGGCGTATTCGTAAAGCGGCTTGCCGTCTTTTTTCAGCGCGCTGTGCATGGGGGGCACTTGGGCGATGCGGCCCAGAAAGCGCTGGCGCACGGCTTCGAGCTGCGCTGGCGTGATGGCGGGCACGGGGCGGCGGGCGGTGATTTCGCCTTCGGCGTCGCCCGTGGTGGTGGTGGCGCCCAGGCGCAGCGTGGCGGCGTAGGACTTGTCGGCGTCCAGGTGCCCGGCGCTGAATTTGGTGGCTGCGCCAAAGCACAGGGGCAGCACGCCGCTGGCCAGAGGATCCAGCGTGCCGGTGTGGCCGGCTTTTTCGGCGCGCAGCAGCCATTTGGCTTTTTGCAGCGCCTGGTTGCTGGACAGGCCCAGCGGTTTGTCAAGCAGCAGCACCCCGTGCACGGGACGCCGCTGCACCCGTGCGCGTGGGGCGGCGGTCATGGCGTGTCGTCTTCCTTGGAACGCGAGGCCACCGCCTTGGCGATGAGGGCGTTCAGGTCGGCCGCGTGTTCGGTGGTGCGGTCAAAAATGAAATGCAGCGTGGGCACGGTGTGGATGTGCAGGCGCTTGAAGAGCAGGTTGCGCAGGTGGCCGGCGGCGTGGTTGAGGGCGTCTTGCGTTTGCTGGGCGTCGCCGGTGAGCAGGCTGAAATAGACCTTGGCGTGGGCGTAGTCGGGCGTGATTTCCACGGCGTTGAGCGTGAGCATGCCAATGCGCGGGTCTTTGACTTCGCGCGCGATCAGCTCGGCCAGGTCGCGCTGAATCTGGTCGGCGATGCGAAAACTGCGGTTGGGTGTGGAGTGTTTCCGGTGCATGGCTGTATGCGCGTGGCGGGCGCGTTAAAAGTCAAAGGGCAAGAAGGCAAGCGCCTCAGCCTGTTTGCGGCCTGGCTGCGGGTTGATTATTTGAGAGTGGCTGCCGTACGTTCTCTGATCGCTGCCGCCGTGCATTTTCAAAGGCTGGCGCCGGTTTCCAGCCTGCTTCAGGGCGGACAGATTCCGGCCTGGAACCCCTTCAGGGTCTGTCCGTGGGCGCAAAAGCGCAAACCGGATACGGCCTTGCGCGCAGCACTCTGTTTTTAAGAGCAAATTCAGGGCCTTGAAAATGCCTCTATCGCACAGTTTTATAGGACACAACACTATCAAACTGGTAGCGAAATAAACGATGGTTTCCAAGGCAAGGGCAGCTGCAAGAATCGGTGCACGGGCGGATTCTGGACAGGTTCTTACAGCGTGCGCGCGATTTCCTTGATTTCAAAGAATTCGAGCTGGTCGCCTTCGCGGATGTCGTTGTAGTTCTTGAGCTTGATGCCGCACTCGAAGCCTTCCTTGACTTCGCGCACGTCGTCTTTCATGCGCTTGAGCGATTCAAGCTCGCCGGTGTAGATCACCACGTGGTCGCGCAGCAGGCGAAAGTGGGCGTCGCGCCGCACCACGCCGCTGGTGACGTAGGAGCCGGCCACGGTGCCGATCTTGGAGGCCACGAACACGGTGCGGATTTCGGCGGAGCCGATGACTTCTTCCTTCTGCTCGGGCGCGAGCATGCCGCTCATGGCGGCTTTCAGGTCGTCCACCGCGTCGTAGATGATGTTGTAGTAGCGGATTTCGACGTCGTTGGCCTCGGCCAGCTTGCGCGCGCCCGCTTCGGCGCGGACGTTGAAGCCCAGCACGATGGCATTGGAGGCAATGGCCAAGTTCACATCGCTTTCGCTGATGCCGCCCACGGCGGCATAGACCACCTGCACTTTGACTTCATCCGTGCTGAGCTTGAGCAGCGAGGCGGACAGCGCTTCCTGCGAGCCTTGCACGTCGGCCTTGATGATGATGGGCAGCTGCTTGACTTCATCAGCCGACATGTCGGCGAACACGTTTTCCAGCTTGGCCGCCTGCTGCCGCGCGAGCTTGGTGTTGCGGAACTTGCCGGCGCGGTAGGTGGCGATTTCACGGGCGCGGCGCTCATCGGCCAGCACCATGAATTCGTCGCCGGCCTGCGGCACGTCGGCCAGGCCCTGGATTTCGACCGGGATGGAGGGGCCCGCTTCTTTGACGGGCTTGCCGTCTTCATTCAGCATGGCGCGCACGCGGCCGGAGGTTTGGCCGGCCAGCACCACGTCGCCCACTTTCAGCGTGCCGGACTGCACGAGGACCGAGGCCACGGGGCCACGGCCTTTGTCAAGCCGCGCTTCGATCACCAGGCCCTTGGCGGCGGCGTCCACCGGGGCCTTGAGTTCCAGCACGTCGGCTTGCAGCAGCACGTTTTCGAGCAGGTCGTCAATGCCCATGCCGGTTTTGCTGGATACGGCAATGAAGGGCGAGTCACCGCCGTAGCTTTCGGGCACGACTTCTTCGGCGACGAGTTCGCTGGTCACGCGCTCCACATTGGCTTCGGGCTTGTCGGCCTTGGTCAGCGCCACGACGATGGGCACGCCCGCCGCCTTGGCGTGCTTGATGGCTTCGCGCGTTTGCGGCATCACGCCGTCGTCGGCGGCAACCACCAGAATCACGATGTCGGTGGCCTGCGCACCGCGTGCGCGCATGGCCGTGAAGGCTTCGTGGCCGGGTGTGTCCAGGAAAGTGACGATGCCGCGCGGCGTCTTGACGTGGTAGGCGCCAATGTGCTGGGTGATGCCGCCCGCTTCGCTGGCGGCCACCTTGGCGCGGCGGATGTAGTCAAGCAGCGAGGTCTTGCCGTGGTCCACGTGGCCCATGACGGTGACCACGGGCGCGCGCGGCAGGGCCTCGGCGGACTGGGCCTGCACTTCTTCGTCGGTGAAGGCCTCGGGGTCGTCCAGCGCGGCCACCACGGCGGTGTGGCCCATTTCTTCGACGACGATCATGGCCGTGTCCTGGTCGAGCGGCTGGTTGATGGTGACCATCTGGCCCATCTTCATCAGCGTCTTGATGACTTCGGATGCCTTGACGGCCATCTTGTGCGCCAGCTCGGCCACGGAGATGGTTTCCGGCACATGCACTTCCAGCACGCGATGCTCTGCGGGCGCTGCTTGGGCGGCCTGCTGGCTGTCGCGTTCGCTGCGGCGGCTTTTTGGGCCGCTACGCCAGTTGTTGCGGCCCACGCCGCCGGAAGCATCGCCGCGCGTGGGAATGCCTTTTTTCTTGCCAGGCTCGCCCGCCCAGCTGGAGGACAGCTTGGCGGATTTGACTTCCTTGCTGCCGCCTGCGGGCGCGCTGCCCTGACGGGCCGAGCTGGCGCCGCCTGTCTTGGCAGGCTTGCCGCCGTCTTTGGACGCTTCAGCCGCTTTCTTGGCGCTTTCAGGCTTCTTGGCCACCAGCACTTTGCGCGGCTTGTTCATCATGCTGCGAATGGCTTCGGCTTCAGCCATGGCCTTGCGACGGCGCTCTTCCTGCTCGCGCCGGCGGGCGGCTTCTTCTTCCGGGCTGGGCTTGGCGGGTTCTGCCACTGCGGCGGGCGCCGCTGCGGGCGAAACCGCAGATGAGGAGGCTGCCGATGAAGAGGCAAGCTCGGCCGCGCCGCTTGTTGCAGCTTTCCGGGCTGCAGAAGCGGCGGTTTCCTTGGCCGGAGCAGACCCGGAAGCGGGCGCAGCGGAGGAGACGGTTTCGGGAGCGGTCTCGGAAACGGTCTCGGGTTCAGCCGTCTTGGACGGCTTGGTCTGGGTTGCGGCAGGCGCGGGAGGCAGTCCGGAATCCGCAGCCGGCGCTTGCGGCGCAGGTGTTTGCGGGGCGGCCGGCGTTTCTTGCGGCTTGGCTTCTTCCGGGCCAGGCTGGGCGGCTTCAGCCTGGCGGCGCGCATCCTGCTCTTCGCGCAAACGGCGTTTTTCGGCGGCTTCGGCTTCCTGGCGGCGCAGCAGCTCGGCGTGGCGGCGCGCTTCTTCCTCGCGGCGGGCAGCTTCAGCCGCGCCAATCACTGGCGACGCAGGAGCCGCGGCCGCGGCCGCAGCAGGTCTTGCAGCCTCGGCAGCGGGGGAGGGCGAAGGCGTTTGGAGCGCGGCGGCCGGCTCGTCATCGCGCTTGATGAAGGTGCGTTTTTTGCGCACTTCCACCTGAATGGTGCGGGCTTTGCCGGTGGCGTCAGCCTGCTTGATTTCGCTGGTGGTTTTCTTGGTCAGCGTGATTTTCTTGCGGGCGGGCGCGACGGTGCCGTGGCTGCTTTGCAGATGGTCCAGCAGCTTTTTCTTGTCCGTTTCGGTCAGGACGTCGCCGCCCGAGGATTTTTTGACTCCGGCCGCCTGCAATTGCTCCAGCAGCTTGCCCACGGAGCGTTTGAGTTCATTCGCCAATTCAGCGACTGTGATGTTCGACATATTCTGTGACTGCCTCCATGCCCGTTACGCTTCATCGCTGAACCAGTGCTCACGCGCCTTCATGATGAGGGCGCGGGCTTCGTCCTCCGTCTGGCCGGTGATGTCGGTGAGTTCGTCTACGGCCAGATCGGCCAGATCGTCGCGCGTGCGCACGCCCGCTTCGGCCAGCGCGGCCAGCAGCTCGGCGTTCATGCCTTCCAGCCCGCGCAGGTCTTCGGCCACGGCCTCCACCTTTTCCTCGCGCGCGATTTCAAGGGTCAGCAGCGCGTCTTTGGCGCGGGCGCGCAGCTCATTGACGGTGTCTTCATCGAAGGCTTCAATATCCAGCATTTCCTGCAAGGGCACGTAGGCCACTTCTTCCAGGTTGGTGAAGCCTTCCTCGATCAGGATGTCGGCGATTTCCTCGTCCACATCCAGCTTTTCCATGAACAGCTGGCGGATGGAGCCGGTTTCGGCCGCCTGTTTTTCGGCGGATTCGGCGGCGTCCATGATGTTGATTTTCCAGCCCGTGAGTTCGGAAGCCAAGCGCACGTTCTGGCCGCCCCGGCCAATGGCGATGGCCAGGTTTTCCTCGTCCACCACCACGTCCATCGCGTGCTTTTCCTCGTCCACCACGATGGAAGAAACATTGGCCGGAGCCAGCGCGCCGATGACGAACTGCGCCGGGTCTTCGCTCCACAGCACGATGTCCACGCGCTCGCCGGCCAGCTCGTTGGTCACGGCCGTCACGCGCGAGCCGCGCACGCCCACGCAGGTGCCGATGGGGTCAATGCGCTTGTCGTGGCTCACCACGGCAATCTTGGCGCGGCTTCCGGGGTCGCGCGCGCAGCTCTTGATTTCCAGCAGCCCCTGTTCGATTTCGGGCACTTCCTGGCGGAACAGCTCCACCATGAATTCAGGCGCGGCGCGGGAAAGCAGAATGGGCGCGCCGCGCAGCGTCAGGTCCACTTCCATGATCATGGCGCGCACGCGGTCACCATTGCGCAGGTTTTCCTTCGGAATCATCTCGCTACGGCGAAGACGCCCTTCCACCCGGCCGGATTCGACCAGGATGTCGCCCTTGTCCATGCGCTTGACGGTGCCGGAAAAAATCTTCTCGCCCCGGCTCATGAAGTCGTTGAGCAGCATCTCGCGCTCGGCGTCGCGGATTTTTTGCAGGATGACCTGCTTGGCCGCCATCGCGCCAATGCGGCCGATGGAGACGGACTCCACAGGCTCCTCGATGTATTCGCCAACCTCGATGTCAGGAATCTGCTCGCGCGCCTCGAATTGCAGGATTTCCTGATCAGGCAATTGCAAGCCCGCTTCATCCGGCACCACGTGCCAGCGGCGGAAGGTTTCGTAGTCGCCCGTTTCGCGGTTGATGGCCACGCGCATGTCCACATCGCCCTCGTACAGCTTTTTGGCGGCCTGCGCCAGCGCGGCTTCCACCGCGCCAAACACCACGTCGCGATCCACGTTTTTCTCGCGCGAGATGGCTTCCACCAGCATCAACAGTTCACGGTTCATGATTCATCCCCAGTCCTTGGGCGCTTGCCCTTGAAATCCACCACCGGAGCCAGCCGCGCCTCGCGCAGCTCCTCCAGTGCAAAACCCATCACGTTCAACGGCAGCGCCGCCAGTTTCCTGGCGCTCACGCGCTGGCCCGGCTTGGCGGGCGCCGGTTCGTCGCGCCACGCAATTTGCCATCCGCCGCTTTCGGCGCGTTGCAGCTGGCCGCGAAAGCGCTTGCGATTGGCGCTGATCTGCCCTGTGGCGGCTGCGCCGATGGGCGCTTTCAGCGTCAGGTCCACCATTTCGCCCTCAAACCGCTCGAAATCCGCCGCATTGCGCAGCAGCCGGTCGATGCCGGGCGAAGACACTTCCAGCCGCCTGTAATCCACGCCTTCCACTTCCAGCGTGAATTGCAGCTGGCGCGTCACGCGCTCGCAGTCATCCACCGTCACGGGCGGCGCAGGCGGCTGCCCTGGCGCCCAGGGAAAGTCGATCGTCACCCGCAGCAGTCCGCCTGCGGAGCGCTCCAGCTCCACCAGCTCATAGCCGAGGCCGCTGACGGTGTCTTCAATGGTCTGATGCAGTGTCACGCCTGAGAACGAAAAAGCAAAAAAAATGGGCGGTTGGTGCAACCGCCCTTTTTTGGTCGTTGTAAGAGCGCGGATTATAGCGCAAAGCTTTGTAAAAACCGCGCTGCGGCTTGCGCGATTTCAGGTGCTGATCGCCCGCAAGTCCTGATGAAACGGGCGCTGGTAGCTATCTTTTCAGGAGTAAAAACGGCTGGGTCGTAAGCGGCTTTGGGCAGGCTCTAGCTGACTTCGCTCATGCGCCCGTCAGACGAAAGCAAGGCGGCGCGCACGGTCTGGCCGGGGTGGGCGGCTTGCACGGCGGCGCGGTAGCGGGCCAGTTGCGCGGCGTAGTCCGGGTTGTGCTCGGGGTGCGCGGCGCTTTTGTAGTCCAGCACCCACCATTCGGGCTGGTTCGTGGCGGGATCAGGGCGGCAAACCAGCCGGTCCATGCGCAAGGTTTGGCCCTGGTGAAGGATTTCGACTTCGTCAAAGGCGGCAGTGAAGGCCCCGCGCTGCCAGGCCCATGCGCCTTCGCCGGTGAAGATGCGGCGGGCGGTTTGCAGGGCGGTTTGCGCTTGCGCGGGGGTGAGGCGGTATTGGCGGGCGATCGTCTGCCGGATGCTTTCGCCGCTGCCTTTGAGCCAGTCATTTCCGCCGTCGCGCCCGGCGCGCTCCAGCAGCCAGTGCATGGCCTGGCCCAGGCGGGCGGCTTCGGGGTTGGCGTCTGCAGGCGGGGCGGGCAGCGGCGGGCGCGCCGGGGGGAACGCCAGGCTGGCCAGCGGGGCGGGCGCTGGCGGGGCGGGTTCGGCGCTGCGCCAGTCAGGCAGCGTGGACAGGAGGATGGGGACGCTTTCCGGCGTGCGGGCGGCGGCTGGCTGCGCTGAATCCCACTCGGGCGCCGCTTCGGCGGCTGGCTGCAAACGGCTCCACCAGGTGGGGCCGCTTTGGCGGTAGGGCGTGACGCTGGAGAGGGCCAGGCAGCTTTCGGCGCGGGTGATGGCCACGTAAAGCGCATTGAGTTCTTCGCGGCGCTGCTCGTGCTGCTCGGCTGCCAGCAGCTCGATGGCGCAAGGCGGCGGGTTGCTTTCGCTGGCCAGAAAGATGAAGCGGCGCGGAGAGGGCGCTTCGCCCGGCCAGTCGATGAGGGTGCTCATGGTGTCGGCTTTGGGTGGGGCGGCCTGGGTGTCCAGCAGCAGCACGGTGTGCGCTTCCAGCCCCTTGGCGCCGTGAATGGTGAGCAGGCGCACGGCGTTGCCCGCACCGGCTGTGGGCGGCAGGGCGGCCGCGCCGCCTTTGCGCAAGGCGCGCACAAAGGCCCAGGCGGTCAGAAAGCGGCCGCCTTGCAGGTTGAGCGCCAGCGACAGCAGGCCGCGCAGTTGCGCCAGCGTGCGCTCGCGCTCGTGCGCAGGGGCGGCTGCGGCGTAGCGGGCAAAGGCGTCGCGGTGGTCGAAGATGGCTTGCAGCGCGTCGTGCGGGGGCAGGCTGGCCAGCCAGGTCTGGTAGAGAGCCAAATCGGCTGTCAAATTGGCCGCCAGCGCTTGCCAGCCAGGCGCGAACAGCTCTTTTTTCTGTAGCAGGCTGAACCAGCTTTCGCCCGGATGCGCGCGCGCCAGCAGGGCCAGCTGCGTCAATTGCCCGTCTGTCAGCCCGAACAGGGGCGATTTGAGGGCGTGCGCCAGCGCGAGGTTGTGCGCGGGCGACAGCAGCGCGTCCAGCAGCGCGGCCACGTCTTGCGCCACGGGCAGCTCGCCCAAATCGCTGCGGTCGGGAAATTCGCAGGCAATGCCGCGCTCGCGCAGCGCCTGCTGCATCAGCGCCAGCCGGTCGTTGCGGCGGGCCAGCACCATGATGCCGCCCGCTGGCAAGCCGCTGGCCAGTTGCGCGGCCACCCAGCCGGCGGCCTGGCGGCATTCGCGCAGATGCAGGGTTTCTTGCGGCAGCTCGCGCGGCGTGGTGAGGCTGTCGCGCCAGGCGATGGCGCTTTCGGCCTGGCTGTCGCCAGCGGCTTCTTCAGCCGGTTTTTCACCGCGTTCAACCGGCGGCAGCAGCAGCACGCGGCCCGCTTCGTCCGATTCGGTGGTGTGCGCGCGGTAGCCGCTGTAGCCGCCCTGCGCTTGCGCGGCCAGCAAGGCGGTATTGGCGGCGCCCATCACGCGGTGCGCGCAGCGGCGCGTGTGCTCGCAAGCCAGCCCGTCGCCTTCCAGCGCCTCGCGCACAAAGGCCTTGGCGGCCTGAAACACTTGCGGCTCGGCGCGGCGGAAGCGGTAAATGCTCTGCTTGGGGTCGCCCACGATGAACACGCTGAAATCACGCCCGCCCCCCGCGCCCGCGTAGGCCGACAGCCAGCTGGACAGGGCCTGCCACTGAAGCGGGCTGGTGTCCTGAAATTCGTCGATGAGCAAGTGGCGCACGCGCACATCCAGCCGCTGCTGCACCCAGCCGGCCAGCTCGTCGTCTGAGAGCATGCGCTGCGCGGCGCGCTCCACATCGTGCATGTCCACCCAGCCGCGCTCGCGCTTGAGGGCGGCAAATTCGTCAATCAGCGTGCGCGTCAGCTCGGCCATGCGCTGCTGGTGCAGCCAGGCGGCGTGCTGCTTTTGCGCTTGCAGCAGCGCCAGCAACAGATCTTGCGCCTTGCGCACATCGTCGATGCCCGCCAGCTTGTCGTTGAACTTGCACGGCTCGCCTTTCTGGGTGAGCAGTGCGGCCGCCACGCCTTCGGCTTGGCCGCTGGTGATGGCCTTTTCCAGCTCCACGCCCTTGGCTGAAAACGTTTTGGCCGTGGCTTGGCCCAGCGCCTTGGCGGCTTTTGAAAACAGCGCCTTGCTGGTCTTGTCAAACAGCGCCTGCATCGGCTCGTCAAAGGCGGCCAGGTGCGGGAACATGTCATGGAAATGCGGCACGCTGGCCTGCACCACGCCTTGCGCATCGGCCAGCAGAAATTCGGCGCGCTTGTCCAGCGCGGTCTGCAAAGCCTTGTCCGTCTGGTGGCGGCCATGCTCGCGCACCAGCGCCTCGTAGCAGGCGCGCTGCGCCGGCTCGGCTGCCACGCGCCGCAGCCAGCGCCGCCACACCTCGGCGCGCGCGGGCGCATCGTCTTCTAGCAGCTCATAGGGCGCGGGCAGGCGCAGCTCTTGCAGCAGTTTCAGCGGCGCGGTTTGCAGCAGCGCGGCAAACCAGCCGTGAAACGTGCGCACCTGCACGGGCCTGGGGCACATCAGCAAGCGGGCATGCGCGCCTTTGAGCGCAGGGGCCAGCCGCGCGGCCTGCGGCCCGGGCACGCCGCGCAGCGCCAGCTCGCGCGCCAGATCGGCCTCTTGCATGCCGGCAAAAGCCGTCAGCCATTCATTGAGGCGCTGGCGCATTTCGCCCGCCGCCTTGCGCGTGAAGGTGATGGCCAGAATTTCATGCGGCGCCAGCGGCGCGCCGTCCGCGCTGCCGGGCGCCGGCTCAATCAGCGCCCGCAAGATGCGGCTGACCAGCATCCACGTCTTGCCCGCGCCCGCGCACGCCTCGACCGCCACACTGCGGCGCGGATCGCAGGCAATGGCATAAAACGCATCGCGCGTGACGGGCTGGTCGTTGTGAAAGTAGGCGGGAGCGCTCATCGTGGGCAGACAACAAAAAAAGGGCAATCACGCCGCTCAGCGGCAATGCGCGGAGCGGCGAAAAACAAAACGGCGTATTTTCCAGGCCCTTTCAGGCAAAACGGCGAATATGCGACGCCAGCGCCGCCAATTCAACGTCGCTGGCGCGTTCGCAATCATGCGATGAAATATAGCCCTCGTATTTTTCAAAATACTTTCTTCCGCCAGAGTTGATGGGTTGCCATTGGCCGCTCACAAGCCCTGCCGTGCCGTGCATGGGAAAGAGCTTGGCGTGCAGGTGATCCACTCCAAAGCCCTCCAGAATCAGGCCCGTGCGGCCCACGTCGTCAAAGGCGCGGTCAAGGACTTTCGCGGTTTTCTGAGCGGCCAGAACCAGCCCGGCCAGCACGGTTTCATCGGCGGCGAATGCGTCGCTGCCGTGATGCTCCCTGGTAATGACCACGCTGAATCCTTTTGTATTGGGAAAAATGGAAAGAAAAGCCAGATGGCGTTCATCTTCCCATATTGGATGGCAAGGCGAATGGCCCTGGGCGATCTGGCAGAAAATGCAATCGGCGCGGTGCATGGATTTTCCTTTTCGCAAAAATGAAAGAAAGGCCGCCGCAGCGCCGCCGATGCCTCCGTTTTGGCCCCGCTTTGCAAAAGCTTTACGCAACTTTTCTGGCGGCGGCGGCTCCATTGCCGCGTTCATCATTTCCCCCACTTTTTTGCAAGGAGAACTCCAACCCATGCTGACCCGAGTCATTCAGCAACGCAGCGCCGTAGCGCTGGCCGCCGCCGCCATTGTCGGCGCTTCCGCCCTGGCCCTGCTGCCGCACGAGCCGGCGCAGGCGCAGCCCGCCGCCGTGGCGCGCGGCCTGCCAGATTTCACCGATCTGGTCGAGCAAGTCGGCCCCGCCGTCGTCAATATCCGCACGCTGGAGCGCGTCAGCGGCGGCGGCCGCCGCTCGCGGGCGCTGCCGCAAATAGACGAAGAAACCGAAGACATGCTGCGCCGCTTCGGCATTCCGCTGCCGAACATGCCGCGCGGGCAGGGGCGCGGCCAAGGCTTCGAGCGCGAAGTGCCGCGCGGCATGGGATCAGGCTTCATCCTCACGCCCGATGGCTACGTAATGACCAACCATCACGTCGTCGATGAAGCCGACGAAATCATCGTCACCCTCTCCGACAAGCGCGAATTCAAGGCCAAGCTCATCGGCGCGGACGAGCGCACCGACGTAGCCGTGCTCAAGATCGACGCCAGCGGCCTGCCCGCCGTGAAAATTGGCGACGCCAGCCGCGTGCGCGTGGGCGAGTGGGTCATGGCCATCGGCTCGCCCTTCGGGCTGGAAAGCACCGTCACCGCTGGCATCGTCAGCGCCAAACAGCGCGACACAGGCAGCTACCTGCCCTTCATCCAGACCGACGTGGCCGTCAATCCCGGCAACTCCGGCGGCCCGCTCTTCGACGAGACCGGGGCCGTCATCGGCATCACGAGCTCGATCGCCTCGCGGGGATC
>ERZ772948.1458-NODE-1458-length-13650-cov-4.011328_pt1 | contig 13650 bp, 31 predicted proteins | sample MGYA00511945_ERZ772948 | MGnify/ENA primary metagenome ERZ772948 (study PRJEB29015, sample SAMEA2737927) | human oral metagenome | biome: human oral; feature: human-associated habitat; material: dental | place: China | collected 2141 ... | reverse complement strand
CGGCCCGCACGGGGAGCAGGTGGGGTGGCGGCACGTTCGGGCGCTTACGCGGCTCCTGACGTGTCCTGCGTGGGCGTTTCGGGTGGGGGGTAGAGGGTGATGGGGCCTTCGGGGGCGGCGCCCCCTGTTTTGACGTAGTGCTGGAGGGTTGTGCTGACGTTGGTGTGGGCGAGCCAGGCCGCGGCCGCGCGGGCGCCGTACTGGTCGAACACGAGGCTCCCAACGCTCTTCCTGATGTTGTGGACGGTGATGTCCGGGTGCCCGGCGTGGGTGAGGAGCCGCCTCGACGCGGGGTAGAACGAGGCGGGCGCCGTCGGGAACACCCGCGCGTCCCCGCGCTCCCGTAGGCCGCGCTGGGCGTCGTGGCGGGCTCGCAGCATGCTGGTGAGCCACGCGGGCAGGGTTTTCGTGGGGTAGGTGGCATGGGTTTTGCGGGACTCGACGCCCTGGACTTCTCCCGTGTCGAGGTTGATGTTGTCCCAGGTGAGGGTGATGAGTTCGCCGCCCCGCAGTCCGAGGAACGTGTTCAGGATTATGGCGTCCGCGGCGTGGCGTTCGGTCGGAGTCCTCGCGTAACCGGGTAGGACGGTGGCGAGGCGTTGGAGTTCTTGTGGGGATAGAATGCGCCCCCCGTCGCGGGTGACGTGGTTTCGTTTCGTCACTTCGCGGCGGGGGGCGCTCACTGCGTGGATTCGGCTGGTGTCGAGCACGTCCTCCGCTTGCCTGGCCATGTTGTTGATGGCGGCGCGGAGGGTTTTCGCGCAGGCAGCGCCGTGCTCGTCGGCGTGCTGCGCGTACAGGCGTTCGAGGAGGGGCCTGGTGTAGGCGGCGCTGATGGGTGTCGCCCACCAGTCGGAGCACTCCTCCTGGGAGTGGCGGACGCTCCACTGGTAGAGGTGCTGGCTGCGGGGGGCGAGCCCGCGCCACCCCTCAGACGCCCCGTAAGCGTCCCACAAGGCCCCGGGGAGGGTCGCTGGGGTGATCGTGTGGTTGGCGTACTGTTCGGCGCTCACAGCCTCTTCTGCGAGCTCTCTCGCTCGGCGCACAGCCGCGCGCTTACTGTCCGCTACAGCGCGCACACGTCGAGGCGTGCCAACAGCCCGGCCCACAAGAACGCTGGCCTGCCACTTCCCTCCACGCGGGTCACGCACCCAGCCGCCGCCCTGGCGGCGGGAAACCCTCGCCACCGTCACCTCGCCCAACTGCCCAGCCCGCAACCTCGGTCTACCCACAACCCACAGCATACCCCACAGCAGGTACGCGAAAAGCCCCTCCCCCCGCGCTGCGGGAAGGGGAGGGGCGGAAGAAACGCGGCATGCTGCTGGCCCGGGGCGTTAAGGAGTGTGCAATATTTGGGGCCGGTTCCCAAGACGCCCCCACAGCGGGGGGCTTGGTTTGATTGATTCCCAGCCAGGAACCAGCCCATTGCAAGCCCAAGCCTTCACTTACCGATTCTTCCACCCCTCCCCTCCCCGCGAACACGGGAGGAGGGGCGAGTGCTTCAATGTCTCGTTTGGCACCCTACACGGGGAGCGTGTAGCACGTCAACTGTCCCCGCCGGGAGACGCGCGGGGGGCGTGGGGATGACCCGTTGAAGTTGCACAGCGCCACAACAGGGCCCATCCCGTTTTCCCCGCTCACGCGGGGATGAACCGTTGGGGTTGCATATGAGCGCGCCAGACGGTTCCCCACCAGCCCCCACAAGCACGCCCCCGGCGGGGACACTCATCTCCCTCACGAGTCCCCGAGGAACCAGAACTCCACCGGGACCTGCGGGGGCACGACGGCAGGGGGCTCGCCCTCGGAGAACTCTTCGAGTTCACAACATGGGCTTTCCCCCTCGTCCGCAGCCCTCGCGTACTCCTCCCACAGGCGCTTCAGTCGTATGCCCGTGGAATCAAGTGTCTCGTCCACGACGCGACGGACAAGCCCCAGTGGGAGTGCGAACCGCTCCCAGTCGAAGCACCCATCCCGATTCACCCAGAGATGGGCGAGGTCCACAAGGGGACCCTTCCAGGGGGTCACGTTCATGGGCCCCGCCTCGGGAAGCGACTCCTCGTAGAACTGCGTCCGCGCCCCCGAGACAAGCGGGAGGGCTAGGACCGCCCGATCCACGTCTCCCGTAATGGTGGCGTCGTCTGGAGAGAACGCTTCAACAGTGAGGACGGGCGCGTACCACACACCATCCTCACTTTTCACGCCGTGAATCGAGGCAGCGACATCCACCCATGCGTCAGGGCCGAGGTGACCAGTGGAAATGAGGCTAAGCAGCTCGCCGAGAACCGCCCCGTCCCGAGTCGCCTGAAGCATGGCCAGGCCCTGCTTCAGATAGGCTTTGAGCGTACGGCTGTAGCTGTCATTGTCGAACATTGTTTGTTTCCTAACCTTGGTCGTCTTCCGCTTCCCAGCGGACCAGCGCCTCGGTGACGGACCGGTCCACGCGCTGCCCAATGGGCGCGGTCTCGTAGGAGTCGGGCATGTCAACCTGCGGCGGCCATTCCTCGAATGGGAAGTACCTGTTAACGTCCGCAGGGCTGTTCTCACTGTCGAACACGCCCTCATCGGGCGTCTCGACCGTGATCCACACGCCAAGCTCTGCGCCGTAATGGATAGCGACCTCCCCGCCGCCTTCCAAGTCGGCAACGAGACTGCGGCGCGGCTCGTCCACCTTCCACCACCTGTAATGGTCAGGGCGGGCCATAGGCTCCCCGCTCGACGCCTCCCCGCCCCGGCTCTCCGGGGCGGTCTGGAATGCGGGCAGGAGGCCGCGGATCGCAGACTCCTCGACCTCGTACACTGCGGGCTTCACCACGCCCCACTCCAGGGGGGAGACCAGAGTCAATGCGGACCCGTTCTCCAAAGCGGCCATGTCCGCGATATGTTGCGCGATATGTCGGTCCTTGATTTTAAGGACCCATTTCTCTTTCTTCTTCTCCAGCGTCACGCCAGCGCCACTGTTCGCGTAACGCGGAACAGCGAGCGCTAGTGCGGTTTGGATGCTAGAGGGTAATTCGTGTGTCATACGCACTCCATTCGCCCGGTCGCTTTTCCGTAACGACCGATACTACGGGTTGAAGGATTTGGGACTCGTCAGTGAAGACATCGCCTGAACGCCCATACACGGTGTCCTGGCCCTCGTACCAACGGGCTCCGAAAAGCGCTCCGCCCCTCTCTCGACGGAACGCGGTGTGCACGCTAACCAAAAGCGTGACAATGTTACTGGGCGGCCGGTTAGGGTAACAACCCTCCAGAGTGAACGCTTCTCCGTTAATGAAAACCCTGGGGTATGCGCCGCGGAGAATGTTCCGCCACTGAGCAACCGCCTCTTTTGCGTCCTTGGGACTAGGACAGCCCTCGACTTGCACAAGAAACGGATGAACAAAAATATCGGCCAGTTCACCGACACCCCTGTTCCTTATCATAGCGCCCCCCAGGGCGTCTCCCACACTGTCCGCACTATCTCTTTCCTCGCGACGGGGAGCATATCGCTTGACTCGGAGCAATCAAAAAGCCCAGCTTCATTAGTAACCCAAGGAATGGCATAGAAGCACCCGTCCTGCACTCGCTCATATATTGAGCACATTTTCGAGTCGTAGCCATTCCATCCGATCTCCACGGTTTTAACGTGCCGGTATTCCTGCCCAAAGGACAGGAAGGGCTTTCCCCAGTCGAGGACATTCACCCATTCGGCCTCCCCGTTGGGCGTTGCGACTGTTGCGCGCTCCGGGTTGCCTTTATTCCGAAGAAACTCAACTCTCATCTTGACGCGCCTCCCAGAGCACGGTTTCCACCAGAGAAATACCGCCCCCTTGCGACGCGCATTCCAGCGCGTCAAGCAGCGCGGGAATCGGCGTGTTCGCTGAAAACAGTTTCTCCAGTTCCCAAGCCCGATCCCTCACTCGGTCAATGAAGTCCTCCGCTCGCGGGGAAGCAAGGATTTCCTTAACCGCCTGCGCGTAGGAGCCCTTGCCCGTGAAGCGAGGCTCACAGTCATAGAGGTAAACACCCTGCTCCATGAGCCAAACGCGGTCCTCATGCGAGACAGGGCGGCCGCCGGAGAGGGTATCAACAATTCGATCCCAGACCACGCCCTCGTCAATCGTAACTTCGTCCCATTCCTCCTCTGTCGCCCACCAGTCGGCAAGCGCAGCGGCTTTGTTCGCGGGGTCCAGGACGATTCTGAACCAGTTCTTCTGGGCGACGGCATATGTCGTCATTTATTGTTTCCTTTCTGTTTCAGAGTGAATCTGCCGCCCACCACGGAGCGTCACTTTCCGCGACAAATGGAGGCAGAATACAGTTCGTTCCGCGGGCTTCAGCAGGGAGCAATCCAGCCCCCAGCATCTCCCTTTCCCGATGGTCGGCTAGCAAGTATTTTGCGAGCATACCGCGCTTTTCCAGCACAGCCCACACTGCACGGCGCAAAAGGCCAAGGGGAAGATGCACCCTCACCCATCCGGCGAACTTCGCGTCCATCCTCAACCAAAGGTCGCCACGCGAGCGACCGTCTGGCGCAATGTAGTATGGGTGGAGGTCTTCAGCCACCCCCATAAGCGCGACATCGGTGAACTGGCCCATGTCGGGCGGGTACGCGAACGGTACGGTGATTACCGCCGCGTCCACCCCATCCACTCCGCCTACTTCACGGGTGACAACCTGAACGATCTGGCCACCAATAGACTCTCCGTCCTTGACGACTCGCCTTAGCGTCACTTCGGGACAAGCGTACCAGGGGCGGTCAGCGGGGCCCACAATATCTCGCAGCACCTTGACGAGCAGGGCGCCGCCCCGCGTTGCTTCGAGGGCCGGAACGGTCTCCCGCCGCATGTGGCTGGTGAGTTTTTCATCGAACGTTATCATTGCCGCTCTCCGTTATTGACCACCGACAGTCCTTTACGGTTCCCTCGGGTCGTCGCGTCCCAGTAGCAGGGTGCGGCCTGACCCGCTCCGTCCTCGAACTCGCAGGCAGGCAAATTGTTGCTTGTTGTCGCGGGGGGAATGTCTTCCCAGTTGCCTGTGAGGACCTGGGGCAGGTAGCCCAGTGCGAGCAGGGCAAAGAATGCGACGGTAACCAGGGTCATTTGTCCCCAGAGCGCCTCAGGGGGTTTCATCACGCTCCTCCGTTGTTTGATAGCCCGTCCTACGCTTGTAAGCCTCCTCGGCTTTAAGCAGCGCCCGCGTCTTCATGGAATACCCCTCAGGACTCCAACTGAGAGCGGGCGTGCAAAACGAGAACACGTCTTCGAGGGGCGTAATAGGCTCCCTGTCGGGGCCGCTAACGACTTCGGTGATAGCGTTGGCCCCGTAATGGTGGATGATACGATCCCCTAGGAAAGCGGGGATCACAAGCCCCGCCCTTTCGATTCTGAGGTAAATCCGGCCGCCCGAGGACAACCAAACGTCAAGGCCGAAGTGGTCGGCGACCTCTAAGTAGTTGTCCGGGGTCAGCACAACGTCTAATGTGGGCGCTTTAAGGCTCACGCGCCCCTCCTTTCTCGCGCACGACCCGCACGTACCCGCTGGGAGACAACTCAACCACGTCCCCAGGAACAGCTAGATCATGCGTCCATTTCGTCGTCTTGAACGCGAGCGCTCTTCTTGGGCCACGGGCCCCGGCAGCCGGGAGCAAGACGATCCTTGCGCCCAGTTTTTCTGCCAGGGCCCGCATGTTCCCATCAGTGATGGTGGGCACGGGAGGGCCTTAGTCGCACCACATGATGATCCTGCGATCATCGGGCGTGCAGTACGCTGCCTTACTCATGAAATCCTCATGGGAGATAGTTGACCCGAGAACGCTCGTCCAAACAAGCTTCTCCCTATCGCCCTTGTCCCAGTGGGAGACCCACTGCCCCCAGCTCAAGTGGACGACTGTGCCCGCCTTCCAGTAAGGTTCGTCCTGGTCGTCGAGCATAGCGAGATCGGGGCTTGTGTCGTTGTATACGACCCACAGGCGCTTCCCGGCGCAGCGCGGGCTTTCCAGCATCACCTCTTCAAGTACTCGCGCGAACTCGGCCGCCGCGACAGGAGCCTTCGCATCGACTGCGGGCATCATGCACCCACCAGGGGGTTGAGTGCCCCGCCAAGGGCAAACGCAAACGTAATCTGAATTGTTGTAGCCACGTCGGGCCACTTTTTGTTGATCACACGATGGGACACCGTGTACGCTGTGGCGAACACGACCCCGCCAATGATGAACTTGATGATTTGCATTGTGATTCTCCTTTATTTTGAACGGTTTAGCCAAAATGGATGAGGGTGGTGCTATCACAAGAGTTGTGAATCCTGCGGCACAGCTCTTCGGTTGCGTAAAGAATACCGTCACAGTCGATCCAGTGATCTTTTACGCGCATGTGCTCGTAGCCGGATATGCTGATCACAGTCCCTCTGAGGACCGAATAGGGGTTAAAGTTTACTTGGTTACCCATCTCGTTGGGCAGTGAGATAAGCGCGTTCTCCTCAGAGGCTTTTTCCTCTCTGGCGATTTGGGCCACCAGCTCCTCAAGAGCAGTGACTTTTGCTAGCAGATCATCGATATCGAGCATAAGTCTCTTTTCCTCTCTAATTGTCAGCCCCGATGAAGAAGGGTCACGTCCCTTTCGGCCGCAAGCGTGTCTCGGATGCGCCGGGTCAACTCATCGTGCCTGACGACATCTCCGTCAAAATCGATCCAGTGGTCACCAACACACATGTACTCTGACATGTTCATAAGAACGACTGTTCCAGCGACAGCGCTCTCTGGGGTAAATCCAACGAGCCTGTCAAACGGTCCACCAATCATGAACGGCGGCCCCGCCGCCCGGCGCTTTCGCTCGTCCGCAACTTGCTCCAGGGCGGTCTTAAGTTCTTTGATCTGCTCCAAAAGCTCTTCAATGTCACTCATAATATTTCTCCTTTCTTACTGTTCAACTAACATGAATGAGAATAACGGGCAAGTCCTCGTCTTGCGCCTTGCGGATTCGAGAAGCCAACTCCCCGGAAGACACGCTGTCTCCGGTGTACTTGACCCAAGTGCCGTTCAAAACCTTCATGTACTCTGCGTAGTCCACGAGGATCACCGTACCGGAGAAAAAGGAGTTAAGATCAATGATCCCGCTGCTCCCGTCAATGCTGTCAACAAGCGCTTCCGAATTAAGATTAATCTTGTCCTTGGTGCCCCCCGGCTCACCAGATTCCATCATGTTTCCTTTCTTGCGGCTCAACCACGGTGAACAAGAATGGTGGCCCTGCCGCCATTTTGCATGTCACGGATTCTGGACGCCAAGGCTTCCGGGGACAGCTTTTCCTCGTCATACTTGATCCACGAGCCTCCAATAATCTTCATGTACTCGCCCAGCCCCAGCACGATCAGCGTGCCAGCACCAGCGGATTCGAGGTCAAGGGTTACGTCGCTTCCATCAGGGTCCGTAAGGGTCACCGTTGTGCCAACCGGGGCCGGGCTCTCATTGTCCCCCAGCTTCTCCAGAAGAGCAGTAAGGGCCTCTCGAATCTCGTTTGTGTCCATTTTGTTTCCTTCTTTCTCTGATGATGGTTGTGTTTCGTGACAGGTTCGTCTAGTCGAGCTTGAACCTGTCACCAGTCATGTGAATCATTTCCACAAGTTCTTCTGTGGAATGCGGGGTGCCCGCGTAGGACACCCAAATCAGGGCGCGCTCCGGCCGCGTTTTTGTGGCGAAGAACTGTTCTCTTGTTGCCAGGAGTATCAGCCTTTCGCCGGGCTGCCGCCTTGCCAGGTCGCAGCCGCAAGCAACTGTCTTTCTGTCAGTCATCGCACACTCTGTCTCCTTTTCCCATATGGACAACGGGAAACCCCTCGTACTCAGAGGCGCGCATGTCCTCGATAAGCGCATCCGTTGTCCACTTTTCTCCTGTTCTGTCAAACCACATTGCCTTTCCCTCTTCAGGGAAGAGCATGTGTTCTGAGTTGCCGAAAAGGATCACCGTTCCCGCAGGGAGTCTCCCCATGTCAACGGCGCGGGGCAGCTGCCCCAATTCCTCCAGAACCGCCAGATTGCCAGTAATGCATGGCGTCAGGATCATTCTGAACCCCGTTTCTGCGCTCATTATTCCCCTCCCAGGAAGGTAGTGTTTTTCGAATTCTTGTACGCCAGGACAAGCAGCCCGATAGCCTCCAAGCCCAGCGTCACTACGACAGTCGCGACGACAACAAGTGCCGTGTACATTGTGATTCCTTTCTGTTTCTCAGAATATGGGTAGGCAGAGCAGGGTACCCTCTTGCCCATTTTTCCATACGCCCAGTTGTGAAAAGGACGTAACTTCCGCGATATTCAACGGGGCCCCGTTGAATCCAATCGGGAGGAGTGTTCGCCCGTCATTCTGGACGCAATAGAGGCCCGTTAGCTCGGCGTCGTCGATTCCGCCGCGCGTGGCCTTCACTCGGATAAGCGCCCCACCTCTGGGGCGCGCGGGGAGCCGCACGCTTTCAGGGTGGCAAAGCTTTACCCACGTGGAGTCCTCGATGTCGTCAATGCCTTCAACGAGCACGAGCGCGCCGTTTTGCTTGACAAAAAGACGCTCCGCGTCATCACAGTCCACCAAGACGGCGCCCTCCGGGACGTCCTGGGCTTCACTGAACCGCAGCACGTCCCCCCGGTTCAACAGTTTTCCCTCAGGGCTCATGTTTTCCCTCCATTTCTTTCACCCACCGTTCTAGGGCGGTGCGAGAGTACCGGACCATGCTCCCGAGCTGAACATAGTCCGGCCCGATCCCATCGAACCGCATTTCCCCAAGCTTTCGCAGAGAGATGCCGAGCATCGCAGACACGGCTTTCGCCGTGTACAGGCGGACAGGCGCAGCCTCTTCGGCCTTGTCCCACTCACGCTCCGCGAGGGCGCGCAAGTCATCCCCACCCGTCACCCACTCGGGGTTAGGGGCGGCGGGACTGGCCGCGCTTGCGCGGCCTTCCGCCCACCAGGCGCGCACGCCGAGGCGTGCGGCCTCGTCGAGCATCGCGGCCTTCAGGCACCGGTTTTTCACCGGGTCCCAGGGTGTGAGCACGCGCAGCTCCCATTCTTCGCGGGCGCGGCTCACTTCCCACCCCCTTTTCGGGCGCCCCACCCTTTTTGCTCACGGAAACGTGCAATGAGTTCCATCAGCTTCGGGTCAGCGTTCGCCCGTCCGGGCCACTGATCGCAGGGCAGAATCCTGTCCAGGTATTGAGCATCCCCTTCGTCTTCAGAGTCAAGCGGTTCCCCCAAGTGCCCCTCTCTGTCGTATGCGACAAGAGAGAGGCCATCCTCGCCCTCATCCGGGTCCGCGTCAACGTATGCGACAAGCTTCCAGACACGACGGACCTTTTGGCCCATATCGCGCTCCACGGCGTGCCGCTGCGCCGCCGCAAACCAACGACCAAAAATGTGGTCGCACTCCCGCCCGGGAGTCCACGCGAACCCCTCGGCCTGGCAAATGGTTCCCTCGGTGGAGTCTCCGAGGACCAGGCCCTCTAGCCCGTCCGCCCCCACCTGTTTCCTGGTCGCCCAGGAAATGCTTCCGGCAAAATCGGAGAGAGGGACTACTTCCTCTCCGTCAACCATCATGGATTTCATTTCACACCTTTCGGCTTGTTTTTTCTGAGTGCCCGCGCCAGGGTCGAACTGGACGCAGAAGCGTGCGGGAACCATCTACCCGCCACGGGCCCACCCCGCGGCACCCACTCCCATCACACCCCAAACCCGCCCCTATGACACGATGGCCGAAAAGGCGGGCAACGGGGCGCGGCAAAACTGATGGAAGCGCTGAACATGGCGCGCGAGGATCGGACAGTCGGGCGCGCGCGGAGAAGGAGTAGCAAAAAGCCACGCGCCCCCAACTCTGAAAGACCAACCACTAAAAGCAACACGGGACCCTACTCCAAGCCCCACCCAACAAGACCCACACACGGGCCCCTGAAGCGCCTAACAAACCCGCACCCACCCAACCCCACGCGAGCCCGTTAAACGCTTCAGGGGCCCCGGACAAGCGCCTAAACGGGGCGCTGCCCGGGAAGCCCTTGACAAGGGGTGCGGTTCAAATCGCCCACCCCTGTTAGCCGATGATCGGGGCGCTTGTCTCAGCCTCGGACTGAAACGACCATCCCCGACTTCATGTACCGGCGCCGCCGCCTATGGGGGAGTATCCCCTTGGCGCAGTCTTCAAAGTAGGAAGTATCGACAACGGTTCCATCAGAACCAATCCAGTCGCCCCGCTTCGTGCGCGTGAAGCGGCTACCGTCGCAGGCCTCCACAACGGTCTCCGGGAGACACTCTTCAAGCCTCACGAGCGTAAGCTCTTTCGTTTCAAGGTCTGTGAGATACATCAGCATGTCATATTTTCCTTCCTGTTGGTTGTTGCCGTTCCCGCGCCCGGACTCGAACCGGCCTAACACTCACCAATCAAGCGCGCGGGATACCGTTCAGACAGCCAGGCCCTTACACCCGACGATTCGACCGTCAGCGTCCCGGACCGCCGGTCCGGTCCGAACCAGGTCCTCGCGGCCCAGCGGGGCCGCCGCCTGGTAGGTAAGATCTGAAACGATCAGGTACCGTCCCGGAACCTCGGGCGGCAGTCCCTCGATCTTGTTCGAGTCCCGCTCGATCTTGACAAGCGGCACGCCCGCCTCGGAAAGAGGCATCACCGTCTCGGCGACACGAACGAAAGTGCCCGACTTCGGAACAGTAACGAGCGGCGTTTCCCCGTCCAGCGAGTACACCGTCACCGGGTGAGGAGTGTAGTTCGCAATCTCAGCATCGCGCCCACACACCGTAGCCTTCACACACTCAACAGTCATCACAGTTTCCTTTCCAACATGGGCAGGGGCGCACTCCTTTTCTGCGCGTTCCCTCAATTCCCGATAGGCCAACACGCCAACACCCAGAGGCAGGGAAGAAGGCGCGGCGTGTTGGCCTATCGGGAAGAACCGGGCAGTCCGCGAACTAAAGGCAAACCCCGGTTCAACCCGAACCTCCGTCAACTAGCAGAGGGGACGCAAGTACTCGGACTTCCAATCCACGAACTCGCAACGGTAGGCGATGGGGTCAACCATTTTGAGCACTCGGGAAGGCTCGTACTCGTACCCACCGACCTTGGGCCACTCTTCAGTGGCTTCGTCGAGCCAATCGTCGAAAGCCTCTTCGGCCCCCAAGTCGGAAAGGGGCTCACCGTCACGGGAAACCCACGTGCAAGCGCGCCACGCGCCTTCCACCTCTTCGCGGGGCACCTCTTCCAGGGCGTCCCACTCTTCCTCGGTCAACGTATCGAAATCCAGCATCATAACCACTCCTTCTAGTCAATGCTGTTCCAACAATTCAGACGATGCGCCGCAAACCCTTCACGGCGCACCAAGCAGAGAAGCAAACCCAGTACTTGCGTGGGTCCGCCCTCTCCAAGACCGCGGGGCTGACCTTCTCGCCCCGCACCACAGGCCAATCCTCCGCGGGCGACTCGTTAAAATCGTCCATGAGGAACCACTCGGAGTAGCCGACTCCGAACCGGTCAATCCAGTCGCCGCCCAACTGGGCGGCCTCCGGGCAATCCGAGTACCGGACCCACCGGACAACCGCCCACACGTCCCGCGAACACGGGAACCTCAGTCCCACTACTCGCACACCTCCATCGTTGTGTAGAGACAATACATCCACTCGCCGGTATCCTCATTCCCTCGGAACCGGTACATCCCCGTCTCGGGACAAACGTCCCTCAAATCCAAGCCGTTGACCTCAAAATCATCCTCTTCCGCCTCGAAATCCCACAAAGACAGCGGGAAGCTAGGCGGGAAACGCAACGCGGCACACGCTTCGAGTACCACAAGGTAGTCGCCGTCCCTAAGGTCCGCGAGCCCGTCGGACAAGTCGAACCGCTCGAAACCGAAACTATCCAGCAAATCGAGGAACCATTCTGTCCAAGAGGATTCGAAAGCAGCCAAAATGCGCTCTTTGAAACCCTCCAAAGACTCATCGTCACCCAAACGGTCCGCAGCGCCCAAATTGACATAGAGCGCCTTCCAGTCCGATTCCGAGGTGTTGGCCTCAACCCAGTCGGCCGCCGCGCGGGCCGCCGCAGGCTCCCAACTGCCCCGGCAATCAGGGGCAAACAGACGCCAAAGGTTCCGCGCCTCCAACGCCTCCGGGTGTGCTTCCACCCAACGCCAATAGAGCCCCCCAACGAGCCCCGAACCGGAGAATCGTTCCATTTCCATTGCACACTCCCTACTCATGCAAAGGAGCCTTCAACCATTGAGACTCCCAGTAGCCGGGACGGGACTCGAACCCGCCTCACCCTCACCAATCAAGGCCCCGGCCAACCAACAAACTACACGGCGCAATCAGCGAGAACCCGCAACGTCTCTTCGGCTACCTCATCAACAAGGCGAACCCGCTGGTACCCCATCGCCGCCCACAAGGCACCCCCGCGGGAATACCCGCCAGCAACGAGACGATTCACATTCGCTGCCACGGTCATTCCATTGAACGGGCACCCAGCAAAAACCGGATTGAGCGCCTTACGAAGCAGCCCCCATGCCTCACCCAGCGTGATAATGCCCTCCGAAATCGAGGGGCAGCGAACCCGCGTCTCATCCGAGAACGGGCCCCGCTCATAGTCACACGAAGCGATCAACTCGTTCAAGGCATCGACCGAAATCGACTCCAAGCCTGCGTAAAGGGCGTCCCGCGGGGACAAACCCGCACGCTCGAACCCCCGCGCCAAACACACGAACTCGCGGGTTAGCTCATCGATGCACACCGTGCCCGGATCATCCGGGCCCTGCCCGGTCATCAACTCGGCTTCGACGCGCGCGACATCCCACAAATCCAACATTGCCACCACTCCTAAAAGCGACAATCCACGCAGCGCAACTTCTACAAAACGCCCCCGCGCCACTGAGGGGGCCAGCGCCGCCCGCGGGAATCGAACCCACGCACCCCTCCCGAGTGATCAAAAAGGGGCAGTCACCAAAGCAGCGGCAAAGCAAGGCAGCGGCCTTCAGCGGAGGAAACAAAACGCCCTGCAAACGCCCAACGCAACCATGCGCCAAGCTCATCCCCGCAAGCCTTCACGCCCACCCCCCAACGCACCCACATGCGCCGTGACGGCGGCCCCAAGGCCAGGCCACAAAAGCCAAATCCACTATCCAATTCACAACCCCCCCACAGGGGGAAACAACACGCGAACCCGCAAACCGAACCCAAAGCCACGCCCAACCCAAACCCAAATCGAAAAGCAAGCTGAAACCGCCGCGCCAACACGCCGCGTCCGCCCAAGCCAACCCCCGCCAACTGCGGTGCCACGCGCGCCCCCGGCTCACGGCCACATGGCCACCGGGCTAGCCGCAAATCCCCACTCCGTGAGGACGGGCACCCAAGCGGAGAAACAGCCCAAGCCCCGCGCCCACTAGGCGCCAAAGCCAGCCACCCCCCGAAGGGAAAGAGGAACGCAACCACCGGGCCCAAGCCCCACGGTCGCCGCCCCGTTGTCTCTCGGGGCCTCCGATGCATCGAGCCTACCAGGCCGGGCCGCCATTGTCAAATCGAATCGCAATCCGATCCGGCACCCCCCGAACCCGCCGCCCCGTTGTCTCTCGGGACCGCCCTGTTCGACGATGACTAAATCGAACCACGGCTCACGCTAAAACGCAAATCGAACACGCCAACCGTCCC
>ERZ772948.1456-NODE-1456-length-13657-cov-3.757683_pt1 | contig 13657 bp, 9 predicted proteins | sample MGYA00511945_ERZ772948 | MGnify/ENA primary metagenome ERZ772948 (study PRJEB29015, sample SAMEA2737927) | human oral metagenome | biome: human oral; feature: human-associated habitat; material: dental | place: China | collected 2141 ... | reverse complement strand
TTAGCAAGTCAACACTGTTTTTTGGCTATTTTGTAGTGTAAAATACAACAATACCGGCAAGCATACCAATACACACACCGACAATCACTTCAAGCGGCGTATGTCCATCCGCTACATGAGGTTCTTTTACTGCTATATTTGACTCTTTCAAGATGCGCTTAATAACCGCTCCTTGCTCACCAACCGAATGGCGCACCATCATAGCATCATACATAACAACAAGCGCCAGAACCACTGCGAGACCAAATAGCCCGCTATCAACGCCATCTCGCAGCGCGATAAGTGTCGCAATTGACACAACCGTTGCGCTGTGTGCGCTTGGCATATTACCAGACAGATATAGCCGATCAAACACATGCAAGCTGCGCGCTTTTATCGCTGCCGTAATATATTTAGCGCCCTGAGCAATAACCCACCCAACAGCAACTGCTACTAAATATGGAGAAATCGTCATATTATATGCTAACCTTCATCTTCTCCTGAATCACGCATAATGCCGATTGACGACACGCTGTCGTCATCACTAAGCCGCATTACACGCACGCCTTGCGTTGTACGTCCTAATGTTGGTATGTCACCCAGCCCAACACGAATAGTTTGTCCACCCTGACTGATAATAATCGCTTCAACCGCGTCAGACTCAAGCGTTTGCACCGTAACGATCGGACCAGTTTTCGCTGTAACCGTCGCCGCCTTAATGCCAACACCGCCACGCTTATGGCTTGGGAAATTCGCTACCTTTGTAATTTTTCCATAACCATTTGCACTCAAGACCAGAAGTGTTTGATCTGCCGATGTTACAACATCCATGCCGACTACGCTGTCATTTGGACGCAGCCGCACACCACGCACACCACGTGCCGCTCTCCCCATTGGCCGACACTCTTCCTCGTTAAATCGCACCGCTTGACCGGCAGATGTTGATATAATCACATCGCTTTTGCCGTCAGTTTGCTTAATCCAGCGCAGTTCATCGCCATCATCTAGGTTTATTGCGATCAACCCATTTGTTCGAATATTTGCATAGTCGGAAATTGCCGTCTTTTTTACGGTACCCTTGGTCGTTGCCATAAACAAATACCCATCACTCCCTGCATCTTTCGCGAGGTTAATGATTGATGTAATTTTCTCTTCAGGCTGCAATTGAAGTAGGTTAACCGCTGCGACGCCTTTAGCCGCAAGACTCGCTGCTGGTACTTCATACGCCTTGAGGCGAAACACGCGGCCTTTATTCGTAAAGAACAACAGCCAATCGTGCGTACTGGCCGGCACAAGCTGATCAATAACATCTTCTTCTTTTGTCGTCATGCCGCGTTTGCCCTTGCCGCCGCGGTTTTGACGGCGATAGTCGCTCGCAAGTGTCCGCTTAATGTAATTTTCTGTTGTTACCAACACAACAGTATCCTCTTCTGGGATTAGTTCCTCATCGCTGAACTTACCAACTTCTGTGTTGATAATTTTACTACGGCGCTCATCACCATATTTCTCTTTAATCTCAAGAAGCTCTTCCTTAATAATGCGCAAGATTTCATTCTCATCCGCCAGGACTTTTTCGAAGTGTGCAATTTTCTTACGCAGTTCAGCCAACTCATTCTCAATCGCTTCGCGCTCTAAGCCTGTCAAACGGCGTAGCTGCATCGCAAGAATTGCCTTTGCTTGAATAACGCTCAGACCAAATTTCTCAATCAGCGCCTTTTCGGCTTCATCTTGCGTCTTGCTAGCACGAATCGTTCGAATTACTTCATCAATATGATCAAGCGCGATTTTGTAGCCTTCTAAAATATGCGCCCGCTCTTTTGCTTTGCGCAGTTCGTATTCCGTGCGCCGCCGCACCACTTTTTGGCGATGCTTGATAAATTCATGCAGAATATCATGCAAACCAAGCACTCGCGGCTGCAATGCCACTGGATTTGTACCCGTCTCAACAAGCGCTAACATATTGTAATGGAAATTCGTCTGTAGCGCCGTTAATTTATAAAGTTGGTTCAATACTTTCTTTGGATACGCGTCTTTCTTTAACTCAATTACCACGCGAACACTACCCCGTGCCGATTCATCACGCAGGTCACTGATTGTCGTGAGCTTCTTATCGTGCACTAGATCGGCAATTTTTTCGATAAGCGTTGCCTTGTTAACACCATACGGCATCTCTGTTACGACAATTTGATGACGTCCACGCTTCGCCTCCTCAATATTCGCCACTGCGCGAATTGTCACGCTACCGCGACCAGTTGCATATGCCTGACGCATTGGAGCACCGCCATATACAACCGCCCCTGTTGGAAAATCAGGACCCTTAATATGCTTCATGAGATCGTCAAGCGTCGCCTCTGGATTGTCAATTAATGCTACTGTTGCGTCAACAATCTCGCCAAGATTATGCGTCGGAATATTCGTCGCCATACCAACAGCAATACCAACCTGCCCGTTAAGCAACAGGTTTGGCAACTTTGCTGGCAATACAACAGGCTCCCGATGCGTCGCGTCGTATGTATCACGAAAATCAACCGTTTCTTTGTCAATGTCTGCCAAAAGCGCCTCGGACACGCGCGTCATTTTTGCTTCAGTGTAGCGCATTGCCGCTGGCGGATCTCCATCCATAGAGCCAAAGTTGCCCTGACCCTGCACGAGCGGATAGCGTCCAACCCAATCCTGCGCCATACGCACCATTGCATCGTATATTGATGAATCGCCATGCGGATGATATTTACCCATAACTTCGCCGACGATCTGTGCGCTCTTAACCGTCTTCGAGGATGGGCCGATGCCCATTTTATCCATCACATACACGATACGACGATGCACCGGCTTCATGCCGTCGCGCACATCAGGCAGTGCACGATCAACAATCACCGACATTGAATACCGCAGGAAATTATCTTCCATAACATCTTCAACAGTACGAATTTCAACAGTCTTTGAATGACTGTGGTCGGTCTGCGTCAGTACCTCGCCTTCTACCGGTTTATGTTCTTGCTGCTGCATTGCGTTATCTTCGTTCATATTAGACATCCAGTTCCTCAAGACTCATTTTCTTTGCGTTTGCTTGAATAAAGTTTTTACGCACCTCAACCTCATCACCCATCAATTTAGTAAAAATTGCATCAGCGCGCTCTGCATCTTCAAGCCGAACCTGCACCAAAACACGATTTTCCGGGTTCATTGTCGTTTCCCATAGCTGATCAGCATCCATTTCACCAAGACCTTTGTAACGCTGTAACGACGATTCGCTCAATCCTGCTTGTCTAACGAGCGGCTCGCTCGGATCAATCGCGACACCTTTTTCTTTGCGGGCAGCAATCAACTCCTGATACTTTGCATCAAGTGCTTCCTCATTATACAAATACTCCTGTTTATGCTGCGATAGCTTCAACTTAAATAGTGGCGGCTTTGCTAGATAAATATGACCACCTTCAACAACCGGACGCATATACCGGAAGAAGAATGTCATAAGCAGCGTCGCGATATGGCTACCGTCAACGTCAGCATCGGTCATAATCACAACACGATGATAACGCAAGCCACGCATATCAAACGCATCGCCGATACCGACTCCCATGCCCTTTATCAAACTTAGTATCTCGCGATTTGCATACATTTTATCAAGACGAGCCCGTTCAGTATTCAAAACCTTGCCTCGTAGCGGCAAAATCGCCTGTGTACGACTATCGCGCCCCGTCTTCGCCGAGCCGCCAGCCGAATCACCCTCAACGATATAGAGCTCGCACTCGGCTGGATTCTTACTTGAACAGTCTGCTAACTTACCAGGTAGACTAGCGCCATCAAGCGCACCTTTGCGAATCACGTTATCGCGTGCGGCTCGGGCTGCTTTGCGCGCTCGGGCTGCAAGCAACGCTTTATTGACAATTTTCTTTGCAACCGCTGGATTCTCTTCCAGAAAATACGCAAAGTATTCATTCATCACCTGTTCGACATACCGCCGCACCTCTGGATTACCAAGCTTATTTTTTGTCTGACCCTCAAACTGCGGATCGGGTAGCTTCACTAAAATCACCGCCGTCAAACCTTCGCGAATATCATCGCCAGATAAATTATCTTCTTTTTCTTTAAGCAGATTATTTTTACGCGCATAATCGTTTATAACGCGCGTGAGCGCCGACCGAAAACCAACCAAATGCGTACCGCCATCTGGAGTCAACACGTTATTTGCAAACGGTTTTACCGTCTCAACATAGGAATCATTATACTGAATTGCTACTTCAACCATTGAATCGTCAATCTGCTTTTCAACGTAGAAAATTTCGTTACCGAGAACGTCCTTACCGACGTTGAGGTTCTTCACGTAACTGCGAATGCCGCCCTCAAAATAAAACGCCTGGCGCTCTCTGGTGCGCTCATCATAAACCGTCACATACACGCCTTTTGTCAGATAGGCCTGATGGCGAAGATAGCTCACGACCCATTTATAGTCAAATTTTGTTGTTTCTTTGAATATTTCAGGATCGGGATAAAACGTAATCCGCGTGCCGCGCGTCCAATTCTCGTCTGTCAAACGGCTTTTCTTAAACGGCACGACTGTTTTGCCTCGCTCAAATTCAATTCGATATATTGAACCGTTTTTTGCGACTTCAGCGATCATTCGGCTCGACAAAGCATTCACCACGCTTGAGCCAACACCATGCAATCCAGACGAAACCTTATAACCGCCGCCGCCAAACTTACCGCCAGCATGTAGCACAGTTAATACTGTTTCAAGCGTACTCAAACCAGTTTTCGGATGCTTATCTACCGGTATGCCACGCCCGTCATCAGTAATCGTAATACCGCCATCTTCAAGGATTCGCACGTCAACACGCGTGCCGTGACCAGCAATCGCTTCGTCTATAGAGTTATCGGCAATTTCTTTAATTAAGTGATGGACACCGTCGTAACCCGTGCTTCCAATGTACATGCCTGGGCGCTTACGAACAGGATCAAGACCTTCAAGAACCTGAATTTGCGAACCATCATAAGAACCGTCGTCTTTTTGTTTAGCCATATGGAATCTCCCTCGCTTACTGTCAACTCAGATTATTCATTTCTACACCGATTATACCATAAAAAAAATTGTTCATTCAAGTTATTGCTATCTATAGACGCATATGCTAAACTAATAGTCAAAAGAGATTTATCTCGGAAATTTTAACACAAAAAAGGTTGCACTATGTTTAGAAAGCTCGTATCAAACCTTTCATTTAGCCCTGCACTCGTCGGACAACTAGGGTTTTATGCTAAGCGTCTGAGAAAAGAAGAGACAACACGCCGCCTTGGGCTTATATTCACCGCTCTTGCGCTTATCGTCCAGTCATTTACAATGCTTCAAGCGCCAGAGCCAGCAAGCGCAGCCGACGCAACCGACATGGTATACGGCGGTACTCACACGCCAAGCGCTGTTATGTCCAGCTACGACCAGAACGTCAACAACATTCGTGATCTGTATACCGCCATTGGCATTTCTCGCGCCGACATCCAACGAGCAACTGGTAATTTAGAGTATCACCGCAGCAGCGAAGGGTTGTATTCCTGGGGCATGAAGCCTGTTTTTGGCGCTTCAAGCGGCGAAGGAAGTTACGCCGTGAAAACGAGCGGTGGCACGCGTACATTTTATTACCGACCACAACGACTTTGGGGAAATAGCGGTTCTTATTCCGCCTATGTCGGGCGATCCTCATCAACTGGCTTATGGTTTGGTATTATGCGCTCGTGCGGCAACTTAATCACGTTTACTATCCCGCCGCGGCCAGCGTGCCCTCCAGGTCAAGTGGGAACCTATCCTAACTGTTCAACGCCGCCTAAAAACCCAACCTCAACGTGCTCGGCACTTGACATCAAAAAGAACGGAGATACCTATCAATTCACTGGCAGCGGGATTGTTACGGATGGCGCAACGATTTCAAAGTATATATTCCAGGTATATCGCGATAACACACTGGTTAAGACGATAGAGAGTAGTTCAAGCGTCGCAACTTATACGGAGAAAACCCCCGGTAGTTACTCGGTCAAATTAACAATCAAGACATCACTTGGCGATAGAACGAGTGCTGGGTGTACCAAAGGCTTTACAATCGCCCCGCCAGCAAAGTGCCCGCAGAACCCAGCCCTACTCAAAACAGACCCAAACTGCCAGCCATGCCCCGGTGACTCAATGATTTGGATCAACGATGCAAAATGTAATGCTGAAATTATTCAAACCAAGACCGCACAAAATACGTCACAGAACAACACCGATGCCACAATGATTGCAGCAAAGGCCACTGATCAGATTGTATACAAAATTAACGTTGCCAACAAAGGGCTAAAAGCGACAGAATACACGATCAAGGAGGATCTAGCTGACGTTTTGCAATATGCGAGCCTAGAAAACACTGGCGGCGGCACGCTTACAGATGACAATTCGTCAGACGGAATCGCGACAAAAACACTACTGACATGGCCAAAAGTAACATTAAAACCGGGCGAAACGCAGACGCGCATATTTAGCGTAAAACTCGCGAGCACGATTGCCGCAAAAGGCGCCGGCACAGGCAACCCAAATTCCTACGACTGCGTCATGACAAACACGTTCGGAAACACTGTCAATGTCAACGTCGATTGCCCCGTCCAGAAGAAAGTTGAGTCAGTTGTCGCCCAGCTGCCGCATACTGGCCCTAACGAGAACATCGCATTCGCAGCAATTATATTCGCCGTCGTTACGTTCTTCTACGCACGCTCGCGCCAGCTGAAAAAAGAAGTACGCTTAATACGCCGCGACTTTAATACTGGCACAATTTAACACATATTTTTAAAACAAGGGGTGGTATATGAACAACGAAAAGTTACCAGGATCAACCGAAAAAAGAGAGTCATTAAATGAGTCACGTAAGCTCGCCGCCGAGCAGCACGAAGCTGCGAACGAGAACCGCGAACGAGAATCAACTCGTGAAAATAAAGCAGAAAGGCTTGAAAACGCACGCCGCGAAACGCTTGAAGCTGTTGCAAAAGCCGAAAAAGAGAATCGCAAAGAGACAGAGCGGAGTGACCCATCACCAGCCGAACGACGCAAAGGACCAATCTCTAAGCAGGAACGGGAAAAAGCGTTCGCGAAAACGATGGACGAAGTGCAATCTCACATGTCAGCACCAAGTCGCACCTTCAGCAAAATTATTCATAACAAAGCCGTCGAAAAGACTAGCGAAGTTGTCGGTAATTCTGTTGCGCGACCGAACGCTATTTTGTCAGGAGCCGTTTGCTCGTTCGTTCTCGTACTCGTCACCTATCTCGTAGCGCGCGCATATGGCTACCAATTGTCAGGCACTGAAACGATTGCTGCTTTTGGGCTTGGGTGGGTCATCGGGCTCGTCTATGACTATTTCCGACTACTTATTATCGGTAAAGATAGGTAGAGCGCCAGACTAAAAATCCTAGGGAATTATCCTTCGCAGGGTAGACTGATTCTATAGTTGCGCTTTTTCATCTTCTACCCTGAAGAACTCTTTTACAGGTTTACCGCCTTTACATCGGTAAGCCTACCGCAATTTTATCGTCACCTCATCGTCCTGGCGGGATGATATTGCATCTATACGCCCGTCAGACGGCCGCTGTAATGGTTGTTGTGGCGGCGATGCCATCCCGGCTTCGGCTTGCGACATAGGGGGCGTGACAGTATTGAAATTGTCGCGTAAACTAGCGGTAGCCGACATAGACATTAGACTATTCGCCGTTTGCGGCGGAGAGGATGGCGGCTGATTTACCAACCCAGGACGCGACATCTGCTGCGGAGGTGTATTATTGCCATATTGAGCCGCCGACTGGCTAGTAGACGGATAGCCACTCACTCCCGAAGCCGCACCTGATTGTAATGGATTACTCGTTGCCCCAGGAATGGTCGCTGGAGGCGGACTCATTGGCGAGGCGACCGGCTGCGGCGGCATCATTTTGCCCGCACTCGCAGCACTCGCTACCGGCGAACGCCCACTTCCTCCCGTCATCTGCTTACGCTTGGCAAGCCACTCGTCTAAAAATGACGAGCCTCCAGACTTTGGCGCGCCAACACCACCAGGCTTCGCCCCAGCGGATGGAGCCGCACCTGCTCTCCCCGTCTTTGCTCCAGACTGTGCAGCATCTGCTGTTTTAAGCCGCTCGAAGATTTCTCGCTCTACCTGCGCACGCGGATGTCCATATTTCACTGCAGACAACCGCTTCAGCGCATCACCAAGCTGCTGATTGCTCTGTCCCATAGGCGGAACCCAACTCATACTAAACGGCGCCGAAGGCACGCCCTCTATTTGCGCCACGCAAACCGACTCAAAGTTTGGTAACTTCGTCAAATCTTCCGCGTCAAACACTGGAGTATAGCGCTTTACCATAATCTCCGCGTCGGTAATACCAATGCGCCCAGTGATCGTTGTACCCACGTTACCTAAAATTGCCTCACGCAAGCTTTCCTGTAGCTGTGTCATAAACTGGTTGCCAAGCACCAAGCTCAACCGATACTTACGCGCTTCGCTAAGGATTGTTTCAAAACTATCGGTCGCAAAGTTCTGGAACTCATCGACATACAACGTAAAATCTTTGCGCTCTTCCTCTGGTATATTTGCGCGGGCCATTGCCGCCGCTTGGAATTTCATCACAAAAATAATACCAAGGAGTTTTGAGTTCAAATCTCCCATTTTTCCCTTTGACAAGTTTGCGAGCAAAATTTTACGATTATTCATAATATCCGCAAAATTAAATCCGCTCTTCTTTTGCCCGATAATATTTCGCATCGCATCATTAGAAATAAATGGCCCAAATTTCGATACGACCCAGCTAATAACTTCACCCGCTTCACTTGACCGCTGCGACGCAGGGAACTCTTTCGTCCAGAAGTCAAGCACTTGTTGGTCGGTAACATATTTCAGCTTACTCTTCATAAATGCATCGTCGATAAGCAATTTTGGAATATCAATAAACGTACCACCTCCCGGATCGCTCATCAGTAACAACGCACAGTTTCGAAATATATGTTCAAGACGCGGACCAACGATTCCCGTATGTCCAGGGTCATACAGTCCGTATAGCATCCCAATCGCCTCCTGCACCAAAAAGTCTTTTTGGTCGGGGTGGTCAAACTCAAACATATTCAATCCGATCGGATTGTCCATGTCACTTGGGTTAAAATAAACAACATCCTCAACGCGTTCCTTCGGCACTTTGCTTAAGAGTGCCTCTGCTGAGTCACCGTGCGGATCAACGAACGCAAAGCCACGGCCATCTAGCATATCTTGATATGCTAGATTCTCTTGCAATACAGACTTTCCAACACCAGTCTGTCCAATCACATGAATATGACGGCGACGATCTTTATCGCTCAAACGAATCGGCTTTTTAACGCCGCGAAACTCGTTATAGCCAAGCAATAGCCCTGTCTCCATGACTTGTGTCGGACCATCCACTTGTTTACTCATCTGCCGTTTTACTTGCGATGTTGGTATGCTGTTTTGATCCGGCAAATGAAATAGCGTTGCCAGCTCTACGCTGTTCAATATATTCTGGTTAACCTGCTGTGGGAAAAATCTAAAGATAAACGATGAGGTTAACTCTTCAATGTTCTTTGATAAGTTAAATTTAAAGCCGTTAAACGTTGGCGAGTCAAACAATGCGAATGCTGCAACAATATTTTTCAAAACACCTTGAGAACGCGCCGCCGTATTCGACGACACGACCACGCGAACCAAAACCTCATAGCCAGGGTATCGTGTCTTTTCCTGAATCGCCTCAACCGTTGCCTGCTCAACTGCATTTAATTGCTTATTTTCTTCGCCGGGACCTTTATTGCCGTCAGTCGACCCAGTCGGCGGTTTCCATAACGCCTCCATCAATTCGTTTGGTGAGAAAAACGAACCAAGCGGGGACTTCTTGCCATTCTGTTTATCTTTAATAATTTTCTCAGCCATTGACACGGCGACCTTAGACCAGTTGTCGCGCGCTGGGCGAATCAAAAATTGCAGCCCGATACCATCTTCACGTCCTGCTGCCGAAATCGCATTCAGTAAAGCACGCGACGCATCACGCTTCGACTCCATGTAAGTTGCAATCGGATATGAGTAATGCTTCTTAAGCGTAAATTCACCGCCAATCGTCCCGCTCATCTTTCCCACTTTACTAAACACCGAGTGCTCCGTTACCTCTTCAAGTCGCGCTGATGGATATGCCGCTGCCACCGCCTGGCGCACAACGCTCGTAAGGACCGTTGGTACGACAGCGTAATAATACACAAGTCCGTCGCGCGCCACGATTTCAAACGATAAATGACGCTGACCATAGATTCGGCTCTTAAATCCTTTCGTAGCAGTACTCGCAATAATGTTATACATCACTTGCGCCTGCGACAACACCTCTTCGGTCAAGTCGCGCTTGTCGCGATTTTCACCTGCAATGTCGTCGCTCGCCGGTGGCAGATGAATTAAAATCGGCACCATCTTCAATCCGCGCTCGTAATTCTTTGCTTCACGCAATGTGCCGCGATACACGAAAAATATAACTGTTGCACCAGCCGCAATCAATGCCGCTGTAACAAAAAGTACTATTAGTGCGCCCACTCTACCCCCATGCTAATCTTCTGCCTGCCCTATCACTCGCCCATAGCGCTGCCTGATATACTCTATTTGCAGCTTACTTATTTCGTACTCGCGCCGATATGGATCATCTTTCGTCTCAGCTAGAATCTTCTTCGCTTTATCAACCCATTCCTTCTCAATCAGATCGTCATCGTTCGCTAGCATAACCGTCGTATCGTCCACAGCGCCCGCATTATTATCCGACTGCGCAGACAATACCGGAGTAGGAAGCGCAGGAGCTGCTGCCATCGCAGCTTGAACTGCTTCCGCCCGAACAGACCCAATCTCACGGCGATTTTCAACACCGCTCTGCGCCACTTCAGGAGAATTTTGCGCCGCACCCGCCTCATATTGAGACGCTGTCGGCTGAATTTCGCCAGTTGGCGCTAATTGTTCCTGCTGCCTAGGTTCCATATCTGTTAAATTATACCATAAGAGCAACCAATATTACTAGCGCTTACAAAGGTTTACTGCTGTTTATAAACATAGAATATTGCCACCGTCTCAAACACAACAACGAGTATAATTTCATACAACTTCAGCCCGCCGATAGATTGCACGGCCACAAGAATAATCGGCGAGAACGCCAAAACACTCCCGTATGCGATTGACCGAGAGAAAAGAGTGCTAGTGTGATCATTCAATTTGCCCTTACTGATACGCACGACAGCAAGCCGTACGCCATATAGCAAAAATGTCAGCGCTCCACATACCGACACGTATAAAAGTAGAAATACCAACAATATAATCAATGGGCTTGAATGCGAAGGAGTAGACGACTGCATGATGGCGAGAACCCCGACGATTGAACAAACCGTCATAAAAGCTACTATGCGTTTCAACATAATATTATGATACCACCGCCCTTAAAGGCATATAAGCAGTTTCGCGAAAAAAACGAAACACCTTTCTAAACAACTATTAGGGTCGCCGCTAGCTGCTTATAGCCTAATTGACCGCTCGCGTGACGCGAGCATCTAGTCTTGCGATTGCGAGTCTATTATCTACGCACCTGATTCTCGCCGACGATCGCTTCGTCAAGGATTTATCAGGTGCGCAGCGCTCAAGCTTTCGCGCGCTACAACGCCAAGGATGCATATCCCGGCGGAGCTTAGGTGGTATCACGTATCGTATAAAATACGAACTTTATTTTATGAAAAATTTCTTCACAGAACGTTCATAAAATAGCATCTGTGCTGCCACCTAGTTTCCGTCGCACAACGTAACTTTCACAAGGTGTTGTATTTTTAAATTGTTAATGTTTGTCGCTTTTTTGTTTTTGTCAAAGCTATGTTTCAATACTAGCACAAACAACACCATACGTCAATATATTCGGTATTAAATTCGTAGATATATTTACTATGTTGTATTATATTCATCAATATTACCCCTGTTTTGTGTTATTTGTATTAGATTAACCTACATATAGCTAAATTAACAACAATAAGAAAATTTCTGTCGTTTATTCAACCATTTTACACTACTTAGAGAGATATTTGTTTATTTTACAACGAAACATTTTACTTCTACTAGCAGGTATCATGCTTATTTTAGTAGAACAAAAAGCAGAGTCGTAAGGCGTCAAGGTTGGTGACGCTCCTATATATTTTTAAGAAAATAATCGATCAAACAAAGAACGATCAACTCACACAACTTTGCCATATTATGTCTAATAAATATGGAATTTAATTCAAGTACACATCCATCTGTGCCGGTCCTTAGCCCTTGCGCGACCCGATGAGCTTGCATGCCATAAATCCTAGTTACATTAAGACATGCCTTAATAATAAACGTCTATCAAAAACTAGTGCACACGCGACGCGGCCTATTCTTCAGCAAAGCGCACAAGACGGATTGCATTATATGTTGATTTATTCGTACACAACAATATCGCTACTATATACAAATCAAAAAACATTAGCGCCACGTACGCTGTACATTGAAGCGAAAACACTCATATTTATGCGGCAAAAACACAGTCTGTTTTGCTGCATCCGCAGATGTCGTTTTTATGTCTAATATTAAGCAGATCGTTCGTAGGGTCAACCTACTGCTCGGCAACTACTAAAACGTATCCGTTTCGAAAAAATGATGCAATAGCCCTCATTGAGTCAATTAAAGTTTTCGTTGCAACTTGCCCTAGGAGCGTCCGGACGAAGCGAAGTAGGCATTTTCGCCGATATCTTTTTTTAAGATTTTATAGCCTCATTTATAGTCGTTCACTTCAAAGCCATTATCTCTAACATGATGCTTCGGCTTCAAATACTTTGACAGGCGAGCAAGGACGCGTTTATCATTCTCTCTTCTCTCTTTGATGACTTTTTATACAAAACCTCAATCCAACCACCCCTCTCTCAGCAAACATGACCAGGTAACCGCTATAGCTTTTCTCGCACAGCGTCCCTCCCAATAGCCATACGCTAGGTGCTAATCTGGCTGTTTCTGGGATATTTACTTATCCAACGTCCTCCCCTAATACCTCCTAGTTGATCCCCTCTGCCCTCCTGGTTTGTTCTGGACTTACAGTCTTGTTGAATATATAGTAGTAGCCTTTTAGCTTTGATGTTATTGAGTTTGCGATATTACCATACTTTGAAGATAAGCTTTTCTGATATAGTAGGCGTGGTTACGATAAAAGTTTAAACATAGACTGCTACTCTACTTAAACTTTTCCAGATTAATTTTACTAAGCATTTCCGAGTAATATAAGCATGAGTCAGTGAACTCCTCTATATTAGATTATTGTCTCAAACGACAGAATACCGAGAGGATCCTATAGATTTTCATCGTACAAAAATAGGTGTCGCTTTCTGAATATGAAATCAAGAAACTATCATTTTTGGTACACAATCAATCCAATCCTCAAACCTATAGCACAACCGAGATGCTAACATTTTTCTCATTATGAAGATAGGTATCAGTTAATTATCGCTGTCGCCGTCCTCGCCCCGCCCTAGGAATAAAGTTTCAAAATCACACCAAGAACAGCTGCTATAATTTGTGGTATTTTTTACTTGATTAAATTCCAAAAAGTTATTGACACAAGCACTTTTCCGTCATATTATAGGGGTAGTTCTTGA
>ERZ772948.1450-NODE-1450-length-13705-cov-8.230549_pt1 | contig 13705 bp, 10 predicted proteins | sample MGYA00511945_ERZ772948 | MGnify/ENA primary metagenome ERZ772948 (study PRJEB29015, sample SAMEA2737927) | human oral metagenome | biome: human oral; feature: human-associated habitat; material: dental | place: China | collected 2141 ... | reverse complement strand
CCGCATCCCACTCCCCGATGAAGCTGCGCGTCAGCCCAATCCCATTGTCGAGCTGCGGAAAGCCATCGTACATCGCGGCAGGCGGAACCTCGCGCCCTGCCAGAAAGTAAAATTCATCGGCTAGGTAGATGAAGGTGCGCCCTTCTTCCGCACGCATTTTTTCCTGCCACGGCTCGACCTGGTCGATCACGCGCGCCGCACCGTCCCGATCAAACTGAACAAGCGGGAACGGATCCGTTCGATGTTTTGTCAGCCCGACAGGTACGATGGCGAGTGAGAGCGCATGGGGACGCCGCGCCGTAATGTCGCGGATCGTCCGCCCCAGCTCTTCTCCATCGTTCAGCCCGGCACAGAGCACTACCTGCGTATGGTACTCCACGCCCGCTTCTTCAAGCCGTGCGAGCTGTGCGAGAATATCTCCGGCCCACGAACAGCGCAGCATCTCCGCACGAAGGACGGGATTCGTGCACTGCACCGATACATAGAGCGGTGAGAGATGCAGCCGTGCAATACGCGCATAGTCCGCCTCCCCCATGTTGGTCAGCGTTACAAAATTCCCATAGAGAAAGGACAGACGATAATCGTCGTCCTTCACGGAAAGACTGCGGCGCATGTGCGGGGCAATCATATCGACAAAGCAGAAATAGCAGTGATTCGCACATTCACGAATCCCGTCGAATACGGCGCTCTCAAACTCCGCGCCAAGCTCCTCGTCATAGTCCTTGTCGAACGCAATACACTCCTGCGTCCCATCGATATGTTCAACGAGAAGCTCAATCTCCTCGTCCGCCATCGCAAAGCTGACATCAATAATATCGCGCAGCGGCATATCGTTGATCGTAAGAATCTTATCCCCCGCCGCAAGCCCCAGCTCATCGGCAAGGCTTCCCTCCGGCACGCGAAGAATCACCCCCGGATACGTCTTCGCCACAGTCCCCTCCTTTCCTCTAAAACAGATGATGCTGCACGGAAAAACGAGGCGATTATACCATATTCCTGTAATCCATACAACGAGAGCTGCAGATACGACGATCGTCATTTCGCCTGGCTGTTTTACATCTCTGCAAGCTCGTCCTTCATTCGCGCAATATGTGCCATGATCTCCTCGGAGAACGCATCCAGCGCCTCCTTGTTCTTGCGGTCACCATGAAACATGATCGGTGCGCCGTACATGATCCGCAGCTGCGGAAGCAGACCGCCGTTGGAAAAAATACGATGGGTATTGAGGATGGCAACGGGCACGATTGGAGCCCCCGTCATGGCGGCGATGAGGGCGACGCCCGCTTCTGCCTTTTGGAGTTCTCCGGTCTTGCTGCGTGTCCCCTCGGGAAAGAGCCCAAGAATGCGCCCTTCCTTGAGGACAGTGACTGCCGCCTTGATCGCGCCGCGGTCGGATGCGCCGCGTTTCACGGGAAAGGCGTGGCAGCGGCGGATCGCAGCACCGAAGATGGGATTCTCAAAGAGTTCGATCTTTGCCATGTAGCTGACAGGACGATCGATAAGACTCGCCATCAACGGCGGATCGATATTGCTCGCATGATTGGCGGCAAGGATCACGGCTCCCTCCGCAGGGATGTTCTCGCATCCATAGACGCGCGTACGAAAGATAACGTGGAAAATCAGACGAAAGAGATGCTGTAAAAATCCATAAAACATATGCGCGCCTTCCTATTCTGAGAGTTCCATAATCCGCGCAGCAACTTCGTTGATGGAGAGTCTGGTCGAATCGAGCAGGATAGCATCATCTGCTTGCCGCAGCGGAGAGATTGTGCGCTCACTGTCCTGTTTGTCACGTGCAGCGATCTCCTGTTTCAGTTCGTCAAAATTCACCGCATACCCCTTTTCCTTCATCTCGTTATAGCGGCGGCGTGCCCGCTCTTCAACAGAAGCCGTGAGGAACACCTTCACATCAGCGTCGGGGAGCACGTTCGTCCCGATGTCACGCCCATCCATCACGACGGCACCATCTGCTGCCATCGCACGCTGGAGTTCTACCATCTTTTCCCGTACCGGGCCAAGGGCAGCGACGCGCGAAACGATATGCGTGACTTCCGGCGTACGGATCTCTTCCGTCACATCCGTGCCGTCGACTGTGACACGCGTGCCGCTTTCCGTACAGGCAAGGTGCACATCGATGTCATGAACGGCGCGGAGAATATCCTCGTCGGTCGCCTCCTGCGACTGCTTGAGGGTTTTCCATGCCACGCCGCGGTACATCGCTCCTGTGTCGATATAAATATAGCCGAGCTTTTCTGCCACAATTTTAGCGACGGTACTCTTTCCGGCTCCTGCCGGCCCATCAATTGCAATGACACGCTTCATATGAAATCCTCCTCATTCACAGCCGCTCGATCTCAGAAAAAAATGTTGGATAGGAAATGTTCACGCTTTCAGGGTTCTCAATGAGAACACCCTTCCCTGCCGCACCGAGTACAGCAAGAGACATTGCCATGCGATGATCGTCATAACTCTTAACCCGCGCCCGCTGTATCTCGGATTTCCCGTGAATGACAAGCCCATCCTCACGTTCATCGATGCTGCCGGGCGCAAGTTTTTGGAACTCCGTTGCAACGGCGTGGAGTCGGTCGGTCTCCTTGACGCGAAGCTCTCCCGCGCCCGTGATGACTGTATCTCCCTCGGCAAAGAGTGCGGCGACGGCAAGAATCGGAATCTCGTCGATGAGGCGCGGCATGATCTCTGCACCGAAAGAAACACCATGCAGAGAGGCCGACTCAACGAAGAGATCGGCAACGCATTCCCCACCGCTCTCACGCTCATTCTGCACGGAGATATGTGCCCCCATCTCTCTCAGCACATCCAGTATCCCCGTACGCGTCGGGTTTATGCCGACGTTATTCAGGCGCAGGTGGCTGTCCTTAATAACGCTGCCCGCGACGAGGAAGTACGCGGCCGAACTGATATCCCCCGGCACCGTAATCTCATCGGGCCCACGATAGCCGCCGTCCTCCACAGGGAAAACAGTAACACTCGTCCCGCTGCGCTCGATGCGAACGCCGAAACCCGCAAGCATCTGCTCCGTGTGATTGCGAGAAACGTATGGCTCTGTGACTGTCGTCGGTGCATCTGCATAGAGACCCGCAAGCAGGATTGCAGACTTGACCTGCGCACTGGCGACAGGACTTTTGTAGTGAATGCCGCGCAGCTTTCCCCCTGTCGGTACAACAACAAGCGGAAGGTTGTTGTTCGCATTTCGCCCGTAGATACGCGCCCCCATCTCAGAGAGCGGCAGAAGCACGCGCCTCATCGGACGGCGCGTCAGTGAGGCATCGCCGCTGAACGCGGAGAGGAACGACTGCGGCGCAAGCACCCCCATCATAAGGCGCAGTGTCGTCCCCGAGTTTCCCGCATCAAGTACGTTCATCGGCTCGGATAGCCCATGCAGTCCTTTTCCCGTAACAATCAGTTCGTTCTCGTTCAAAAATTCGATCGCTGTGCCAAGCGAGCGCATCACGCCGACCGTTGAAAGGCAGTCTGCCGCATGAAGGAAATTTTTGATATGCACAGGCGTGTCACCAAGCCCCGCAAACATGACGCTGCGGTGCGAGATGGATTTATCCCCCGGTATATCGATCATGCCCTGCCAGCCATGACGCGCAGGTTCAATCGTTTTCATCTCAGTCATTTACTACCCTTCCAAGTTCCAAACACTATAGCAGCCTGCCGCGTACCCCATCGAGAATGCCGCCTGCAGGTTGTACCCACCCGTATTGGCGTCCACGTCGACCAGTTCGCCGACGAAATAGAGATGCCTTATGATCTTGGACTCCATCGAGCGTGGGTCGATCTCATGTGTCGCGACACCGCCCGCCGTTACAATTGCTTCCGCGAGGGGGCGTGTCCCCGTGATTGTCAGGGGGAGCGACTGTAAGGCACGCACAAGACGTTCACGTTCCTTTGACGAAATCTGTCCGACGACGCGCTTGGTGTCAAGTCCCGCCGCATTCAGCACAATGTCGATCAGACGTCTTGGCAGAAGATCGATCATACCGTTGTGAAGCTGCTTCTGCTCGTATGCCGCAAAATCCCGATCCACACGCTCCCGCAGCTTCTCATGCGTCAACGCAGGTTTGAGATTCAGCCGCAGTTCGATGTCCTTTTTCCCCTCCATCAGGAGCTCCGATGCACGACGGCTCAGTTGGAGAATAATCGGTCCCGTGACACCGAAATGCGTAAAGAGCATCTCTCCGAAAAAGTCCTGTTCTTTCTTCCCCGCATGATACAGTGTCGCGCGCACGTTCCGCAGCGACAGCCCCTGCACGTCCTTCACCCAGCTTTCCCGCGTCACGAGGGGAATAAGCGCTGGAAAGATCGGCGTGACTGTATGCCCTGCCGCGTGTGCAAACGCGTAGCCGTCCCCCGTTGAGCCCGTCGCTGGATAGGATGCACCGCCCGTCGCAAGAATGACGGCATCCGCTTCGAGCTTCGCACCGTCTGCCAGGCGTACGCCAAGCAATACGCCATCCTCGATAACGAGTGCATGCACCGTTGTGTTGATACGAACCTCCACCCTTAGATCACGCAGATGTTTCAGCATGGCGTCCACCACTTGGACAGCACGGTCACTTTGCGGAAAAACACGGTTGCCGCGCTCAATCTTGAGCGGAACCCCCAGCCTCTCGAAGAACGCCATCACGTCTGCATTGTCAAAGGCACGCAGGCTGCTGTTGAGGAATCTGCCATTTCCTACAACATTCTTGATGATGTCAGGGATCTCATCCGCGCTTGTGACATTACAGCGCCCCTTTCCCGTGATCATCATCTTGCGCCCGACGCGCGGCATCTTTTCGAGCAGGGTCACACTGCCCCCGTGTTCCGCCGCCGCAGCGGCCGCCATCATTCCCGCAGGACCCGCGCCTACGACGAGAATCTTCCCCACTGTGCATCACCCCAGCTATTTTTTTCAGTTCATGGATCTCATCTGAGGTCAGATGGCGGAAAGAACCACAGGAGACCCCATCCAGCGTCAGCATGGCAAAGCGGACACGACAAAGTCTCTGCACACGGCAGCCAATGGCAGCAAACATACGCCGCACTTGTCGCTTGCGTCCCTCGTGGATGATCGTCTCGACGACAGTACGTTCTCCCTCTCTGTGCAGAACGCGCAGCCGTGCAGGAGCCGTTCTTCCGTCGTCCAGAAGAATCCCATTCCGAAGTGCAGTAAGTCCATCCTCAGTGACGTTTCCCGTGACCTCTGCACGATATACCTTGTCAATCTCAAAACGCGGATGGAGCAGTCCCTGTGTCATGGCACCATCGTTGGTAATGATCAGAAGCCCCTCCGTATCGGCATCCAGCCGACCAACAGGATAGAGGCGCGCGGGAAAATGCGGCAGAAGATCCAGTACTGTTCTGCGCCCCCGATCATCATATGCCGTCGAGAGACAGCCTCGCGGTTTATGGAGCAAAATATAAAAACGTCTCTCATTGCGGCGAATCGGTGTGCCGTCCACAGCAATCTCATGCCGTGCTGCATCGTACTTGCCGCCGAGCGCCGTGACGGGCAGCCCATCGACTGTCACACGCCCAGCACGAATGAGCGCCTCTGCAGCACGCCTGGATGCCGCCCCTGCATTGCTGATGATTTTCTGCAATCGTTCTTCCATCGTGTCTCCTACCGCACCTTCACCGCCAGTTCTCCCATCAGCTCCATGAGATCCTCCCGGACTTCCGGCGACCCATCAATCCAATAGGAAGAGTCCAATTTACGCCAGTGACCATCACTCTTTACGTAGACCGGATGATCGCCTGTATGCTTTGCAAACAACTCCTTCATCTTCGTCCACAGTGCTTGACGATCTGCATCTCGCGGCGGCATGAGATAGAACGAAACTCGGTATTCGCTGATCGGCCAAATCTCATCAGCGAGAAGCTTTGGTTCCTCTCCTGCCGCATCGACACGCCCCTGCACGACAAGAACACTCTCCGGCTCCAGATCGGACACATGCGCATAGAACACACGCGGAAACACTTTAACTTCGATGCGTCCGCTGAAATCCTCCATCTCAGCGAAAAGCATCGTATCACCTTTTTTTGTGGTATAACGTTTCGTATTGGTCAGTATACCGCCAATACGAACGAGTTGACGATCTTTTCGCAGTTCCCCACGAATATCATTGATCGGCAAAAGGGAGGAAAGCGTATCGCGGTAGTCGTCCAGCGGATGCCCGGTAATATAGAACCCGGTGGCTTCCTTCTCCCACATCAAACGCTCCTCTGCAGTAGTCGGCGGGACATCGGGAAAGTCCTGAATCTGTTGGACGCTCTCCATCGTATCCGAACTAAACAGCCCAATCTGTCCACTCATGCGGTCACGCTGGCTGCGCGCAGCATCCTGCATGGCAAAATCAAGCGAATATAAGAGCTGATTTCGCTCTCTCCCCAGACAGTCGAAAGCTCCGCATTTGATCAGGCTCTCAATGGCACGTTTATTCATCGTACGCATGTCAACACGTGCACAAAAGTTTACCAGAGAGAGGAATTTCCCGCCCTCTGCGCGCACCTGCACCATGCTCCCGATCGCCGCCTCGCCCACATTGCGAACAGCCGCGAGCCCAAAGCGTATAGCACCGTCCTCGATGCTGAAGCTTGCTGTGCTTGCATTGATGTCGGGGGGAAGAATATTAATTTTCATCTGATGGCAAAGCTGAATGTAGACCGGAATCTTGTCCGTCTTGTCCATGATGCTGGTCAATACCCCCGCCATAAACTCTACGGGATAATGCGCCTTCAGATACGCCGTCTGCCATGCCAAGAGGCCATACGCCGCACTGTGGGATTTGTTGAATCCATAGTCGGCAAAATGGGTCAATAGATCAAAAATGTGGTTCGCCAGTTCCGCAGCAATGCCGTTCTTCTCACAGCCCTGGAGAAAAATTTCTTTCTGTGCCATCAGGAGCTCATGTTTTTTCTTGCCCATGGCACGCCGCAGGAGATCAGCCTGGCCAAGCGTAAATCCGGCAAGAACTTGAACGATCTGCATGACCTGTTCCTGATAAAGGACAACGCCGAACGTCTCCTTTAGAATTGGTTCAAGCAGAGGATGCATGTAAACAACATCCTTTTTTCCGTGCAGCCCATCAATGAAGTCCGTCACCATGCCGCTCCCCAAGGGTCCGGGACGATAGAGGGCAACCGTCGGAATCAAATCGACAAAGCCCTTTGGCTGAAGCTCCTTAACAAGATTTGTCATACCTGCAGATTCCATCTGAAACACTGCACCTGTATCGCCATTGCACAGCATTTGTGATGTTTTTTCATCAATAAGAGGAATCCGATCCATGTTGATGTCCACGCCATGTGACTGACGTATATTTTCTACGGCATCGGCAATGATGCTGAGCGTACGCAAGCCCAAAAAATCCATTTTGAGCAGGCCGAGAGCCTCGACATCGTCCTTGTCATACTCCGTAACAAGCGTTCCCTCAGAAACCCACACAGGAACCTGACTGGTCAGCGGCGACTTTGCGATCACAACGCCGGCGGCATGGATAGAGGTGTTGCGCGGCAGTCCTTCGATCTTACGCGCAAGATCAATGACACGATGGGCCTCCTCATCCTCCTCATACCGCCTGCGAAAGTCGGCGGACTCCTTAAGCGCACGATCAAGTGTAATATTCAGCTCGGCAGGGACGAGTTTGGTAATGGTCGACACTTCACCAAACGGCATCTCGAGAACGCGTGCAACATCACGAATCGCTCCCTTGGCCCCCATCGTTCCAAAGGTGGCAATCTGAGCGACATGATCCTCGCCATAACGTTCTTTGACATACGAAATAACCCGCCCGCGGTTGATGTCGTCAAAGTCGATATCAATATCCGGCATCGACACACGCTCTGGGTTAAGAAACCGCTCAAAGAGAAGAGCATAACGGAGAGGATCAATGTTCGTGATGCCGAGCAGGAAGGCAACAATGCTGCCTGCAGCAGAGCCGCGCCCCGGACCGACAGCGACGCCATGTCCGCGTGCATAATTAATGAAGTCCCACACAATGAGAAAGTAGCTGGCATATCCCATCTTATGAATGACGCCGAGCTCGTAATCCAGACGCTGATGCACCTCATTCCCCGCCGCAGGATAACGCGCAGGAATACGCTCCGTACAAAGTGCACGGAGATAGTCGTCGTCTGTTGTATATCCGCCAGGAAGCGGATAGAACGGCAGCTGCAGTTCACCGAAGGTAAAATCCACTTGACATCGCTCTGCAATTTTCGCCGTATTCTCTATTGCACCTGGATAGTCGGCAAAGAGAGTCGTCATCTCTTCCTCAGATTTCAGATAGTAGTCAGGTCCGGAAAAGCGCATCCGATCCGGGTCATTGAGCGTACGTCCTGTCTGCACACAGAGGAGAATGTCATGAAACTCGCTGTCTTCCGTATTGACATAGTGTACATCATTCGTAGCAACGAGTCCGATGTTATGTTTTTCCGCCAGACGACGAAGCGTGCGATTGACCTTCTTCTCTTCAGGAAGTCCATGATCCTGAATCTCCAAGAAGAAATTATCTCTGCCAAAGATGCCGCTGTACTCACGCACCAGCGCATCGGCAAGCTCCATGTCCCCACGCAGAACCGCCTGCGGTATCTCTCCTGCCACACAGGCAGACAGGGCAATCAGCCCTTTATGGAAGCGCCGAAGAAGCTCCTTATCGATGCGCGGCTTATAATAATATCCCTCGATGTTGGCGAGGGATATGAGCTGAACCAGATTGCGATAGCCGCATTCATTTTCTGCAAGCAGAATCAAATGATAGTATCGCGTGCCGTTTACCTCGGCACGCTCCTGCCGCTGACGCGGGGCAAGGTAGACCTCACAACCGATGATGGGATGAATGCCGTGCGCCTTGGCCTCCTTATAAAATGCAACAGCTCCATACATAACACCGTGATCGGTCATGGCGACCGCATCCATGCCGAGTTCCTTCGTCCGACATACAAGCTCTTTAATGCGGCTTGCACCATCCAACAAGCTGTACTCTGTATGTACATGCAGATGCGCAAAGGCCATTGATGGATTCACCTCCCCTCATTCTAGGTAGAAAAGTTCTCGAATTCCTCACGTGCACGACGATGCAAAAATCGATGCCAGATTTCCCGATATGCTGACTCCAGTTCTTTCATATATACACCAGCATCCATCAGCGGCGAGCGTTTCATATTGGTGCGCAGCCCGGCGTGATAACCAGCAATCAGTTTGGGGGATTCAGCGAGCTGAACAGCACGTCGAACGTAGCTAATATCATTCTCGACGATCAATTCGCGTACACCGGTATTGGTTAAAATGGAGGCACCAAAGCGCGAGCCATGTGTGCGTCCGCGCATAGAAATCACAGGGACCCCCATGTAGAGTGCCTCACACGTCGTCACCCCGCCATTATATGGCGCCGTATCAAGAGCTATATCAATATCGCGATACTGCTCCAAATAGTCCGGACTGAACGGGCGAAACTCGACACGGTCAAGATCAAAATTCACCATAGAAAGACGCTGTTTGGCATAGTGAAGTCCGGCATCAATGCTCGCAATCTTTCCCTTAATCACCAGTTTTGAGTCCCGCACTGCATCCAGGATACCACGCCATAGGAGGAGCATCTCATCTGTCACTTTGGCAAAGTTGTTAAAACTGCCAAACGTCACATACCCATTTTTATAGACGGGCGCCTCATAGCCCGATTCCGGCATCGCTCGTACTTCCTCCGGCATATAGCAGAGATGGGAGTGCGGCAGACGGAGAATCTGCTCGGTAAATCCGCTCTCTGCCATCGTATCCCCCTTGGGAATACAAACCTCATCCGAGAGGAAATAGTCAATCGTACGTAATCCAGTGGTATTTGTATATCCAATGCCGGACATTTGAACCGGAGCAGGCCGATACGCCATGATGGGCAAAGCATTGTCCTGCGAGTGCCCTGAAAGATCGACAAGTATATCTATCTTATCCTCGGCAATGAGGCGTGCTGCCGTCCGCGGCGGACGTCCGCGCAGATCACGCCAAGTCACACGACGCGTACGAAAACGTTCCGTAACGGAATCACTCCTGCCAAGCGCATAGCAGAACACCATAAAGTGCTCCCCATCAAAATGGCGAAGCAGCGGAGGGAGAAAATAAGATACGGCATGTTCACGAAAATCCGGGGAGATATACCCAATACGAAGCTTCCGCTGTGTGGAACGCGTCACATCTTCATGTGTATATGGGGTAATATTCAGCAGTTCATCATAGTGCTCTGCCTTTTTCCGCCCCTCCTGTGCCCCGAGAGATCGATAATTACGCATAAAGAGATACTTGCTGTAAAGCTCTGCTGCCTCATCATGGTCATCAGCAAGACGACTCGACATGAGCAGTTCGTGTGCCGCCCCCTTTGCCTCACCCGCCAAATATAGAGCGTCAGCAAGCCAGCCGCGCGCACGTTTCAGGATCTGATGGTAGATGATATAAGAAAGATCTTCTTCACCAAGAACCTTCTCTTTATAGGACAGCTCTTCGACCAGATCCGCCAGAAGGGGGATTTCCTCATCCAGCCGGAAATCAAGTGCCGCAAGCCCAGCCTTTACTATGCGGGCTCGTGGATGGCGCGGCTGAATATCGAGAACCCGCTCAGCAAGCTTCTCTGCTTCATCAATACGGCCACTATACAGCGCAGCTTCTGCATTGACTGCCATTGCATCAACATCGCCCGCCTTAAGACGCTCGACCTCCTGCGCACATGCACGCATCCCCTTCAGATCACCATCCGACGAAAACTGTGTTGCGAGGCGCAGCCAATTCAGCTTCTCCTCCGCAGCATGCTCCTCATGCGGCACACGATCCTGCATATTCATCCCCCCTCTCCAGTTTATCTTTTCTTAGACCTCCGGCTGCAATTCCCTGCCATACTCCTGCAAAAAGATCTTCTGATCGTGTTTATATTCCAGTGCAAGCGGCTTTTCCTGCGGACAGTGAATGCACCAAAAGTCTTCCTCCTGATTCGGAACAACGACTCTGAACTCGTGGCGCCGCATCTCCATGCACATCGATGTATCATAGAAGTGCCAGCCCGCAAATAGATCCTCCCGCCAACGGATGCCATACTGTATCGCCATAAAGAGACCGTCCACCGACTCAACATCTATGTATGGTCCATCGGGCTCCATACACTGAGAATCAATGACACTCTCCGTTTCACAGTGATGAAGTACACGCCCATAAGTACGCAGACCGTCCCACCAGACGCCGGAGTGCGGCAGACTCCGACAGCCAATCACGCCAACAATACCGATCGCCTCATCGCGGAAAATAGAGAGCAGATCGGCAATCAAATTCTTATTGACAACAAGGACATCCTGATGCAGATACACCATGTAGCGCGCATTGGTCGCACGCGCCCCTTCATTGTACCCTGCGCACATAGATCGTGCGCCGCGCACGGGGATATACTCGACCGTCATCCCTGCGGGAACAGAGAGTGTCTTGAGATAGAGAAGACACTCACGGTACATATCTTCATCATTTACGCAAGTGATAAAGGCAACCTTATTCTCATCCACGAACGCTGTCGTCTGCTTTCTCGTCATTTATGCATTCTCTCTGCAAACTCAGATACAACTCCTGCCGAACAGGGTCAACGCTCTCTGCGGCACTCTCCTCAAGAACCTCATGAATATACGCCAAGTGCTCATGTGAATAGGAACAGAGTGCACGATAGAACGTCTCCGTGTGCACCACTGTTTCACGAATCAGCGCAGCGAGATAGGCAGGAAAAATGTCCAGCTGTCCGATCAGCATCCAAAGCTGATGAACTGACTCCACACGTATAACGTCATACTCAATGCGATGAAGCAATCGTACAATGCTCTTACGTTGTCCAGATGTATACATTGATTTGATCAGAGAAAGTTCCGGCATTGACCGATCTGCACGAACAAGATAGAACTCTGCCTCCAGATCATCGCCGTGATTCTCGAACCCCGCTGCCACAAGCCGATCGATGATTCCTGGCGGTGCTTTCCTTTGCTGTGCTCGGACACGCACGCTCTTATAAAAGGAGGCGTATAGCAGCTTCTCAAATTCTTTACGTGCATAAAGACGCGAAACAATAGAATAATAGTGCCCATCCATAAGATCTTGCAGGACAGACCAATGGCGTATATTACGGAAACTCGTTAGGAAGGCACCCGTATCTTTCAAAAACATCGAAAATCCTGCAGCAATATCCTGCGGATTGTCTGCATTTTCCAATGTCAAATCGGAAAGAATATAGTCGAAATAATTCTTCTCATACGGCAGGGGTGTCGTGATGTAATCCAGTTTCTGCCAATGAATGCCAGTGGGAATGTCCAGCGCGTCGCATTCAGCACCTACTGCATAAAGTTCTGCCTTAGGAAACATTTGCTGCAGCTGCGGCAGATATTCCAGACTCTCAACGACAAGAACCCGCAGCGGAGCAGCATCGGGTACAAGAAAAGAGAGGAGCTCTGATCGAATCTTTTCAGCCAAACAATGCCCTCCCCATTCTGCAGTGCCAATAAAAGGCACATATTGGACTCATTATAACACAGTCCGCAAAGAAGTTGTATCCATATTATTCGTCAAATGCCGTGCCGTCAAGCAGCGGCAGAACAAAGACGACCGGCGCCTCATACGGATGGATCTCCCGAATCGCACGCATCGTTTCATCAATACGCCGTTCCCCAACGCGCACTTCAACCTTTAGCTCCTCTGCCTCTGTAATTTTGCCCACTTCTCCCTCATAAGGATCTGCTCCTGCAAGCGTCCGCCATGTCCCCATTACAGGACTATAGGCAAGGCAGGAATCATAGTTCCCGATATGCCCGGCATCCACTTCCTGCAGTGCCTTTTGGAGTGCAGAAAGATGGGTTCGCGGAATAAATATTTCCATCTTTACATACTTCATGGATGCAAACTCCTATTATCTCCTCATATTAAGGAGTCACTCGATGCTCAGTCCGACATCACAGCGCAGCTGTATCGCCTCAGCAATATGAGACGCTCCGATGATCGTTTTTCCATCAAGATCGGCAATCGTCCTTGCCACTTTAATGATGCGGTCATGCGAACGTGCCGACAGCTGAATGCGGTGAAATGCCGCTTCCAGCAGATGCTCTGCATTCTCTTCCATCGTACAGTACTTCTTGATCATGCTGTGATTCATCTGTGCATTACAAAAGAGGCTGTGACGCCCCAGGCGCTCCCGCTCAATCGTACGTGCCCGCACCACGCGGGTGCGAATTGATGCAGATGACTCAGCCCGCTGCGTCGCGTGCAAATCCGCATAATTCACACGTGATACACGAATATGAAGATCAATACGGTCTAATAACGGTCCCGACAGCTTTCGTGTATAACGTTTGATCTCCCCCGCAGAACATTCACACGTATGATCTTTGTCTCCGAAAAATCCGCAGGGGCACGGATTCATTGCCGCTACCAAAATGATACTAGAGGGAAACGTCAGCGTTGCGTTTGCCCGCGACACCGTAATCTGGCGATCCTCAATCGGTTCGCGCAGCACCTCAAGCGTCTTCTTGCTGAACTCTGGCAGCTCATCCAGAAAAAGCACACCGTGATGGGCAAGCGTCACCTCGCCCGGGCGCGGGATGCTCCCCCCGCCGATCATCGCCACCGTCGAGGAGGTATGATGCGGACTGCGGAAAGGGCGCGTGGTCACAAGCCCCGTATCCTTGCCGA
>ERZ772948.1444-NODE-1444-length-13762-cov-11.484570_pt1 | contig 13762 bp, 11 predicted proteins | sample MGYA00511945_ERZ772948 | MGnify/ENA primary metagenome ERZ772948 (study PRJEB29015, sample SAMEA2737927) | human oral metagenome | biome: human oral; feature: human-associated habitat; material: dental | place: China | collected 2141 ... | reverse complement strand
CGAAGCCCGATCGGATACTTCCTCTGCCCCATGACAGTGATTCCTTCCCCCCCCCTTGCATCACTGCTTCCATCAAACCCGAGGCGCAACATACCTCTGACGGTCGCCACCCCTTGGGCCGGCGACCGTCAGTCTTTGGTACCTGGTGCGGGCACGTCGCCTGCGGCCTCCTCTACCGGCAGCTCCAGGACAGCAGTCAGCCCGCCGGTAGGGTTGGCGTTCAGGTGCAGGGCCCCACCGTGGGCGGTGGCGACGGCGGTCACGATCGCCAGCCCCAGCCCGTGCCCGGTGCCCCTGGTCCGCCCCCGGCCCTCGCTACGGACAAAAGGCTCGCGCAGGGACTCCACCTGCTCGGCAGGTACTACCGGCCCGTCGTTGCGGACCGTCAGCCGTACGCCGTCGGCCAGGTGTGACAAGCCGACCGTGATCCTGCCGCCCTCGACGTTGTAGCGGGCTGCGTTACCCAGCAGGTTGGACACGCTCTGGCGCAGCAGCACCGGATCACCCGGAACACGGACGGGCCGCAGGTGGGTGGAGACGTGCAGGCCCCGCTCGGTGACCTCCGGCGCGATGAGTGCCAGGGCGTCACGGACCGTGGCCTCCATGTCCACGCTCTCGTGGGCCAGCCTGCCGGACTGGGCGTCGGCCAGGTCCAGCAGGGCGTCAATGGTCTCCTGGTTGGCGCGGTTGGTCTCCAGGACCCGGGTCAGTACCTTGCGGAGGTCCTCGGCGGAGGCCTGCGGGTCGGACAGGGCGACGTCGATCATGGTCTGCACGGTGGCCAGGGGGGTGCGCAGCTCGTGGGAGGCGTTGGCCGCGAAGCGCTGGTGCACGGAGAAGGACCGCTCCAGGGAGGCCAGCATGGTGTCAAAGGTGTCTGCCAGGTCGTGGATCTCGTCACGCGGCCCGGACAGGACCAGCCGCTGGCTGAGGTCTCCTGAGGCGGCCCGCTTAGCAGCGGTGTTCATGGACGACAGCGGTCGCAGTATCCGCCCTGCCAGCACCCAGCCGACCGTCCCGGAGACCAGTGCCAGCATGATGAGCACCCCTACGGCGGAGCGCAGGATCGTACCGAGCAGGTCGAACAGGTTCGTGTCGACCTGGGCGGCCAGCGGGGTGGTGGAGCTGGTCTGAAAGTCGCTCTGCGGCTGGCCGAAGTCAATGGAGAGCGTGATATAGCGGGTGTAGACATAGACCAGGACGATAAGGATCGTCCCCGAGAGGGTCACCAGGCCTGCGTAGGTCGCGGTCAGCCGGGCCCTGATGCTCAGGTGCCGCGGGCGGTCAAGCCGCTCCTGACGGGAGTGGTCGGTGGCAGACGGCGGGTCAGCCGGGCCCACGCCCTGAGGGCGGGACGTGAGAGGGCCGCTCATGCGCTGAACCGGTAGCCGGCACCGGGGACCGTCTGGATGACCCAGGGCTCGCCCAGCTTGCGGCGCAGGTGCGAGATTGTCACCCGGGTGGAGTTGGTGAAGGGGTCGGCGTTGGCGTCCCACGCCTTCTCCAGCAGCCGCTCCGCACTGATGACCCCGCCCTCAGCCTCCATGAGGACCTGGAGGACCGCGAACTCCTTGGGGCTCAGACGGATAAAGCGCCCCTCGCGGTAGACCTCCCGGCGGAAGGGGTCCAGGCGTACCCCGTGGGCCTCAAGGACCGGGGTACGTGCCGGCTGGCTGCGCCGTCCCAGTGCTCGCAGCCGGGCCACCAGCTCCGGAAACTCGAAGGGCTTGGTCAGGTAGTCGTCCGCACCCAGCTCAAAGCCCCCCACGCGGGCGTTCAGTGTCCGTGAGGCCGTAAGCATGAGGACCCGGGTGCTCGGGTGCCTGGCAACCACCTGGCGGCAGACCTCGTCGCCGTGGACCACCGGCAGGTCCCGGTCCAGGACAAGGACGTCATAGTCGTTGGACTCCACCTGCGCCAGGGCGCTAGCCCCGTCACCGACGACGTCGACGGCCATGGCCTCGCGCCGCAGCCCTGTGGCGATGGCCTCAGCCAGGTACTCCTCATCCTCTACGACCAGAACGCGCATCGCGTTGTACTCCTTGCTCGTGGTCCTCCAGTGCCCTGTGCATCCCCTGTGCTGACTGCGGGGGCGCCGGGCGGCCTCATACAACGCGACTATCCAACCAGGGGCCGTGTTAACGACAGATAAGCGAATTCTTGAAGGGTCTCGCAACGTCGCCCCGGGTTGGCTTAGGGCGTCGCGAGGTGCTGCACCGCGCCCCGGCCGGTCCGTGCCGACTCTGCTGGCACTGGTCGTCCGTCTGCCCCTGGCCATGCGCAAGCTGGCCGGAACTGAAAGGAACAACATGCACAAGACAAGCTTCACCCTCCGGACCGTCGCGCTCCTGGCCTGTGCGGCCTGCGCTGTCGGCGTGACGGCAGGATGCAGTGACAAGTCCTCCTCCAACAGCGCTGGCCAGCAGGCGTCCTCCTCCCAGAGCGCCTCGCCAGGAAGCAACGAGGAGTACCTGCTCAAGATGGTCAAGTGCATGCGGGACAAGGGGGTTGACGTCTCTGACCCCGACTCCCAGGGCAGCGTCCAGTTCCCCCAGACGGAGGAGGCCACCAGGATTGGTAACCAGTGCGTCAAGGAGGTCGGTCCCGCCCCGGGTGTCGAGGACCTCTCCAAGCCTGATGTCCAGCAGGACCTGGTCAAGGCCGCTCAGTGCCTGCGCGCTGAGGGCTACGACGTGCCTGACCCCTCGCCCGAGAAGGGGCTCCAGCTCAACGGCGAGATCCCCAAGGATGTCATGGACAAGTGCTTCTCCAGCCTGGGGGGCAACAAGTAGCCCAGCCTGGCGGGGGCGTGACCGGGGCATGACCTTGAGCCACGACGCCCCCACAGACGCACGTCATTACGACACGGACCAGTTCACCACTATCAACTCAGACAGGTATGTACATGAATGAGACCACGGCCCGCCCGCGCAGCGGCGGGGCCTCTCCGGCCGGAAGCTCTGACTCCCTGGACAGGGAGCCGGGGCACAGCCTCCGGCGTCGAACCTTCCTGACCGTAGGCGCTGTCGCCACCCTGGCCGTGGGTGCGGGAGCGGGCGCCTTCGCCTTCAAGTCAGGTGCCTTCGCCGCCAAGGATGACAGCCCGAAGACCTCGACCTTTACCGGCGCCACCGACACCATCACCAAGGGTGATCTTCAGGGGGAGACCTCGGTGACCGGTACCCTGCGCTACTCCGAGCCGCACAAGCTCAAGGCTGGCTTTGAGGGCATCCTCATCCAGGTGCCGGACTCCGGTACCGTGCTGACCCAGGGCGACGTCCTCTACCGCACGGGAACCGAGACCGCCTACCTCATGCACGGCTCACTGCCCGCCTGGCGCAGCTTTGAGCCTGGCATGGACAACGGCGAGGACATCCGCCAGCTGGAGACGGCCCTGAAGGAGCTGGGCTACTTCAGCTACGAGCCGGACGACCGCTTCACCTGGGCCACCACCAGCGCCATCCTTAAGTGGCAGAAGGCCGTCGGGCTGTCCCAGACCGGGACCATCCCCCTGGGACGGATAGTCTTCAGCCCCAAGGACCTGCGCGTCGGGACAGTCAGCGCCCGTCTGGGGGACCGGGTCAGCCCCGAGGCAGAGCTCTACGACGTCACCTCCACCACCCAGGTGGTGGACGCCCACGTCAAGCTCTCCGACCAGAAGCTGGCTGTTGTCGGCACCGCCGTGACCATCTCGCTGCCGGACTCCAAGACCACCACCGGCACCATCACCTCGGTGGGCACCCCCACGGAGAAGACCTCTAGCTCGGGGGCGGGTGAAGGTGGCAGCGAGACCAAGGAGCGAGTCATCCCGGTCACCGTCACCCTTGACGACGCCTCGGCAACCACCAACTTCCAGGAGATCTCCGTCACGGTGGCCCTGCCCAGCGAGAAGCGTGAGGGCGTCCTGTCGGTGCCGGTGGGTGCGCTGCTGGCCCTGGGTCCCAACGAGTACGGTGTCGAGATCGTCGAGTCTGACGGCACCACCCGCAAGGTGCCTGTGACCACCGGCCTGTTTGCCGCCGGGCGCGTCGAGATCTCCGGGGAGGGTATCTCCGAGGGGCAGCGAGTGGTGGTGCCGCAGACATGAGCCGCATCCTGTCTCTCAGAGACGTGCGCCGCACCTACGGCGAGCCCCCCGTGGCCGCCTGCGCGGGCGTGAGCCTAGAGGTGGACCAGGGAGAGTTCGTCGCCATCGTCGGCCCCTCAGGCTCGGGCAAGTCCACGCTCCTGAACCTGATCGGCACCCTGGACCGCCCCAGCTCGGGCACGGTCGAGATCGACGGCGTCGACGTCGGCTCGCTGTCCGACTCCAAGCTCTCGGCTTTGCGCGCCAGCCGTATCGGCTTTGTCTTCCAGCAGTTCCACCTGGCTGACGGGGTCAACGCGGTAGACAACGTGGCAGACGGGCTCCTCTACAGCGGCGTCCCCCGCTCCGAGCGGCGACGGCGCGCCCGGGCCGCCCTGGAGCGAGTGGGCCTGGCCCACCGCCTCGACCACCGCCCCCACCAGATGAGTGGTGGGGAGCGGCAGCGGGTGGCTATCGCCCGCGCCGTCGTGGGCGAGCCGCCGCTGCTGCTGGCCGACGAGCCCACGGGGAACCTCGACTCGGCCTCCGGGGCCTCGATCGTCGAGCTCCTCGACGAGCTCCACGCCCAGGGGACCACCATTATCGTCATCACCCACGACAACGAGCTGGCCGCCCAGCTGCCCCGGCAGATCGCCATCCGTGACGGCCGCATAGTGGGGGACTCCAGCCGTAAGGAGGTCACGTATGCCGTCTGAGGCGACGTCTACGACCAGGCCTGACCACGTCCCGGCAGCCGGGACCCAGAAGACCAGCCGCCCCTACGGGACAGGCCGTCCCGCAGGCTCAGGCGCACCGCTCCAGCGCTCGCGGCTGCGCCTCTCGGACGTGCTGCGGCTGGGGGGCACCGGGATCAAGGCCCGTCCTACCCGTGCTGCGCTGTCGGCCCTGGGGATCGCTATCGGTATCGCCGCCATGATCGCGGTGGTCGGTATCTCCGCGTCCAGCCGCGCCCAGCTTTCCGCCCAGCTTGACGCGCTGGGGACCAACCTGCTGACGGCCTCAGCCGGGCAGGACCTGTTCGGCAGGTCCTCCTCCCTGCCGGAGGACACGGTCGGCAAGGTCCGCCGCATCGAGCGCGTCCAGAGCGCGTCGAGCACCGGGCTGATCAAGGACGCGCTGGTCTACCGCAGCCCGCTCATTGACAAGAACGCCTCGGGTGGTATCAGCACCATGGCTGCGGACCGCTCGCTGCTAGACGTCGTGGCGGGCGAGATCGACCGGGGCACCTGGCTCAACGAGGCCACCAGCAAGTACCCGGCCACGGTCCTGGGCCATACGGCGGCTCAGCGTCTGGGTGTCGTCACCCCAGGCACCAAGGTGTGGCTTGGTGGCCGGTGGTTCACGGTGGTCGGCATCCTCAAGCCGGTGGTCCTGGCCCCTGAGCTCGACACCGCCGCGCTTATCGGTCAGGAGGTCGCCTCCAGCGAGCTGGGGCACGACGCCAAGCCGACCACGGTGTACACCCGCAGCCAGGACCCGGCGGTCTCCCAGGTGCGCGAGCTGCTGGCACCCTCGATCTCCCCTCAGGCGCCTAACGAGGTCAAGGTCTCGCGCCCCTCGGACGCGCTGGAGGCCAAGAACGCGGCGGGCAAGGCTTTCACCAGCCTGCTGCTGGGGGTGGGCTCGATCGCCCTGCTTGTCGGCGGTATCGGGGTGGCCAACACCATGATCATCTCGGTGCTGGAGCGCCGTCGTGAGATCGGGCTGAGACGCTCCCTGGGGGCTATGCGGGGCCATATCCTCGTGCAGTTCATGACCGAGGCGCTGCTGCTGTCCACCCTGGGTGGTGTGCTGGGGTGCGTGATCGGCATCGGGGTGACAGGGGCGATGGCGGCCGCGAACGGCTGGCCCTTCTCCCTGCCAGTGGTCGCAGTGGCTGGCGGCCTAGGAGTCACTATCGTGATCGGCGCCCTGGCTGGGGTGTACCCGGCTGTACGGGCCTCACGTACTCCTCCGACGGCTGCGCTCAACGCCCAGTAGCCTGGGCTCAGGGGGGCTCGGGCCGGGAAATGAGGGGGCCCGGCCCGGCCATACACCAGAGGGTCCCGCACTCAGCAGTGCGGGACCCTCTGGCTGCTCCCGTGGCCGCAAGGCCGAGGCTGCTGGCCACAGGCGGAAGCCTGCAGCCGGATCAGTCCGAGCCGAGCTTGCCGTCGACCGCGTCGCGGGCGGAGTCGATCTTGGCGTCGTACTTGCCGCCGGTCACCTTCTTGGCTGCTGTGGCGGCAGCGTCGAGCGCCTTGTCGCTGATCTTCTCGACCTTCTCCGAGCCCAGAGCGTCATCGGCCTTCTTGGCCAGGTCGTCGAGTCCCATAGGTGCCTCTTTCTGTTGGCTGGGCAGCCGTCGGACGACAGCCTGTTGCGCAGAGCCGTCTCCCATTTGTCGAGAGCCTGTCGCTCGGTGTCGGACGGGGAGGCGGGATAGCCCTGCTGGACGTGTCCGCAGTGCTCAGGACGACGGGTGTGCGCTGGGGTGTTAGCTGGCCTGAGCCATCTGCATGTGCCACAGGTCACTTGCTGCTGGCGGAATGGACGACGTACCTACAAGGTTGAGCCAGTCAGACTCAAGATTGGGTGGCGTCGGGTTGACACGACCCGACTCAAGCACAATCCTGAGTGCATACGACTCAACATCCAGCAACCACATAGGAGCACCACATGGCACGCGCCGTCGGTATCGACCTTGGAACCACCAACTCGGCTATCGCTGTCCTTGAGGGTGGCGAGCCCACCATCATTCCCAACGCCGAGGGTGGTCGCACCACTCCCTCCGTCGTCGCCTTCTCCAAGTCCGGCGAGGTCCTGGTGGGTGAGGTCGCCAAGCGCCAGGCGGTCACCAACGTGGACCGCACCATCTCCTCCGTCAAGCGCCACATGGGCACGGACTGGTCGGTGAGCATCGACGACAAGAAGTACACCGCCCAGGAGATCAGCGCCCGCATCCTGGCCAAGCTCAAGGCCGATGCCGAGGCCTACCTGGGGGAGAGCGTCACCAACGCCGTGATCACGGTCCCGGCCTACTTCAATGACGCTGAGCGCCAGGCCACCAAGGAGGCTGGCACCATCGCGGGCCTGGTGGTGGACCGTATCGTCAATGAGCCCACCGCTGCGGCCCTGGCCTACGGGCTGGACAAGGGCAAGGAGGACGAGCTGATCTTGGTCTTCGATCTGGGCGGCGGCACCTTCGACGTCTCCTTGCTGGAGGTCGGCAAGGACGAGGACGGCTTCTCCACCATCCAGGTGCGCGCCACCAACGGTGACAACCGCCTGGGCGGCGACGACTGGGACGCCCGCATCGTCGACTGGCTGGTCAAGCAGGTCAAGAGCAAGGACGGCGTGGACCTGTCCAAGGACAAGATCGCCATGCAGCGTCTCAAGGACGCCGCCGAGCAGGCCAAGAAGGAGCTCTCCAGCGCGATGAGCACCAACATCAACCTGCAGTACCTGTCCATGAGCGAGGCCGGCCCGATCCACCTCGACGAGAAGCTCACCCGCGCCCAGTTCGAGTCCATGACCGCGGACCTCCTCGAGCGCACCAAGCTGCCCTTCCACAACGTCATCAAGGACGCCGGCGTCGCCCTGTCCGAGATCGACCACGTCGTCCTTGTCGGCGGCTCCACCCGCATGCCCGCCGTCACCGAGGTCGTCCGCGAGCTCACCGGCGGCAAGGAGCCCAACAAGGGCGTCAACCCGGACGAGGTCGTCGCCATCGGCGCCTCCCTCCAGGCCGGCGTCATCCAGGGCGACCGCAAGGACGTCCTCCTCATCGACGTCACCCCCCTCAGCCTCGGCATCGAGACCAAGGGCGGCGTCATGACCAAGCTCATCGAGCGCAACACGGCTATCCCCACCAAGCGCTCCGAGGTGTTCTCCACCGCCGAGGACAACCAGCCCTCCGTGCTCATCCAGGTCTACCAGGGCGAGCGCGAGTTCGCCCGCGACAACAAGCCGTTGGGCACCTTCGAGCTCACCGGCATCGCCCCCGCCCCCCGCGGCGTCCCGCAGATCGAGGTCTCCTTCGACATCGACGCCAACGGCATCGTGCACGTCTCCGCCAAGGACCGGGGCACCGGCAAGGAGCAGTCCATGACCATCTCGGGCGGCTCGGCCCTGCCCAAGGAGGACATTGACCGCATGGTCAAGGACGCCGAGGCCCACGCCGCCGAGGACAAGAAGCGCCGCGAGGAGGCCGAGACCCGCAACGCCGCCGAGCAGCAGGCCTACTCCATTGAGAAGCTGCTCAAGGACAACAAGGACAAGCTGCCCGCCGAGGTCCACGACGAGGTCAAGACCGCCGTCGACGACCTCAAGAAGGCCCTGGAGGGCACCGACGCCGAGGCGATCAAGGCCGCCCAGGAGAAGCTTGGCACCGTGGCGCAGAAGATCGGCGAGTCCCTCTACGCCGCCGACCAGGCCGCTCAGGCCGGTGCGGACTCCAGCCAGTCCGGCGCCTCCGCGGGCGCCACCGGCGCGGCCTCCGGCAAGGACGAGGACATCGTCGACGCCGAGATCGTCGACGACGAGGAGTCCAAGTGAGCACCGGCGCTTCCGCTCCCGAGGGCGACGGCGCCGGCCACGAGCCCATCGACCCGGGCCTGGCCGAGGAGGTCGAATCCGCCTTCGACGGCGTCGACCTCGGCGCCGCCCAGGCGGCGGGCGCCCCGGGGCAGACGGCCCAGGCGGGCCCGGATGCCCAGGCGCCGCAGGGCTCGGAGGCCCCGGGGGATGAGTCCGATCCCCTGGCGGCCGCCCAGGCCGAGAACGCCCGCCTGACCGACGAGCTCGCCCGCGCCCGGCGGCGGGAGGAAGAGGCCAAGCAGTCCAAGAAGGACCTGGTGGCCGAGCTCGGCCACGACATCCGCACGCCCGTCGCGTCGATCGCGGCGACGGCCGAGCTTCTGGCCCTCACGGAGACGGATGCGGCGCGCCGCTCGAAGCTGGAGACCGTCGGGGATCTGACCGGCCAGATCGAGGCGCTGGTGGCCGACCTGTTCCAGGCCAACGAGGAAGAGCTCGCCGTCCTGCGGGTCGAGCCGGAGGTCGTCGCCAGCGGCGAGGTGGCGGCGCTCCTGCGCGCGGCGGACCCCGACGGGGCGATCCGACCCTTCCACCTGCCCGGCTGCCTGGTGTCGGTCGACAGGCTGCGCATGCGCCAGGTCTTCGACAACGTGGTCGCCAATTCGCGGAAGTACGCCGCCACGCCCGTCACGGTCGCCTCCCGCCTGGAGGGCGACTTCCTCGTGGTCGACGTGCGCGACACCGGCCCGGGAGTCCCGTCCGGCGAACTCGAGGCGATCCTCGGCAAGGGCGTGCGCGGCTCCAACGCGGCGGGCCGGCCCGGGCAGGGGCTCGGGCTGTTCACCGCGAGCTATCTCATGGAGCGCATGGGGGGATCGCTGCACTGTCGCGACGCGGCGCCCGGGCTGGGGGTCGTCGTGGAGATACCGCTGGCGAGGTAGCCGCTCGCCCGCCGCCTCACCGGGCGCCTCCGCCCGCGGGCGCGAGGCGGGGTTCGGGAATCCGCCGGCCACGCCACGCCGCCGCCGCGTAACCGAACCGTAGGAATCCGTTAAGAAAGTAGAAAGGACTGCCGGTTCGCGGCCTTCTACCCTCGACCTCATGAGTACGCATACCACCGACCGTCCATCGGATCCGGGAGAGGCCCCGGAGGCGGACGCCGTCATCTCCACGAAGAAACTGTCCAAAACGTTCTCGCTCCAGAGCGTCCAGCAGCACGTCCTGAAGAACATGGACCTGCGAATCCTCCGGGGCGACTTCACCGTCGTCATGGGGCCGTCGGGGGAGGGCAAGTCCACGCTCCTGTACGCGCTGTCGGGCATGGACCGCCCGACGCTGGGCACGGTGGTCTTCGACGGGACGGACATCTCGAGCGCCTCGCAGGACCGCCTGGCCGTCTTCCGGCGCTCGCACTGCGGCTTCGTATTCCAGCAGATGAACCTCCTGGACTCCATGTCGCTCATGGACAACGTCATGGCGCCCGGCCTGCTCACGGGGCGCAAACGCGCGGCCGTCGCCCAGCGAGCCGTCGAGCTCTTCGACCTGGTCGACATCGACGCGGCGACGCGAAAGAAGTTCCCGGGCATGGTCTCGGGCGGCGAGGCGCAGCGGGCGGCCATCGTGCGGGCTCTGATCAACGAGCCGGACGTGCTCTTCGCCGACGAGCCCACCGGCCAGCTCAACTCCGAGAACTCGACCAAGGTGCTCGACCTGCTGACGAGGATCAACGGCCACGGGCAGTCGATCGTCATGGTCACCCACGACGTGCGATCGGCCGTGCGCGGGAACCGGATCCTCTACCTCCGCGACGGCACTGTCAAGGGAGAGCTCGACCTCGGCGCCTACGCGGCCGAGGACGAGGGCCGCACTGCCCGCCTGTCCGGCTTCCTGGCCGACATGGGGTGGTGAGCGTGTCCACGACGGCAAGGATCCTGGCGCGCCGCAGCCTGCGCAAGGCCAAGGGGCAGTTCGCCATCACCGGCCTGCTCATCGCGATCACGGCGATGATGCTGCACGTGGCGGTCATCCTCACCGGCTACCGGGAGAGCATCTCCGAGACCACCGAGCGGCTCGACACCGAGGACACGTCGATCCTCCTCTCCTCGGCGGAGGGAGCGAAGCGGGCGGCGCACGTCCTCGACTCGGATCGCCGCGTCGCCGACTACGAGATCGTCCCCCTCGCCGCGGCGACGGCGTCCTTCCGCTACGCCGGCGCGGACACCCAGAATCCCTTCACCATGCTGACCAGCCGCGAGTCCAAGCCCAGGATCGGGCGGACGGGCACGGTCGAGGAGCTGGGAACCAGGCTGTCCGACCCGATCTGGCTCCCCTACGTCATGAAGACGGGCGGAGGCTACGATCTCGGCGATCGCTTCACCGTGACCATCGGAGGGGTCGCGCACAGCTTCCACATCCAGGGCTTCTTCGAAAGCCCGATGCGCGACAGCCTCAACGTGGGGGCCATGGAATTCCAGTTCACCCCGGCTTCCCTCAAGACTCTGACGGCCTCGCCCGGAGTCAGGCAAGCGTGGCACGCGCGGGTCCAGCAAACCGCGGCCGCGCAGTCGGACGCGAACAGCTCGGTCCTCACGTCGCGCATCCGGACGGCGACGATGGGCGCAGGCCAGCCCGACCCCGTCGCCTACTCCTTGAGCTGGACATCGTACGCGAGTGCGCAGACGCTGACGCCGAACATGTTCACCGCCCTGCTCGGAGCCTTCTCCCTTCTCATCGCGGCGGTAGTGGCCCTCATCGTCCGGTTCGCCATCCGATCGACGGTCGCGCGCGACATGCCGGCCTTCGGCACGCTGGAGGCCGCGGGGATGACGGCCGGCCAGGTGATGAGGGCCGTCATGGCCCCGTTCGCAGCAGTGGCCCTATGCGCGGGAGCCCTCGGGGCTCTGGCGAGCAGCCTGGCCCTGCCCTTCCTCAGGCGGATGATCGAATCCCAGACGGGGCTGGTCTGGGACCCGGGCCTGTCGGTGCCGGGATCGGCCGCGGCGGTCGCGAGCATGTTCGCGATCGTCCTCCTCACGGCGTGGCTGAGCTCCGCCCGGGTGCGCAAGATCCCGCCGGTCGACGCCCTTCGCGGCGGCGAGACGGCCCACTCCTTCCGTCCGACCCGGCTGCCGCTGGCCTCCACGCGCGGGCCGGCGCCGGTCCTCATCGGGTTGAAGGCGGGGCTGCGCGCACGCGCGCAGAACGTCATGGTCACGGTCGTCTTCGCCATCGCCGTCTTCGCCGCGGTCTTCGCCCTGGCGATCGACTCCGCGATCCTCGGCAACCCCCGGCAGTTCATGGACACGCTCATGGGCGACCGCGGGAACGTCTCGATCACCGCGGCGCCGGACCAGTCCGTCTACACGCTGCGCGCCGACCTGGGGCGCACGCCCGGAGTAGGCTCGTCGATCGTCTACGATACGACGAGCGCCGAGTCCGACGCGGGCACGATCACCCTCATCGTCAGCGACAACGCTCCCCGAGCCTCGGGCAAAACCGTCTACGAAGGCCGTCTGCCCGCTCGCGCCGGGGAGATCGCCATCGGCGGGCCGCTCGCCTCCGCCCTGGGGATCGGCGTGGGGGACGACATCACGATCTCGCACACCGGAAACAAGGCGACCTATCTCGTGACCGGCCTGACCCAGTCCACCATGAGCCTGGGGAAGAGCGCGGTGCTCACGGTCGACGGCGTTCGCCAGGCGACGCCGAGCTACCAGCCCAAGACCCTCGCCGTCTACGCCGACGGGGCCGACGCGAAGACGCTGTTCACCAGGATCAGCTCCTCCTTCGCCGGCCGCTACACCTCGATGGTGGACATGCAGGCCCACGTGGACTCGATCCTCAACACCTACATTTCCATGAGCCAAGGCCTGGCCGTCGGGATCCTCTCCCTGACGGGGATCGTGGCGATCCTCGTCGTCGGCCTGGTCGTGGCGTCGCTGATCACCAGGTCGCGACGCGACTTCGGCGTGCTCAAAGCGCTCGGATTCACCAACCGGCAGCTGTCAGTGCAGGTGATCGCCGCACAGCTGCCCTCCATGTGCCTGGGGACGGCCGCCGGGGTCGCCCTCGGATGGGCGTTCGCCATGCCGGCCCTGGGGCAGCTGCTTCGAAGCACGGGGATCATGCGCCTGGACGCAGGCCTGGCGGCCGGGCCGGTCGTCTGCCTCGGCGCGGCGTTCTTGGCCCTTCCCGTCCTGCTCAGCCTCCTGCTCATGCGGCGGGCCCGGCGCATCACCTCCCGCGACCTACTCGCGGAGTGAGCTGCACGCCGAGTCTGGGAACCGGCCGGCCGAGCCTGGGAACGCGAGTGCTTCCTCGGGCAGGGGTCGCCTTGAGAACCGGCCGAGGCAACGGCCTCTAACGCCTCTCTCCGACGCCCTCTGCCGAAGGGCGTCGGAGAGAGGCGTTCCGCGTCCCGGACCGGCCATGGGCCGGCACCGTCTACGGCGCCGATCTCGCGCTGCGTCCCGCCGAGGCCGGCCGGAGCGGAAGCCGGGCCTGTCTCCGTCGGGGCGGCTGCATCCCGTTTTCTTCGGCCGGGCGGCTCGTGCGGACCGCCGCCCGGCCCTCAGGCCTTGCCGGTGGGCAGTTCGGCGACCATGTCGGAGGAGGGGCGGCGGGAGCCGGAGCTGGGCTCGTATGTGAGCATGACGGCTTCGCCGTCGTCGGGCATGCCGTCGAGGAAGGTGTAGAGGCCCTTGGAGCCGGCGCGGTACATCCCCATCGACTTCGTCTGCGCGCCTTTGACGAGCCACGCCTGGATCGCCTTGCCCTCGGGGACCTTCATGCCGCCGGGCATCACGAGCGCCGCCGAGTGCTCCCTGTGCGACCACACGAGGCGTATGACGTGCCCGTCGGCCATCCTGTGGTCCACCGACCGGTAGTCCGACGCCTGGTTGAGGGCGCTGAAGCGCGTCTCATGGGACATCCCCCGCATCGTCCAGGCGCGTCCGGCGGCGAACCCCGCGACAAGGAGCGCCACGGAGGCCGCCGCGGCCATGACCCTGCGAGCCCAGCGCCTGCGCGGGATCTCGACGACCTCCGCGCCGCCGGCCCCGCTCCCCCCGGCCGGCCCGTTCCCGTCGGCTCCGTCTTCCGGGCCGTCGGCCGTCGCCGGCCCGATCGCCCCGCCCTTCCGGTCCGGCTCCGTCGGGG
>ERZ772948.1441-NODE-1441-length-13794-cov-5.563360_pt1 | contig 13794 bp, 13 predicted proteins | sample MGYA00511945_ERZ772948 | MGnify/ENA primary metagenome ERZ772948 (study PRJEB29015, sample SAMEA2737927) | human oral metagenome | biome: human oral; feature: human-associated habitat; material: dental | place: China | collected 2141 ... | reverse complement strand
CTTTTTTCAGTTTTCCAATTTCTGAGAAAACATGAATTGGATGTGTAGACATCTATTGTCCTCCTTTTCGTTGAGGTTTGGTTTCCCAATCCCTTTTATGCTATTATTCTATCATGGATTGGAAAGGCTTACACCTAAAATCTTACATTACAAATGCCAAATCCTTTGCGTTTTTTATAAAACATTATGATATTTATTTATTTTAAAGCGTTTTCTTTGCATATTTTGGTTGTTCTATTATTTTTAGGAATATATATTTTTTTGTAAAAAATATATGTTCAGTTAATATTAGAATATGATCAGAAAAAAGTTTTAAATGTGTAAAAATGTTTGAAAAAAGCCAATCAAATGATTGATTAGCTTCCTTCAAAATATCTCATAAAGTAATCTTTATTCTTAAATGTCAGTTTTTTATGCTCGTAGTCAATCACTCCTTCTTCTCTTAGTTTTTTTAGAACCTGATTGACTGTTTCACGTGTGGTGGCTCCTAACTTGGCCAACTCTTTCATACTCATTGGAAATGGAAGTGTATCCTGCTCTTTGCACAGATCCATGCATAAAATAGATAAAGACTGGGTCACGCGATCCGTAGCACTGGCTGAGACGACATTCCGTAAGCGCAATTCCTGAAATTCTAAAATCTGCGATAAACGCTTGGTGATAAACAACAGCTGATCAACATTCTTTTTTGAATAGTCTTCAAACAAATCCATAGGAATGCTGAAATATTCGACATTGGTGACCGCGCTAGCCGTATAATGATAACGCTCATCGAAAAACATACCTCCATATGGAAACACACTATTCATTTTAATATAATCCATATAAGAAAAAGTATCAGTTGAATCATACTGTTCGATACGAACATAGCCTCGATGCAGGAGGAAAAGACGATCCCTACGATCCCCTGAAAAAAAGATAATCTGTCCCTTGGGAATCTTGCGGAATTGAATCTCAATAGCAATCTTATCAAAAATTTCCACAGGAAAATGTGCAAATGCTGGATGCCGTCTAATAATCTGATAATGTTCCTTATTGATCATAATAACCCTTCTTACTTGCTATTAGTATTATAGCATAAATCCGCTTACAAATAGAAAATGCTGGCTGTAAAAGTAAGAAATCCTAACAAAACAAAGAGGTATGCCCATTTTCTATTTATGGGCTTTCTGTCAGCCTGTACTTTTTTCGGCAGATAATTTCCCATAATTATAAAAACCACACCAACGATCACAGTTGCTATTTTACGGATATCAAAGTCCTCGTCTAAGCTCTCATAAATAGTCGCCATATAGAGTAAGACAAAGCTAAAGGGAAAGATCCAGCGAATAAGGTGTTTAAAAGTGGGATTTAAGATATCTTTAGCAACAGTAGACCAATAAATCATAACTTCTAGCAGCATCATGACAATTGGAAAAGCAGAGATTAACAGAAACTTAGGTAAAAAGCTGTCTCCTTCCCCAGATAAGTCAAAGTGAATCGCTATGCTATCTGGTAATTCTTGATAGACCCAGATAGCATAGAAAACTGGCAAGAGCATGACGCCAAGTGCCCATCCTAATTCTTGTAAACTATTTTTTTTCATTTTCGTTTCCTCCTCCAAGAGATTGAAACCAGACAAGAATTTCTTCAAAAACAGTGACATCTAAGCTGTAATAAATAAAGTTCTTCTGCTTTTCTTCTATGAGTAGACCGGCTTTCTTTAGCTGAGAGAGGTGGTAGGATACCGTCGCAGGCGTCAGCTCAAAAGCTTGGGCAATTTCCCCTGCAGACTTCGGACCATGCTTGAGCATTTCCAGAATCCCCCTCCGAACTGGGTCAGCTAGAGCTTTAAGCGTTTGACTGATCCCCATGATTAGACCTTTCTTTCAGGTAAACTTTCAAGATTTTCTTGGTCAGAAAGACTAGTGCCACTACTTCTACCAAGAGTAGAGCTTCAACTGCAAGTGGCGGAAGAAAGCCTACCTGAGCCAGGGCAGGCGCTAAGTCAATCAGGGCGTGAAGTCCCAGCGCAGCTAAAAAATACACTGGAGCCTTCTCCTTGACCGCCTTCCAAACCCAGAAGGTCAGCAAGATTTGGATAAGAATAGCCAAGATCCGCTCAAGAGCCAAAAGGTAGATGCTGCCAGCACTCATGGAACGGACATTTTCAATAACTGTTTGAGGAATTTGAGCCAGCATCTGAGCATTCCCCTGAGTCACTACTTGAGCTATAACCCAAAGGTTTAAGAGACTGACAATACCAACAAACAAAGCCTCGATACCACCATGCCCCAAGCCATAGGCCACACCATCCCTAAAGGTCAGTGGACGCTTCTTTTGCAACCAGTAAAAGATGACCCAGCGACCTGTTTCTTCGAAAATAGCTGCCGCAGCAACAGCATAAAGAACGTATAGCCAAGGATTTTCCGTCCGCAAAGCAATAGTCCCATCAGCCTGAGGCTGTAAAACGATACGATGCAAGATATTTTCCAGAACCTGACTAGACAGATAAAAGCCAACTCCCCCTAAAAGAAAGACTAATAAAGAAATGTGCTTGGTCTTTTTAAAATAAACCAAAGGAACAAGGACTGCTCCTAAAATCAGCAGCATAGCAATCAAGATATGAATAGAAATCATCGTTTTTCTCCTGAACTGTTTAGATTTTTTTCTAAATAGATTATACATCTTTCCTTTCTTTCTGTCAAATCTATTTTGATTTTTTTCTAAATAGATTTCAATCTAAAAGTCATCAAGCTTTACTGCAATTAAAAACCAAAAATACGCCCAGATTTTCATCTAAGGCGTATTTATTAGATTAGTTCATATTAACCCGGTGCCACTCATTAATGATATAGGCAATTTGACCGACCTGATCAATACCAACTCCGCTGATCTCCTCACTAGCTTCTGTGCTGCCACCTAGATAGGCTGTATAAAGTGCCACAATATAGGGCTTCTCCTCCATGACAATAGCATCAACATTGAGAGCCTCTCTAACATACCCAGGCTTTTGATAGATGGTCAAATCATAAAGATAACGTTTGTAATATTCACCAGGGAAGGAAACACCGATAAAATAAAGAATATCCTTGTATTTTTCTTGATTATTCCACAGATACTCCAGAACTTGAATATAGTAGTCTGTTGTTGTTTTATTTTCTCTGCTGATCGTCTTGACTTTAGCTTTTGATCGACCATACCTTCCAAACATGCTGTAGGCCTTATCCATACCGCCTAGTCGCTCTGCTAGCGCATAAGCGGGCGTATTTTCAGAGTAGACCAAGGAATACTCCTGCATATCAGGAATAGACATGGCACCATTGAAGGCCGCTACATAGTTATCGTGTTCTCCCTTGTATTCATAGCTGGTGTTGGTAATATCAAACCGCTCTTCCAGCGATAATTTTCCTGCTGCTACCTCATCAACAACCAACATATTAAGGGGGAGTTTATAAGTAGAGCCTGCTGTCATAGACTGGGTATCATTCATGGCATAAGTTTGTCCACTCGTCAGATCTTTATAAGAAAAAGCAATCTGCGAAGAGTCAATTCCCATGTCATCCATGTAAGCCTGAACAACTTGTGGCAAGGTCATATTCGCATAATCATAAGATAAACCTAAAGCTTCCATGGTTGGAAGGTCTTGCTCTATCACCTCTTGTTTCTCTTCCATCGTCTTACTAGTACGCGCAGTCGCCTCAGACTTCGTTTCCTCTCCTTCTGTAGCCTGTGAAGAAGCGATTGATTGATCTGCTTCTGCTATCTTTTTATCAGCTCGCTGTGGTTCCACCAAAAGACCCAAAAAACAAATAAATAAGAAAACACCACCGAACCAGCAAGCCAGTTTCTTTATGTCATTTTTAATCAAAGTTTTTCTCCTAATATTTTAGTATTATAAAAGATTCTCATTAAAATAACAAGTAGAAAGGTCAATTTAAGGGCATTTAAAAACGAATCATTGCGATCCGTTTTATAATCTATTATTTAGCTGCTGCGTAGAGCTCATCCACTTTATTCCAGTTGATCACTGAGAAGAAAGCCTTGATGTAGTCAGGACGCACGTTGCGATATTTCACGTAGTAAGCATGTTCCCAAACGTCTAAGCCCAAGATCGGTGTCTTACCTTCTGAGATTGGTGTATCTTGGTTTGCTGTTGAAGTTACTTCAAGTTTCCCTTCTTTGTTGACAACTAACCATGCCCAACCTGAGCCGAAACGAGTTGTTGCTGCTGCAGTGAAGGCTGCTTGGAATTCTTCAAATGAACCAAATGTCTCATCGATCGCTGCTGCAAGTTCTGCTGAAGGAGCTGTCTTTTCAGGAGTCATCAATTCCCAGAAAAGAGCGTGGTTTAAATGTCCACCACCGTTGTTGATCACTGCCTGACGAATATCAGCTGGGATAGACTCAACATCTGCCAACAGTTTTTCTAAGTCTTCACCAATTTCAGGGTGTTTTTCAAGCGCCGCATTTACGTTATTCACGTAAGTTTGATGGTGCTTGTCATGGTGAAGGTGCATTGTTTCCTCATCGATGTAAGGTTCCAAAGCGTCGTATGCATAAGGTAGATCTGGTAAAATAATTGCCATTTACATGTCCTCATTTTCTTTATTATTATACAAATCATAACGTAAAAACGCACATTTTTCAACTATTTTGCTTATAAATTTTGCTAAGCTTTTAGAAGTTTCCTGTTGCGATTTTCAGCAAGGCGAGGTCGAAAAGGTAGTCCTTGTCATAAAGGCCAGACTTGATCTGGTAGTCCGTTTCAATCAAGCAGGTCAGGGTTCTTTTCAGAAAGTTGAGGCTAAGCCCACGCGCATCCTTAAGCGCAAACTTGACTTGGAAGGGATTCATCTTGCGGCCTAGATAGTCTGATAAGTCCGACACGATTTGGCTCTCAGATCGGCCATTATCCGCCAAAATTTTAACCTGAGTAAACATCCGAAATTGGCCTAACATGATGGCAATCAACTTGATTTCATCTTCACCCTGCAAGGTCAGATCGCGCACCAAACTCCGTGCCGCATCAATTTGTTTCTGTAAAATCAGCTGAGTCAAATCAAAAATGTTGTCCTGCAAGGTTTTGGGAATGGCCTCAGCAATGTCTTCTAGACTAATTTGTCCTGACTCCTTATAAGACTTCAGAAAAGCCAAGTTTTTACTGATTTCGCTAAAATGAAAGCCTGATTTGATCAGCAAGTGGTCAAAAGCCTTCGGAGCGAAGTCCAGACCTTCAAGCTGGGCCTGTTTGGTAAAATACTGACGTAAATCTGTTTCTTTAATCTCAGCTGCTTCAAAGATCTGTCCGTCGCGCTTGAGTATCTTGACTAATCTGCGTTTGCTGTCCAGCTTACCTTCCGCAAAAATGACTAATTTGGTCGTGCCACTAGGGGCTTCCAAATACTGCTCAAAGGACTTGAGCTCTTCATCCGATAAATAGCGCTTTTTTGCTGTCGTTAGATCCGCAAAATGATCTAAAATAATAATCTTTTCATCCGCAAAAAAAGGCAGACTGACTAGATCTAACTCCACATCTGCATAAGACGTTTCTTTCATGTCAAACAACGTGACATTCAAATCCGCTGGATCGTAGTGAATCTGTTTCAAAAACTCGTCTTTGAACAGCTCAAATTGCCCCAAGTCGTCTCCCGTCAAAATCGTTAAAGGCGGAAGGTTTTCGGGAGTGATTTTCCTAATTTTTTCAATTGCTAACACAGTGGCACTCCCTTCCTTTTTCTTGATTCTTAGTCATGTATAAATTGTAACAAAAAACAGCAGGAAAGTCTGCTGTTTTTCATCATTCTGATTAGAATATCAGGAGCTAAAAAAGTGTCCCAACTGCATGATGATTGTGACCAAAAGGGTGATAAGAAAGAGAACTCCGCCCAGCACGGCAATCATGCTAAAATCTTGCTTCTCCCTTTTTAGGGGTTTCTTTCGATTATCTAGCTGTTCTCGTATATGTTCTTGTAAAATGCCATTGTCCTTATTAGACATCTGCTCCTCCTTTTCTGTTGATAGAAAGGAATTTGCTTTCATCGAAAGCAGGCCCTTGTCTTCTTAGCTTATAAAATTGCCTTGTAGGCTTCCAGATCAGCCTGATTCGCCGCCTGTTTTTGCTTAGCAAGAGCAGCCTCCATCTCAGACGGAAGAGAGAGGACTCCCTGAATCTTGCCTACCATGGCTGATACATTTTCCACCGGATAAATGTGGCTTTCTGCAACGAAACGATGATTGTGACAAGTCGTCTCAAAACTGAGAATCAGCATATTATTCTCAAAAGCTGTTCGACTACCATTGAGAATTTCATCACTGATATTGATATCCAGATACAAGTCACAGCGAGCAAAAAGTTCATTCACCTTAGCTGGACGAATATTAGGATAGAGGGAAATATTCGGATAGCGATTTAATTCCATCAAATGACTTGACATCTCAGTAATCGCTCCAATATGGAAATGAACATTTGGTAATTGAGTCAAAAGTGACTCAATTTGCTCGATTTGGTCACTATTCGTCAGGATCAAGGCTTCTGGATTCATATTATTGAGGCGATGGTATTGATAGAGATAACCGACATTGCGGAAGTAAGTTTTCTCTTTTGGTGTCGCAAGCTTGAGGATTTTATCATAAACTTGCTTATCCTGTACTGCAATACGGATGTTGCGATGAGGCAACTGCATCGCTGCTTTCATGTTACCTGGCAACTCCTCTCCAATCGGCTCCTGCCAGAAAAGAATATCCTCTGCTCGTCCTTCTTTTGGAGTCAGACCAACGGCTACTAAAAATGGTGTTGCTAGAGAATTGTAGATAATGCGATCTGTATCATATCCACGATATCGCAAGTAAAAGATTACAAACTCCTGCTTAGAATTGAAAATATGGCGTTTTCCATCAAGAGTTAAGACAATATCCTCTGTTAGATGATTTTCCATAATCACCGTTACGTTATCTTGATTAAAGTAGCGTGTATGAGTTGGACGTTGAGCATCATCATAGGTAATCTGTGCAAAGAGACGTCCCTTGCGATTGTAAATGTCCGCAGCACGTACACGACCTTGATCATCCAACCACTCGACTGCACGCACGCGACGTTCGTGTGTTGGTTGACGGTAAAAGATATTGGCACGTTTTTTACCCATATCTAAGATTTCACCATTAACATTACTCGAGCGGATTTCCCACAAATGAGGCTTTGGAACAAGGTTAAAATAAAGAGGTAGATCGTCCTCTGAAGCCACATCTCCAGTAAAGTAACTGTACGGAGACTCAACATCAGGTGCGAGGTAGCCATCGTCTCGGATCACGACAACAGGGCAGTCTAGCCCAGCCGCCTTAAGTGAACGTAACAAATCAAAACTCGCTTGATCATAGCGTTCAAATAAACAAATCATAGTGTTTATGCCTTTCTTTTCGAATCCCTACTGATGCTGTGCAGATTGAACAAGATCATACCAACGCTGGGCGATATGTTCATCAAGATATGGTTCTGCCACCTCGTAGGATACACGGGATAAATCTTCTTGGGAATGTTGAGTAAATAGCTGGACAATCTTTTCTGCATATTCCGTCGTCATTGCATCCAGATCATCTGGACGCGCCTCAGGAATCAAGTAGCCATTTTCCCCATCACGGATAAAGGTTGGATTTCCATAACGTACATCAAAACCAATAATTGGCAGACCAGAGCCAACCGCTTCTAACAAGGTCAAACCAAATCCTTCACTTGTGGAGGCAGACAGGTAAGCAGAGTAATTTCGATAAACATCTGCCATGTGGTGATGCCCCATCAGACGGATATACTCTTCTGCATTTAACTCATGAATCAACTGCTCCAACATGGCTCTTTCACCACCCGTACCATAGATATCAAAAGTGATTTCAGGTAATTGCTCATGTGCCTTCACTACAGAGTGAATCAACCAGTCAATATGCTTCTCACTTGCCAAGCGCGAAGCTGTAATCAATCCAAACGGCTTGCGCTCTCCTTCTGGATGACGCAATTGATCCAAACTTCCCACCGGAATAGTCAAGATTTCCTTTGGTTTGATGTTTGTATATTGAGCAAATTGTTCTTTGAGTAGGTTCGTTTGCGCATCGGTCGAGTTAATGATATAGTCCACTTCGTCAGCATATTCGAACTGATACTCATAATAGTTATTCCATAAAATATAGTCTTTCTCAGCAGGATTTTCACTAAAGTGGTCTGCATGAACGATTACGACTAGCTTTGCAGCGCCCTTATTAGCAAAGATAGCTTGACCGATATCTGTCTCTCGGTCTAAGATCAATAAATCTTTGTCCGTCAGAGACAAACTTCTCATAAAATGCGCGACAAACTCTTGCTTAGAATAGAAAACATGATTTGGGAAACGGTAGACTTGCGTCTCCTGTCTGCCATCGACTTCATTGATGATTTCCTCATAAGCCACACTGCCATCTTCATTGAGCCAGGTACGTTGATATAATTGCGCATGACCATTCATCGGACTAAAATACTCGATAAAATTCTTCGTATAAGTATAGTACTCTTTTTGAATCAAACAACCACGCGAAACAATTTCAGCGCGCTCAATCAATTCTTTGTCCATGTCACAGGCATAACAAGTCACAAAATCACCATCACCAAATACAAGTCGAATCGTCTTCATATCGGTGTCCCGAATAATTTCGAGGGGCTCTTTATCGAAACTCGCCAAGACCTGTGCTAGCGTATAAGTCGTCGGTGCAATTTTAACATCTGTAAAATACTGATAAAGCCAGATAACTTCAGAATCCTCAAAGCCAATATTCTTTGTCAAATGTTCAATGTTATCAGCAGATATAAAATCCATAAAGATGAACTTCGCTTCTAAGCCAACACTACGAAGCAATTTTGCACGGTAGATCTGTGCATATTCTACACCGCTACTCGCCCAGCCAATCCCCAAATTGATGTTATAAATTGTCATATTTGATTATCCTCTTACAAAAAGTTATCTCGTTTAATTCTCGAAAGACGTTTGATTCTCTTGCCCTTATCATCGTCGAACTTATCTTCGTCTTTCTTTTTGGGTTTTGCGCGACGTGAAGTGATGTGGCTGACAGAGATGGCACTATCTGTTCCTGTTTTTGCAAGGGGTTGTTCGAGATGGATTTTCTCACTCTCAGGCACCACCTCTTCTTTCTCCTTAGCAACTTCCTCTGGTCTATCAAGTTCTTTACGTAATTCTTGAATTTTTTTGATATCTTTTGGTTTGCCATCGATATCGTCCAGTTCTAGAAAATCATCAATTCGACTAATAATATTTTTAATTTTTTCTTTTTGTAAATTATACAATCTCTCGACCTCTGCCCGTTTTTTTGTCAGAGTATCGATTTCTTCGAGAATAGATTCTCTCGTATCCAAGTAGTCTTTTTGTGCTTTTTCTAAAACTTCTTTAGCTTCTTTTTCAGCCCTATCATGAGCTTCAATAACAAGAGATTTGGCATAAATGACTGCTTCACCAATCTCTTTTTCTTGATTCTTCATAGAGTCGATTTTTTTACGTAGGGACTCGATTTTTTCATTCTTCTTTTGAATTTCACGATCGAACCCTTCCTCTAATGCTTCGATACAATCTTCGACTTCCTTAGCACGGTAGTTACCGAACAATGTTTTCTTAAGTCTCATTTTGCTCCCTCTATTCCTTACTTATTCTAATTTACACCACTACCCCTCATTGTAGCATAAAATAGCGTAAATTGCTATTCTTTTCTAAGCTCCAAATAAGGAAAATATCCTGAGGCGCTATCAAGCAAAACCCGAACTTAGCTTAAAGTTCATCTATTTCTAAAAAAATGTCTGATGGATAGATCAGACATTTTCAAAAGTAAAAACATGAACGCTACTTTTAAACCAGAAAGAATTCGAGTTATTGCTTCCTATTTTAAAAGTTTAGTTCCGTAAAAGTAAGTGGTGTATAGCCAAGTAATTCCACACCATCATACTCGACTGTTTTCACGATCTCTTGGATGTTCGTTTTCAGCTCTTCAGTTGCTACGCCATTTGAATCATCCAAGACTACATCATCTTCCACGACGAAAAGCGGTTTTTGGTAACGATCATAAAGATTGTTCATCACGAGACGAAGTCCCACAGAATCAATGCGATTTTGATTTTGGTCATTACTTGCATATTTGTTGATAAAAACTTCTTGGGAATTGCTTGATGCATAATAACTGAAGCTGACAAAGTCAATTTTCCCATCTCTTAGGACAAAGAGGTCGTCATTTTCAATATCCAAGGCGATTTGATCACGTTCCAAACGACGCAAAAAGTGATTTGGATAGTATCCACGAACTTGCACGTCTGTAAACAAATAATTTTCCCTATCTTTGACTTCTGCTTCCATTACATCAATAGCACTTTCAGTTTGCTGACTGTAATTTTTACTAACAACCATCATCCCACCAAACTGAAACTCTGGGTTGATTGTTTTTCCGAGCTTGATTGCACGTGCAGAAGCAACCAATTGATAATGAGCTGCTTGCCAAATCACCTGTTCTTGATTGTCATCTGCTCCAAAAGACAATCCCCCACCAAGAAACGGCAAATGGTGCAAAACGTTGAATTCATTGAAGGTAATCCAATACTTCACTTTGTCCTTAAAGTACTGAAAGACAGCTTCTGCGTAACGCTCAAAGAGTTCGATCATCTTGCGGCTTTTCCAAGCCCCATATTTTTCGTATAGATTCAGCGGAAGGTCAAAGTGACTCAAGGTCACAATCGGTTCGATATCTTTTTCTAATACGTCATCGATGATTGCTTCATAATATTTCAACCCCTCTTCACTCGGCTGCAGCTCTTCACCATTTGGAAAGATGCGTGCCCAAGAGATCGAGATTCTATAGGCATTGAAACCCATTGATTGAATTAAATTCAGCTCTTCCGTATAATCTCTCTGACCTGCCGAAGCAAATCTACCTAGGACATCATAAGATCCTAAAGGTACATTTTTGTAGTCAACTGTTCCATTCAAAACTTCTATCCGAGATTGGTCAACTGGTAGTACATCTGTAGTACCCAAACCTTTGTTACTATTTGACATCATATTTCTAATCATAGCGACTCCTTTTGATTTTTATTATTTCTAGTTAATGATTGCAAGTTCTATTTAGGATGATTTCTCATCTTCCCTTTTTTGAGTAATAGCAGCCAAACCAGACAATTCACTTGCAACATTTCTTAAGTCACGTGCTAGGGGCTGCGAACCTGGTCTGAGTAGGTGATAGAGTTGGCGTTCCGTCATCCTTAAATTTGTTCCATTTGATTCTGAATAGTGAGACAGATGTTTCAGAGAGTCTTGCAAATCTATATTCTTTATTGATTCTTCTCTATTTTCAAGCTCCTGTTGCTCCTCAGCAATATGTGCTTGAGACGATCCTTCTTCAGAAATTTCAGGTGTCATCACTTCTTGCACTTTTTGCTGGTGAGTTAGAGGGCTCATATCCAGTTCAGAGAGGCTCTTATACAGGCGCTCCGAAGTATGCAAGTCATGCGCGAATACTTCTGTCTCCGCCACACTCTGTCTATAGGAACCAAATTCTGATTCTAACATACTATAGGATTGAGATAGGGATGCTTTCCTTAAGCTCACCGAATCAGCTACACTCTGACTTTGACTTAAGGATTCAGATATTTGTTGGCTTTGACTCAAGGATTCGGACTCACTGAGATAGAGGACTTCGCTCAAACTTAACGACTCGGACTCAGAAAGTAGATGAGAAATCATCTCACTCAAGGATTCAGACTCCGAAAGGGATTCCCATTCACTCTGGCTTAGGCTATAGAATTCGGACTCTGAGACACTCTGACTCGCTTGTTCTGATTCGGAATAACTCCACCACTCTGATTCTGAAATGCTTTGGGATTCTGAAACAGATTCCCACGCACTCTGGCTCAGGCTATAGAACTCAGACTCGGAAACACTCTGACTCGCTTGCTCTGATTCATTCAAGGAAAGAGGCTCTGAGTATGCAATACTTTCACTCAAAGAGAATGCATCCGTATCCTGACAAAGGGACTCCCCTGTCAAATGCTCAGAAATAGAGAGACTATCAACCAAGGAAAGAGACTCAAATTCAGATTCTGAAGAAGAGACCGCTAATGAGTAGTTCTCAGACATGGACTCTCGAAGCGAGAGTCCTTTTGCTGATATACTCTGGCTAAACGACTCACTGTACGAATCTGCGACAGAAAGGCTGAGGGAAGCTAAAGCGCTAGTTGACAAACTCTGACTAACATTCCTTATCAAGTCAGCTACTCCCAAACTGTTCCTTTCCTGAAAGTCTTCTAAGGCTTCCATGACAGAAACTGACTCTGTTGGTAACTCGAGATCTTCACTAGCACTCAGAATAATTTCCTTTTGCTCTTTGAGTTTTCGACTAACGGGCTTTGATTTAGTTGCATCTAGGCTACGGTAATCACTATCTTCCCTACCCTTTTGCTTAAACTTTGATATCAAACGTTTAAATCCCTTTAGCTCTTTGTTATTATTTTTACTCATAATATGATTTTCTCCAAAAATACAGTTATATCATCATTATAAAGTCTACAACAGAATCTGTCAAAGTATTAGCCAAAGAAAACTTCTAACTTCCCAGAAGGCTTAATATTAATGTAACTCAATGCCATATTTTTTATAATGTTTAGATTTATATCTGCATTCATTCTTTTGTATGATTTAAAAGCTTCTTTATGAAACTCAAAGACAGGATTTTTTTGGGCATACCCTTGACTAGACACCAAACCTTGAAATTGCTGTAAATAGTCAACCTGCTCAACCCAACAGTCATCTATCGCTCTCAAAACAACAGTTCGTTGAAATTGATTGAACAACTCTGAATCCTTTATTTTGTCTTTTTTCTGCTGGTACTCTGAAACAAAGAGGTCGGATAAAAACTTTTTAACTTGCCGTAAATCCGTAACATCTAGATCATCTGGAATATCCTCACAGTAATAACTAATGTTATCCAAAACAAAGCGAAACAGATCCGCCCGCTCTTTAAACGGTGTTTTACTTGTATAAATATCCACTGCATCCGATAGGGTAGACAAGAAATAGGTCAAATCAAAGTCTGGATGGGAGATGAGCTTATTACGCTTATTGTAGATAATCTGTCGCTGAATACGGATACTTTCATCATATCGTTCCGTTGAACGTCTAGAAGCCGCTGACGCGTTATCACTATTCTTCTGAGCTTCTTCAACCGCATATCTAATACGACGAGAGGTCAAATGAATCTTTTGTTTTTCCTCTGGTTTTGCAATTTCTTTATGATAGTACTCACTAATCCATTTGCTACCAGACTTGGAAATAAGATCATCCTCAAGAGAAATAAAGAATTTGCTCAATCCTGGAGCGCCTTGTCGTCCGGCACGACCGCGAAGCTGCAAATCCACTCGCTCACTGGACATTCTCTCTGTTCCAACAACAGCGAGTCCACCCAACTCAGCAACCCCATCTTCCAAGATAATGTCTGTTCCACGACCCGCCATTGATGTTGCTACTGTCACTGCAGAACGTCTGCCAGCCAGTGCGATCATCTCAGCCTCTTTCGCTGCATTATGGGCATTCAACACATTATGGGCGATTCCCTCTTGGAGTAATAGCATAGAATAAATCTCAGACATTCCAACCGATCCTGTCGCAATTAAAACAGGCTGACCTTTTTTATGTAATTTTTTGATATACTCCAACGAAGCATATAACTTTTGAGGAATCGTGAGATAGATCTCATCTGGATAATCAATTCGTAAATTGGGTTTTCGTGTAGGAACAACTACGACTC
>ERZ772948.1440-NODE-1440-length-13804-cov-5.117899_pt1 | contig 13804 bp, 10 predicted proteins | sample MGYA00511945_ERZ772948 | MGnify/ENA primary metagenome ERZ772948 (study PRJEB29015, sample SAMEA2737927) | human oral metagenome | biome: human oral; feature: human-associated habitat; material: dental | place: China | collected 2141 ... | reverse complement strand
GGCCTCGGGCGAGATGGTCACCCAGCTGGGTCCGGTCCACGCGAACCTGGTCCTGATGGACGAGATCAACCGTTCCAGCGCGAAGACTCAGTCCGCGATGCTGGAGGCGATGCAGGAAGGGCAGACGACGATCGGCGGAGTCAACCACCGCCTTCCCCGCCCGTTCATGGTGATGGCCACCCAGAACCCCATCGAAGAGGAGGGAACATACGTCCTCCCCGAGGCACAGATGGATCGTTTCCTGCTCAAGGAGATCATCACCTACCCGGCCCCCGTCGACGAGCTTGAGGTCCTTGAACGCATCGACTCGGGAGTGATGAGCCTGCCGACCTCCTCCGAGCCCGTGTCCATCACGGACGTGCTGTTGCTCCAAGGCCTGACGCGGCGCATCTACGTGCACAGCACGCTCAAGGCGTACATCGTCGACATCATCAACACCACGAGGGGAGCCGGTCCCAATCCGCTGCCGGGTTGGACCAAGCACGTGCGCGTGGGTGCCTCGCCGCGAGGGGCGATTGCCCTCATGCAGATCTCGCAGGCGCTGGCCCTCATGGATGGGCGCAACTACGTGGTTCCCGACGACATCAAGAAGCTTCGCTACGGCATCCTGCGGCACCGCATCATTCGTACCTTCGATGCCCTCGCCGATAACGTGTCGGTGGAGGGGCTCATCGACGCGGTGTTCAACGCGGTTCCGGTGCCGTGACGGGTGCGCTCGTGGACCGGCGATCACCAGGAGAACCAGCATGCCAGTGAGGTCGCGTGAGATCCACGCACTGTCGACGCGCATCCAGTTGCCCGTCCTGCGCAAGCTGCTGTCCGTCATGGAGGGACAGCACTCGGCGCTGAGGTGGGGCCGCGGCTGGGAGTTCATGGACCTGGCGCCCTACCAGCCCGGTGACGACGTGCGCGAGATCGATTGGGCGGCGACTGCTCGCACGGGCACCCCCACGATCAAGAGGCACGAGGCGACCGCGAACGTGCAGGTCATCCTGGTTGTCGATACGGGCCGGGAGATGGGGGCGTTGGCGCCGTCGGGGGAGACAAAGGAGGAGGTCGCGCTCGCGGCGTGCGAGGCGATCGCGTGGCTCTCGGTGGCTCGAGGGGACCAGATCGGTCTGGTTGCTGGGGATTCGCGCAGGGTCCGCTTTATGCCCGCTCGTTCGGGCAATGGGCACGCTGAGACGATCATGCGCCGCATTTCGGAGGATATTACGCTGCTTTCTCCGCGCTCGGACGTGCCCCGGCTGCTGCGTCGGGCGTTGACGACGACGAGGCGTCGCTCGCTGGTTGTCATCATCAGTGATCAGACGCAGCCGACCCCCACGAAGGAGGCCGATGACATCATCAAGTCGCTGAGCGTGCGCCATCAGGTCATCCAGGTGTCGGTGGCCGACATGAATCCGGCGGATATTGACCAGGATAAAACCGTTATCGACGTCAATGAGGGGCCCCTTCCGGACTTTCTGCGCAGGGACGAACAGCTGGCCCGCGAGGCGAGCATGGTTGTTGAGCAAAGGCGTGCCGCTGTCGCGCACATGCTTGACATGCGCGGCGTCATCCAGGTGAGCGTGGGCTCCTCGGAGGAGGTTCCGCGGGCGCTGCTCAGGGCGCTGCAGCGCTCGGGAGTCCGCAGATAAACAGGGGTTGGTCCCCCGCGGTCGCCGCGCGTCTCTCTACCGAGTGGTAGTCAACTGAGAGCTAGCGCACAGAATTGCCGGTATTTTACACGGGGTCGTGAGATAGCTTTCAAATTTCCCGGTAATCATAGTTTTCTCGGGTCACCTCTCATATATTTGTTGCTGAACCATCCATCCCGTCACACATAGTGCGGAAGTTATGAGAGGAAGACCAGTGAGCAGGAAGTACGCGCCCCTCGGGCGGCGAATGATCGCCGCCGCGGGTGCTCTCAGCCTCGGCGTCGCCGGGGTCGTTGCGACCAGCGTCGCCACCTTCGCCGAGGATCCGGCCTACGGCACGATCAACCAGGACGCAACGGGTTCGATCGTCGTCCACAAGCACCTGAAGAATGCCACGGGCACCATGGGCAAGGTTGACGGCACCGCCGACTCCGGCGGCGACGGCGTCGACGGCGTCACCTTCAAGGCCTACAAGGTCTCGGGCCTGGACCTGTCCAAGCCCACCGACTGGGACAAGCTCGCCGCCCTGGCCGACAACATCCCGTCCAACGCCTGCGCGGATCCCGCCCATCCGACCCTGGGCGACAACGCGCCCGCCGTCGAAGCCGCGGCTTCCGCCGAGGGCACGACCGCGGGTGGCGGCACGACCACCCTCGCGGGCCTGTCCGTCGCGGCGTACCTGGTCTGTGAGACCGAGGCTCCCGCCGACATCGTGGAGAAGGCCAAGCCCTTCGTCGTCACGATCCCCTTCCCCAACACCACCAACGGTGGCGAGGGCAAGTGGCTCTACGACGTGCACGCCTACCCCAAGAACCAGAAGATCGAGATCGACAAGACCATCTCCGATCAGACCGTCAACGGCGTGGGCCTCGGCTCGCGCGTGACCTTCCCCGTCTCCACGACGATCCCCAGCCTCGACGCTGATACGAACTTCACCTACTTCTACCTGCGCGATCAGCTCGACAACCGCCTCACCGACGGCAAGGTGGACAAGGTCACCCTGGGTGCCGACACGCTGGCCGAGAACACCGACTACGTGCAGTCCAACACGGGCGGCCTGGTCGTCGTCTCCTTCACGCGCGCCGGCCTGGCCAAGCTGAAGGCAAACCCCAACAAGAAGCTCGAGGCGATCTTCTCCGGCACCGTCTCTGCCATCGGCGACGGCACCATCAAGAACAAGGCCAACCTGGTGCAGGACACCACCTACGGCGCCATTCCTCCGAACGAGCCGCCGTCGACTCCTCCGACCGAGCCGAACAACCCGCCGACCTCCCCCGAGGTCTCCACCGACTGGGGCAACGCCCAGCTCCTGAAGTTCGATGCTAACTCCGGCGCCGCCAAGACCGGCATCAAGGGCGCGAAGTTCAAGGTCTACAACGCCGCCGAGCCCTACGCCGCCGACTGCTCCGCCGCCACCAAGGCCGGCGACGCGATCACGGTGAACAACAAGACCGAGTTCGTCTCCGATGACGCGGGCCTCGTGGCAATCGACGGCCTCTACGTCGGCGACTCCGTCGGCTCCGCCGGCCAGGGTTCCCAGGGCGCGACCAAGCGCTGCTACGTCGTCGAGGAGGTCGAGGCCCCCGCGGGCTACGTCCTGCCGCAGAAGACCACGACCGGCATCTCGGTCTCCAAGGGTGCCCTCGCCGCTGCCACGTACAGCGCGGAGATCGCCAACAACAAGCAGCCCGTTCCCCAGCTGCCCCTCACGGGTGCCAACGGCCAGCTGCTCATGACCATCGGCGGCATCTCTCTGGGACTCATCGCCGTGGGATCCACCATGGTGATCCGCTCGCGCAAGCGCAGCGAAGCCTGATGCTCCGGGGTGTCGGCGGATCCTTCCGCTGAACCCCGAGCCCGCGCGGGTTGGCGCGGCCGGGAGAACGGCTCTCCCGCCGCGCCGACCCGTGGCACGTCCCAGTCAATACTTGTGCGAAAACGATTTACGTCAAACTAATCATTGGAGTTGAAGTGACCCAGCACGCCCGAACACAGCGCCGCGCCACGCGGTTCTCACGCTTCGCGGTCGCGTTCGCGGTCTGCGCGGCCGTCTGTTCCGCGCCGATCCTGCCCAACGCGGCCCAGCCTGCCCAGGCTGCGGCCGAGGGAGTTCCCAGCGGGTCTCTGCCCGCGACCTTCGCCACGGGAGGCATGGGACGCTTCAAGGACTCCATCCAGTGGCTCCAGTGGGCCGACTACGACAAGGACTTCAAGGGCAAAGACAAGCCCAACGTCCCCGTCCTCGGCGTGGGGGAGGGGCCGAAGGAGTTCATCAACCACCGCGACCTGGGCGACGCGGGCTCCCTGGTGACCACCTGCACCCTGTCCAACCTCACCCACGACACCCCCGCGCCCGGCACCCCCAAGCAGCAGACCGAGGGCCCCCTGGTCGCCACGATCCCCGGCACGTGGGCCGGGGACGCCCTCGACAACCTCTACAACGTCGGAGGGCCCGGCTCGTGGAGCGACGGCTCGGAGGTGTGGCACTCCGGGCTCACGTACCCGGCGAACTACGTCAACAAGAACCAGATGGTGATCGGCCTGGCCAACGGCTACGCCTACAACGGGGGCAACGCCTGGGACGGCAAGCCCTGGGATCAGAGCACCGACCACCGGCCCACGGGCTACAACGCCCGGGTGAGCGTGGACTACAGCTGCAAGGCCGAGATCTACGGCAAGGACGGCTCGATCACCAACGTGCCGATCCAGGGCCTGGTCTTCGCCGACGCCGAGGCCTCCTCCAAGCGCTTCGGCATCAAGAGCTGGGCCACCTCCGACCGCCAGGACGAGTGGGTCCAGGCCACCGTGAAGAAGACCGGTGGCAACAAGCCCCCGCGCTGGAGGGTCCTGGACACCATCCGCTCGCGCGCCTGCATCAGCAAGAACACCGGGAAGCAGGTCACCACCGACGGCATCCTGTCGGGCGGCGGCCGCACCCTGCGCCTCATGCCCTCCGACGAGGAATGCGTCTACCAGTCGGGCGGCAGCTACTCCAAGCCGAACGGTTACGGAGGCCCCGACGCCGTCATGTTCATGGAGGGCGCCACCTCCGCCACCATCACCATGCAGGGCGCGGGCTACTCCGCCGTCGCCCTGGGCCTGGTCGTCGCCACCGACTACGGCGACGCCCCCGCCTCCTACGGCGTCGCCTCCTCCCTCTTCCAGCCCTCGTGGCGCGGGGGCGAGGTCAGGGCGACCACAGACCTCTTCAAGGTCTCCCCGCAGGCCGAGATGTACATGGAGAAGGGCTCCCCGCGCCTCGGCGCGCTCATCGACGCCGAGCACACCCAGCCCTTCAGCGCCGACGCCTTGGGCGACGACAAGGTCGGAGAGCCGAGCGACGAAGACTCCGTCACCCTGCCCGCCGACGGGATCCGCACCGAGCCCGGCGCCACCTACAACCTGAACGTCACGTGTGAGGGCAACGGGAAGGTCGCCGGCTGGGTGGACTGGAACCGCAACGGCACCTTCGACGACGGCGAGAAGTCCAACGAGGTCCCCTGCTCCTCGGGTCAGGCGCAACTGGCCTGGACGGTGCCCACCGACGTCGTTCGCTCCGTCGACGGCGAGGATGGAAGCAGCGCCACCTACATGCGACTGCGCATCACCGCCGACAACAACGGCAACGGACAGAGGCCCACCGGCGGCACCGCAACCGGCGAGGTCGAGGACTACCGCGTCGCCGTGCGCGTGCCGACCCTGCAGCTGGTCAAGAACGTCGACAACAAGTACTCCACCTCCGAGGTTCAAGGCCTCGCAGCCGACCAGTGGACCCTCACCGGCGGTGCGGGCGCCTACACCGCGACGGGCAACGGAACCACCGGCGGCCCCACCGTCGTGCGCACCGGCCGCAACGACCTCTCCGAGGCCACCACCAACCCCGGTGGCGCGGGGTACGAGATGGGCCAGTGGAGCTGCGAGCAGGCCCCCGGAACCGTGGGTGAGAACTACTCCTCGTCCCTCAGCGGTGCCACGACGAACGGGCGGGCGCAGCTCACCGTGCGAGGCACCGACCGCGTCCTGTGCACGATCACGAACACGGCCAAGCCCGGATCACTGACCTGGAACAAGGTCGACTCCGACGGGGTCACGCCCCTGGCGGGCACCACCTGGACCCTCACCGGGCCCGGCGTGCCCCGCAACACCACGGTCGAGGACTGCACCGCCGGACCCTGCCCCGTCCAGCCCTACAAGGACCAGGACCCGGCTCCCGGATCCTTCTCGATCAAGGACCTCAAGTGGGGGACCTACTCCGTGCGCGAGGCCAGTGCCCCCGCCGGCTACCAGCTGAACCCGCAGGCGCAGGCCTTCCCGCAGATCGCCCCCGCGTCCCTGGAGGCGACCCTGAGGGCGGCCATCGTCAACGAACGCAAGACCGGGTCGCTCACCTGGAAGAAGGTGGACGCGTCGAACACGGCCACGGCCCTGGAGGGTTCGGAATGGACCATCAGCGGCGGTGCGCTGCCGGGCGCCGTGACGATCACGGACTGCAAGGCCGCCTCGGCCGCCCAGTGTCCCAAGCCGGCGGGCGCGACCTACTACGACTCCGACCCTGCCGCAGGTTCCTTCGCGGTGACGGGCCTGCCGTGGAGCGACACCGCCTACGCCTTGACGGAGAAGAAGGCCCCCGCCGGGTATCGCCTCGATGCGACGCCCCGACCCTTCACCATCGGCAAGGACGCGCTCGACTTCGCTTTCGCGCCCATCACCAACGACAAGCAGGACGTGCCCAGCATCCCGCTCACCGGTGGATTCGGCGCTGACGCCTACGTGATCGGCGGCATCGTCGCCGGTCTGGGCGCCACCGGCGCGGCCGCAGCCATCAGGCGCCGCAAGGCCCGCACGGCATGATGCGCCCCGGGGGACCCGAGAGACGGGTCCCCCGGCGCACGCGCGCTATGGCTCCAGCTCCCGACACCGCACCGGCAACGCCGAGTGCCTCCGCAGCCTCCCCGACCGCCCCCCGCGACGCGCGGCGGTGGAGGTTCTCCGTGATCTCCCTCATTCCCTCCCTCCTCGCCCTGGCGGGAATGCTCCTCTTCCTCTACCCGTCGATCTCCGCGTGGATCGTTCAATACAACCAATCCCAGATCATCGCCCAGTACGAGGACTCCGTGAGCAGGGCCGATCCCTCCGCCGCGGAGCAGCTCGCCCTCGCCCACCGCTACAACGACGCCCTGAGTTCGGGGGCCGTCCTCCAGGCCAACTCGAACGTGCCCACCGGCGACGGGACAAGTGGGGACGCGAGCCTGGACTACAACGCGATCCTTGCCGCCGACAGCTCCGGGCTCATGGGCAGGCTCAAGGTTCCCGCCGCCGATATCGACCTGCCCATCTACCACGGGACCGACGATGAGACGCTCCTGCGCGGCCTCGGACACCTGGAGGGAACGTCGCTCCCCGTCGGCGGGCAGGGGCAGCGCACCGTCGTCACCGGACACCGTGGGCTGGCCGAGGCACGCATGTTCACCGACCTCGACAAGGTGCAGGTCGGGGACACCTTCACCTTCGAGGTGTTCGGGGAGGTTCTTAGCTACCGGGTCTTCGACAAGAAGGTCGTCAACCCCGAGGAGACCGAGGCCCTGCGCTCCGAACCCGGCCGAGACCTCGCCACGCTCGTGACGTGTACCCCCCTGGGCATCAACACGCACCGCATCCTCGTCACCGGGGAGCGCGTCTACCCCACGCCGCAACGCGACATTGACGCTGCGGGTGCCGCCCCCGACATCCCCGGCTTCCCCTGGTGGGCGCTCGGCCTCCTGGGGGGAGTCTCACTGATCGGTCTGTACATCTGGCGATCCGGTTACCCGCCGCGCCCCAAGAGGCGTCCAAACACTGAACAAATGAGAGAAAATATCGCCGATTAGGCCCCGTGGTGGCGCTCGCGCCGCAGGGTGACGCCGAGCCGGGCATTAGCACTATCGCGCCCGGCGTGGCACAATCAGGTGAACGCGGCGTCGGTGTGACCGCAACATGCACGGTCGAACCGACGCCCCGATGGCGACGGGGAAGAGGGGTGCAATGACACGACGAGCGACGGCGGTGCCTCGCACCGATCGCGCCCGGACCGTCCCGCTCCCGCGCCCAGGCGAAAGGCACGGCAATGTCCGGCAACCTCATTGAGAGCCTTCGAGAACCCGTCATATACCCCCATTGGATGTGGGTCTTGGGGGTCGCACTGCTCCTCGCCGTCCTCGGCTGGGTAGCGTACAGCCTGTGGGCCTGGTGGCACTCGCGCGAGGGCAGCGTCGCTCACCTGCAGACCATCTCCCAGGCCAGGCGGGCCCGATACCACGACTACGTCAACCAGATTGCCCAGCGCCGCGCCTGCGGAGAACTTGACGAGCGCGGAACCCACCTGGCGGTGGCCGGCCTCATGCGCGCCCTCGGTACCGAGCGCTCCGGCCGCGACCTCGAGGTGGCTACCGTCGCGGAGATCCGCGCCCTCGTCCCCACCTGGCCCCAGCTGGCCCTCGTCCTGGAGGCCTGCGAGACGCCGAGCTTCGTCGGCGAACGCACCGACGGCGCCACCGGGGGACCCTCCCTGCCCGGCGGCGCACAGGGAGCGGGCGGCACCGACATCCTGATCCTCGCCTCGCAGGCGGTAGACGCATGAGATTCACCTGGCTCATCTTCGTCGTCCTCGGTGTCGTGCTCGCCGCGACCTGCGCCGGCTGGTTCCTTGCCCGCCGCGCCGGACAGCGCGCGGGCGAGAAGGGCTGGGTCGCCAACACCGGCTACGTGCGGGGCCTGCCCAAGTACCAGGCCCTCGTGCGGCGCACGCGCTCCTCCCTCGCGTTGGCGATCGTCTGCTTCCTCATCGCGGTTATCGCGGCCTCGGTGTCCGCGGGCGCCCCCGTGGACCGCTACGTCAAGCACGAGAAGTCTTCGAGCCGAGACATCGTGATCTGCCTGGACGCCTCGGGCTCCATGCTTCCCTACGACTCAAAGATCGGGGAATCCTTCAAGAAGATTATCTCCCGCTTCGAGGGCGAGCGGATCTCCCTGCAGCTGTGGAACGCATACTCGATGACGATGTTCCCACTGACGGACGACTACGAGATGGCCGACGACGTCTTGACGGAGATGGCCGACACCATCGACGGAGGGCTCTCCATCTACGGGGGGCGCATTAGCGTGACTCCCACGCTCGAGAAGTACCTGCGTCCGCTCGTCGCCGACGACGACGAGGAAAAGGCCTCCCTTGTGGGCGACGGCTTAGCCTCGTGCGTCCTGGGCTTCGATCACACCGACAAGGAGCGTTCCCGCACGATCCTGCTGGCGACCGACAACGAGGTCTACGGGCAGGGCATCTACGACCTCGCCGAGGCCATCGATTTCGCGAAGAGCCAGAAGGTGACGGTCTCCGCCCTGTACCCCGGCTCGGAGTACGCGATGACGTCGGAGGCCTACGAGCTGCGAGACCAGGTCAGGTCGACCGGCGGCGACTTCTACGACGCCTCCTCGCCGTCAGCCGTTGACGAGGTCGTCAAGCAGATCGAGTCCGAACAGAAGCAGGACCTCGAGAAGGCCGGGAAGATGGTGGAGACGGACCGCCCCGGCGCCGCCCTCGGCTGGACCATGGTCGGTGTTCTCTCCCTGTTTGGCATGCTCGCCCTCGGGAGGCTATGACATGGTTTTTCGCCCCGCAGTGAACCTGGTCCTTCTTGTCCTCATCGTCCTCCTCGGCGCCGCCCTCGTCTTTCTCACCGCCAGGAGGGCCACGCGTCGCAGCTTTATCGACATCTTCCGGCGGTCGATGATTCTCGCGGTCGTCGTCGTCATGGGCGCCGGTCCCTCCATTCCCGGCGAAGCCGAGGAGGTGACCTCCAGCCTGGAGGTGTACTTCGTCATCGACCGCACCGGTTCCATGGCGGCCGAGGACTGGGACGGCACCAAGCCGCGCATCGATGGCGTCCGCAATGACGTCGCGATCCTCATGAGCGTCCTGACCGGATCACGTTTCTCCATCATGTCCTGGGATTCCACCGGGCACACGGACATGCCGCTCACGACCGACGCCTCCGCCGTCCAGGCCTACATGGATAGCTTCGACCGCGAGCTGTCCAACTCCTCGCAGGGCTCGTCGGTGAACCGGCCCGCGAAGGACCTGGCTGCCCTGCTGGCCAAGAACAAGGAACGTCACCCCCAGAACCTTCGAGCCGTCTTCGTCTTCTCCGATGGCGAGACGTCCAACCAGGACCACTGGTCGAGCGCCCCGGCGGGGGACGAAAGCGACTGGGACGAGGTGAAACAATACGTGGACGGGGGCCTCATCCTCGGCTACGGGACGCCGGAGGGCGGCCCCATGAAGGTGCTGCGACTGCGCAGCGAAGGCACCCAGAGCGGCGGCGAACCCGAGTACATCCGCGACACCTCACAGCCCGGCAGCCCAGTGGCCATCTCCAAGATCGACGAAGCCGCACTCAAGGCGGTCGCCTCGCGCATCGGCCTGGACTACGTGCACTCGCCGGACAAGTCGGCCATTGAGTCCCACGCGCGATCCGTTCTCGAGGGAGCTAGCTCCATCTCCGAGACGCGCAACCTCCAATCCACCTACCGATACATCATCTGGCCATTCGCGCTCATCCTCGGGGCACTCCTCGCCTGGGAGGGTGCAACCCTGGCGCGTCGCGCCCAACAGCTGAGGAACTCCCATGCGATCTGAGAACTCCCTGCCCGAAGAGGACCTCGTTCCTTTCGGGGCTCCCCAAGAGAACCCGGTCGATCCCTCAGTCCGCGCGACGGCCAACACCGCCTCGTCCGGCACCCCCAAGCGATCCGGGCGGGCTCTGCGCCCCCTGTGGTACTCCCTCCCGGTCCTCGTCATCGTGGTCGCGATCTCCGCCTACCTGATCGGCATGACCCTGTGGTCGCGTTCCTCCCTGGGGCAGTGGAAGGCACAGCGCTACGACGTCGCCGAAGCCGGATACAACGGACAGATCGCATGGACCGACTTCGGCGTGGAACAGTGGGTCGCGCACTACAACCTGGGCACGACCCTGCTGCGCGAGGAACGCATCGAGGACGGCATCTCCGAGCTGCGCACCGCCTTCGACCTCGTCCCCAAGGCCACCGAGGTCCAGCCGGGCCGCCTGGAGGCCTTCTCCTACGAGTGCCAGGTGCGGGTCAACCTCGCCATCGGCATCGAGATTCAGGGCGACGCGCTCGCCGCGGCGGGCTCATTCTCCGACGCCGCCGCGACCTATCAGGAGGCCGAGGACCTCATCTCCCCGTGCCAGAGCGTCTCCAGCTCGGGCCAGTCCGGCGATCAGGGGCAGTCCGGCGGTCAGGGACAGTCCGGCGACAACCAGCAGTCGGGCAACGACCAGCAGTCAGGCGGAGAGTCGGACAACCCCGCCGATAAGAACAAGTCGCGCGTCGAGGACAAGAAGCAGAAGGCCGAGGAACAGTCCGAAGGCGAGGACGGGTCGGACGGCGAGGACAAGAGCGAGCAAGACCAGGCGGGGCAGGAGAGCGAGGCTAACCCCAGCCCCAGCCCCAGCCCGACCGAGGACCCCTACGAGGGCGAGTCCGCGGAACAGAAGCAGCGTCGTGAAGGCTTGCAGCAACAGAACGGGAAGCGGTCCAAAGACCGGCGCGACGCGCAGGACGAGAGGCGCAGCGGCAACCCGAACGGAGCCTGGTAGGCCCGCGCCCGCTCGACTCCGCGCTGTGAGTTGTAGCCATAATATGATCCGACGGCCCGAAGGGGCCACAAACACCGATAGGCTGGAGTCGTGAAGGTTCTTCTCGTTGGTAACGGGGGACGCGAACACGCGATTGCCCGCGCACTCGTACGAACGTCCACCCCCGAGCATCCCGTCGCACTCGTCGTCCAGGCGGGTAACCCCGCGCTTGAACAGCTGGGACGGTCCCTGACGCTGGACCCGATGGATCCCGGGGATGTCGTGCGGCGCGCGACCTCCGAGAACGTCGATCTCGTGGTCGTCGGACCCGAGGCGCCCCTGGTGGCGGGGGTCGCGGATGCGGTCCTCGACTACGGGATTCCGGTGTTCGGCCCCACCAAGGGAGCCGCCCGGCTCGAGGCATCCAAGTCTTTCGCCAAGGAGATCATGGCCGACGCGGGCGTGGCCACGGCCCGTTCTTTCACGTGCACCACGATGGAGGAGGTCTCGGCGGCCTTCGACGAGCTGGGCGCGCCTCACGTCGTCAAGGACGACGCGCTCGCCGCCGGCAAGGGCGTGGTCGTCACCTCCGACCGTGAGGAGGCCTCGGCCCACGCGCGTGCCTGCCTCGCGCGGGACGGGGGAGCGGTCGTTGTCGAGGAGTACCTGGACGGACCCGAAGTCTCTCTCTTCTGCGTCGCCGACGGGGAGACGGTCGTGCCGCTGCAGCCTGCCCAGGACTTTAAGCGAGTGGGTGACGGCAACGAGGGACCCAACACGGGCGGCATGGGCGCCTACAGTCCCCTGCCCTGGCTGCCCGAGGAGGCCACCCAGCGCATCGTCGACGAGGTGGCGCGCCCTGTCATCACCGAGATGGCCCGCCGCGGCACACCCTTCCGCGGGCTTCTCTACTGCGGCCTCGCGATGACCAGCAGGGGCATCCGGGTCGTTGAATTCAACGTCCGTTTCGGCGATCCCGAGACGCAGGCGGTCCTCGAACGACTCGAGTCCCCGCTCGCCCCCCTCCTCCACGCGGCCGCAACGGGCACCCTGTCGAAGATCCCGGCCCCGGTCTGGAGCGAGGACGCTGCCGTCACCGTCGTCATGGCCTCGGGCGGCTACCCCGGCCAGGCCGACACGGGGCACGAGATCACCGGCATCGAGGCGGCCGAAGCCCTCGATGGCGTCCACGTCATCCACGCGGGAACCTCCGAGGAGATCACGGATGACCCCGCCGACGTGGCCGCCGGGTGCTGCGGATTCGAACCCACGTACGCGCTGGTCAACAAGGGCGGGCGCGTCCTTGACGTCGTGGCCCGGGCGGCCACCATCGAGGAAGCCCGTGCCTTGGCCTATCGGGGCGTGGACCTCATCCACTTCGACGGAGAACACCACCGCGGCGACATCGCCACGTGGCCCGACGGCCTGACCGTCACCCTCGACTGACACAACGACACTGAGGAGCATCATGCCCGCCTCCCCGCACGGTTGGATTCCCCTGGCTTCGGGCAAGGTCCGCGACATCTACGTCCCCGACGAAGCCGTCGTCGGAGAACCCCCGCAGGAGCCACCGGCGGCGGGAAGGCCCCGTCACGCTAAGCCCGGTCCGGAGGCGCTCCTCATGGTGACGTCGGATCGCATCAGTGCCTACGACTACGTGCTGCCCACGCTCATCCCCGGCAAGGGTGCGGTTCTCAACCAGCTGGCGATCTGGTGGATGGGCAAGCTCCGCCCGCTCGTCGAGAATCACCTGCTCGATGTGGGGGCGAAAGCCCCCGCCGAGGCGGCGCAGGCCCTCGCGGGAGCCCCCGCCACGCGCTTCACGGTCCCCGCCGAGTTCGACGGGCGCGCCGTTGTGTGCCGCAGCCTGCACATGATCCCCATCGAGTGCGTGGTGCGCGGGTACCTGACGGGCTCGGGCCTGGAAGAGTACCGACGAAGCGGCACGGTCTGCGGCTTGACGCTCCCGGAGGGGCTCACGGAAGCCTCCCGCCTCGACGAGCCCATCTTCACCCCGGCCGCCAAGGCCGACATGGGGAGCCACGACGAGAACATCTCCTTCGAGCGCGTGGCCGACCTCGTGGGCGAGGAGATAGCCGTTGCCATCCGCGACCTGTCGATCGCCCTGTACAAGGCGGCGCGCGACATTGCGGCCGAACGCGGCATCATCATCGCCGACACGAAGTTCGAGTTCGGCATTGACGTGTCCACCGGCGCGCTCGTGCTCGCCGACGAGATCCTCACCCCGGACTCCTCCCGCTTCTGGCCGACGGACAGATGGGTGGAGGGAGAGGTGGCCCCCAGCTACGACAAGCAGTACGTGCGGGACTGGCTCACCTCGGCCGAATCCGGATGGGACCGGGCGTCCGGGGACAATCCTCCCGCCCTGCCCGACTCCGTGGTTGCCGCGACGACCGAACGCTACGTGGAGGTCTACCGCCTGCTGACGGGTGCCGACCCCATCCTGTAACAGACCTGCCCGCCGGGCAAGGTGCGCGGCGGGATCCTCACCAACAACACAAGGAGGAACGCCGT